>Ga0153936_100061_pt1 | contig 22472 bp, 20 predicted proteins | sample TSNJ020MetaG_FD_102272 | JGI IMG/M metagenome (GOLD analysis project Ga0153936, IMG submission 102272) | Attine ant fungus gardens microbial communities from New Jersey, USA - TSNJ020 MetaG | ecosystem: Host-associated > Fungi > Mycelium > Unclassified | place: USA: New Jersey, Wharton State... | reverse complement strand
TGCTTTGTTGAAGGTCGACTGTGACATAAAGGAGACGTCCTGTTATATGACCAAAATCGTAACTTGTCGGGGAGCGATATTCACATCAGACAATGGCCCGCAAGCGCTGGTTTGCAAGAATCGGCCCACGCCGCCTGGATGATTGATTCAGCGGGGCAATAATTAATCCTGGCGCAAAAATGTCAGGGTGTCGTGAGAAGCCGATCAACTATTTCGCAAACCGGGAAGCCATCAGCTGCTGGGTGGGTAAAATGCCGGGAACATGGCGCCCCGGCATCAGGGTTCAACTCAGGCAGAAAGGGGGGTATTTTCCGCCAGCCACTGGCTCACACGCTGTTGCTGCTGTCCGGTAAGCCACATACCCAGCCGGGTCCGTCGCCATAAAGCATCTTCAACATCAATGACCCATTCGTGTCTGACCAGATAGCCTAATTCAGCCTCATACAATTCATGGCCGAAATGCTCGCCGAGCGATGCGCTATCGGTCATCCCGTGCAGTATGATTTCGCTATTAGCGCCATAGGTGCGGGCCAGTCTGAGTGCCAGGGATGGGGTCAGAAAAGGATAAGCGGCCCGCAGGGTGTCGGCATACTCCTCCCGGGTGCCGTTTATCTCACCGCCGGGTAAGCAACAATCCCGGGTCCAGGCCGGGCCGATGGCCGGATAATAGCTCGCCAGTTTGTCCAGAGCATGTTCGGCAAGCTTACGGTAGGTGGTGAGTTTGCCACCAAAGACCGAGAGCAGCGGCGCTTTACCCTCTTCATCTTGCAGGGAAAGGGTATAGTCCCGGGTGATAGCCTGGGGGGAGTCGGACTCGTCATCACATAGCGGTCGCACCCCTGAATAGCTCCAGACAATATCCTCTTCACTGAGCGGTTGCCTGAAATGGGCATTATAGACCCGGAGCAGATAATCAATTTCCGACTGATCTATCGCCACCTGGCGCGGATCGCCATGGTACTCAACATCGGTCGTACCGATAATCGAAAACGCCTCAAGCCAGGGGATAACAAAGACAATTCGCTGGTCTTCATTTTGCAGAATATACGCCTCTTTCTGCTGATGAACCCGCGGTACAACGATATGGCTGCCTTTAATCAGGCGAATACCATAAGGAGATGGCAAGCTCAGGCCTTGATCAAAGAAATGTTTTACCCAGGGGCCGGCCGCATTCACCAGGCCTTTCGCCCGCCAGCGGGTCACTTCCCCGGTTATCCTGTCCTCGGTTTCGACTATCCAGTGGTTGTCCTCCCGCCAGGCTTTGGTTGCCCGGGTGCGAACTTTGACCTCTCCGCCCTTTTTTACCACCATTTGCGCATTAGCCAGCACTAATCTGGCGTCATCAACCCAGCAATCAGAATATTCGAAACCGCGCAAAATTTCCGGTTTTAACGGTGAGTCTGCGCCAAAACGCACACCTGTTGATGCGGCAAGCTGCTTTCTCTTTCCCAGATGGTCATAAAGAAACAGTCCGGCGCGAATCATCCAGCCGGGGCGCAAGTGAGGTTGATGTGGCAGGCGAAATCGCAAAGGGAAAGCGATGTGCGGTGCCATTTTTAATAACACCTCGCGCTCGGCCAGCGCCTCGCTGACCAGGCGGAATTCGTAGTGTTCAAGGTAGCGTAAGCCGCCATGAATCAGCTTAGAACTGGCGGATGAAGTGGCGCAGGCCAGATCATTGCTCTCGACTAAGAGAACAGATAAACCACGACCTGCGGCATCTGCCGCAATGCCTGCGCCGTTAATGCCCCCGCCAATCACAATCAGATCTTTGCTTATCATGCCAGCCTCACGAATATTCGATAAAGTACATAAACGACCATTAACGAACATAATAGCAACACAAAATGAAACTGAGCAATAAAAACATTGTGCGTGATATCGCTAATACAAAGACGGTAATATCAGCATGAGAAAGTGACCTTTGGTTCACCCGTTGTTGATTCTTTATTGATGAGCTCGCTATGGAACAATTTGAATGTATTAGTGTGGAAGATGCACACCTTAAGTTACAGCAGAAAGCCGCGGTTTTAGTGGATATTCGCGATCCACAAAGCTTTGCTTTAGGCCATGCACCCGATGCCTGGCACCTGACCAATGACACCCTGGTCGAGTTTATGCAGCAAACCGAATTTGATGTGCCGCTGCTGGTCATGTGCTACCACGGCAATAGCAGCAAAGGCGCTGCCCAATATTTATTGCAGCAAGGCTATGAGCAGGTTTATAGCATTGACGGTGGCTTTGAAGACTGGCATCGCAAATTCCCGGCAGAAGTCACGCGCAACGCATAACGTTCAGTATATGAGCGTATAACCGTTATACTGTCTGTCCTGACTATTCTATCCTGAGCGGCAACGGTACAAGAGAGATGAGCGCAATATGACTCAGCGCTCGCAGCCCCATCAGGTCTCTCTCTTTTCTTTTTTGTTTAGCAAGGGTAGTAAAATGAATCTGGCTACATACCGATGATTAAGATCACCTCATTCGCCAATCCACGCATTGCTCAGGCTTTTGTCGATTATATGGCGACTCAGGGTATTATCCTGACAATTCAGCAACATACCTCAACAGATATCTGGCTTGCCGATGCGACAAAGGAAGACCAGGTCCGTGCGGAATTACAAAAGTTTATCGCCAATCCGGGCGATCCGCGTTATCAGGCTGCCAGCTGGCGGACCGGGCGCAGCGATGTCGGATTTAGCTATAAAAAATACCCGTTTTTCGCCACGCTAAAAGCCCATGCAGGCCCCTTCACCCTGCTGATGATGGCCGCCTGTATTGTGATATTTATTGCTATGAGTATCACGGGCTATCCGCCATTTTTATATGCACTTGGCTGGCCCATTACCCCTGAACAGCATTACCAGGTGTGGCGCTATGTCAGCCATTCATTGCTACAATTCTCCTTATTGCAGTTGGTCTTTAACTTACTGTGGTGGTGGTATCTCGGTGGCGCGATGGAGAAGTGTTTAGGCACCGGTAAACTGTTTACCCTGACCCTGATTGCCTCGCTGCTTAGCGGCTTTATGCAAACCACCTTTACCGGTCCGCTATTTGGCGGCCTGTCCGGCACGGTGTTTGCCCTGATGGGCTATGTCTGGTTACGTTCAGAGCGTGACCCCGACAGCGGGCTACAAATGCAGCGTGGCTTACTGATGTTTGCCGTTATCTGGCTGGTTATTGAATACTTTACCCAGTCGTCGGTTTTACCGGCTCATTTAACCGGTATGCTGGTCGGCCTTGCTATGGCCCTGGTTGACACCTTACCTGTGCGCAAGCGCAAATAACAACGCCGGAGTTGAGTGTGAAGCAAACACAACGTCATGACGCGATTATTGAGCGGGTGAAGCAGCAAGGCTACGTCAGCACTGAGGAGCTGGTGGAGCAGTTTGCCGTCAGCCCCCAGACCATTCGTCGCGATTTGAATGATTTAGCCAATCAAAATATGATCCTGCGTCACCACGGTGGCGCAGCGCTGCCTTCCAGTTCTGTCAACACGCCGTGGCATGATAGAAAAGCAACACAAACCATTGAAAAAGCGCGTATCGCTCAATGCGTTGCCCGCCAGATCCCCAACGGTGCCACCCTTTTTATTGATATCGGCACCACCCCTGAAGCCGTGGCTCATGCCCTGCTTGACCATAGCAATCTGCGCATTGTGACCAATAATATGAATGTCGCGACCACCCTGATGGTCAAAGAGGACTTTCGGATTATTTTAGCCGGAGGAGAGCTGCGCAGCCGCGATGGCGGTATTATCGGCGAAGCCACCCTCGATTTTATCTCTCAGTTCCGCCTCGACTTTGGCATCCTGGGCATTAGCGGGATTGATAGCGATGGCTCGCTGCTGGAGTTTGACTACCATGAGGTACGCACCAAACGGGCAATTATCGAAAACTCGCGTAACGTGATGCTGGTCGTCGACAATTCGAAGTTTGGCCGCAATGCGATGGTGAATTTAGGCAGTATCAGCCTGGTGGATGTCATCTATACCGATGCCCCGCCGCCGCCTGCCATTATGAAAGTGATTAAAGAGCACAATATCCAGTTAGAACTCTGCTAATCGCCCCCTCTCTGCGCCCTTATGACCCAGGGCGTGAAGCAGAGAGGGGCCTGGGGTTAGAGTTTCACCGGTTTGATATGCCAGATATCATCGGCATATTCCTGAATGGTCCGGTCTGATGAGAAGTAGCCCATACCGGCAATATTATGCATTGTCCGTATTGTCCACTCATCCGGCTGCGCATACAGGGCATCCACTCTCTCCTGACAATCGATATAACTGCGGTAATCGGCCAGGACCTGATAATGGTCGCCAAAGTTAATCAGCGAGTCGACCAGATCCCGATAACGCCCCGGCTCATTCGGGCTAAATGTGCCGGTGGCAATCTGGGTGAGCACCTGGCGCAATTCCTCATCATTGTCATAGTAGTCACGCGGGTTGTAGCCCTGGCGACGTAAAGCTTCAACCTCTTCTGCCGTATGACCAAATATAAAGATATTCTCTTCGCCAACGTGTTCCTGGATCTCGATATTAGCCCCATCAAGGGTTCCGATAGTCAGCGCGCCATTTAAAGCAAATTTCATATTACTGGTTCCCGATGCTTCGGTACCGGCTAATGAAATCTGCTCCGAAAGATCCGCCGCCGGAATAATAAGCTGCGCCAGACTAACGCTGTAGTTAGGGATAAACACCACTTTCAGCTTGTCTTTCACCTGCGGGTCATTATTGACGACAGCGGCCACATCGTTAATCAAATGAATAATATGTTTAGCCATGTAGTAAGCCGAAGCGGCTTTACCGGCAAAAATATTCACCCGTGGAACCCATGTCGCCTCGGGATCCGCTTTAATGCGGTTATACCGGGTGATGATATGCAGCACATTCATTAACTGCCGTTTATATTCATGAATACGCTTGATTTGCACATCAAAGATGGCTTTTGGATTAGTAATCACATCCAGCTGCTGGGCAATATAGATGGCAAGTCGTTTCTTATTTTCCAGTTTTGCATGGCGGATTTGTTGCTGCAAACGCGGGAAGTCGGTGAACTCTCGCAGACCTTCCAGCAGGTTAAGATCGGTACGCCAGTTATGGCCGATATGCTCATCCAGCACCGATGATAACGCGGGGTTAGCCAGGGCAAGCCAGCGGCGTGGCGTAATACCGTTGGTTTTATTACAAAAACGGGTGGGGAAAATATGCGCAAAGTCAGCAAAGAGTGACTCGACCATCAGGTTGGAGTGCAGCACCGACACCCCGTTGACTTTATGACTGGCAACCACCGCCAGCCAGGCCATCCGCACCCGGCGACCGGAAGACTCATCAATGATAGAAACCCGCTCCAGCAGTCCATTATCGCCAGGATGCTGTTTTTCCACCAGTTTCAAGAAATAGTCATTGATCTCAAAGATGATTTGCAAATGCCGTGGCAAAATTTTACCCAACATATCAACCGGCCAGGTTTCCAGAGCCTCAGCCATCAGGGTATGGTTGGTGTAGGAAAAGACCTGGCAAACAACATCGAAGGCCTCCTGCCATGGGAAACGATGCTCATCTATTAATAAGCGCATAAATTCAGGTATCGACAATACCGGGTGCGTATCATTGAGATGAATAGCAATTTTTTCCGCAATATTTTTATAGGTTTTATGCAGTAAATAGTGGCGGTGTAAAATATCCTGCACCGTAGCCGATACCAGGAAGTACTCCTGACGGAGACGCAATTCGCGACCGGAATAGGTGGAGTCATCCGGATAGAGGACCCTCGACACATTCTCAGAATGGTTTTTGTCTTCTACCGCGGCAAAGTAGTCCCCCTGGTTAAATTTACCGAGGTTAATCTCGCTACTGGCCTGAGCGCTCCATAAACGCAGCGTGTTGGTTGCATCGGTTTCATAACCGGGGATGATTTGGTCATAGGCCACCGCCAGAATCTCTTCGGTCTCTATCCAGCGCGATTTTGCCCCTTCAACCTGAACACGCCCGCCAAAGCGCACTTTATAGCGGGTATTATGGCGCTTAAATTCCCAGGGCGCGCCATATTCCAGCCAGTAGTCTGGCGACTCTTTCTGACGACCATCAACGATACTTTGCTTAAACATCCCGTAGTCATAACGGATACCATACCCGCGCCCCGGCAGGCCAAGCGTGGCCAGTGAGTCGAGGAAGCAGGCGGCCAGACGCCCTAAACCACCGTTACCTAAACCGGGGTCGTTTTCTTCATCAATCAGCTCTTCAAGTTCAAGGCCTATTTCATCCAGCGCCTTTTTCACTTCGTCATAAATACCGAGAGATAACAGGGCGTTTGACAGCGAACGGCCTATCAAAAACTCCATCGATAAATAGTAAACCTGACGAACCTCCTGAGAGAGCTGAGCCCGCGTAGAGCGAAGCCAGCGCTGTACCAGACGGTCTCTTATTGCGAACAAGGTGGCATTGAGCCATTCGTGCTTGTTAGCAATAGCCGGATCAACGCCGAGGGTAAACATCAATTTATAGGCAATAGAGTGTTTCAAAGCCTCGGTATTGAGTTCAGGCGAGGCGTAGTAAAATGGCGAATTCATTATGACAACTCCTGATAGGCATAGGCCTACATTAAGCGTTGATAAAGGTCGCGATAAGACCGGGCAGCAATATGCCAGCTAAAATCCATATTCATTGCCTGGCGCTGGACAAAGCGCCACAATGTTGGGCGAGACCATAAAACAAAGGCACGCCGGATAGCACACTCCAGGGAGTGGGCATTACTGTCAGGGAAAACAAAACCGGTCGCGATGCCTTCTGAAAGGTTCTCCAGTGAGCAATCGGCCACCGTATCGGCCAGCCCACCGGTATGCCGCACCAGCGGCAAGGTGCCATACTTCAAGCCATAGAGCTGAGTCAGGCCGCAGGGTTCAAAGCGGCTGGGGACCAAAATGACATCCGCCCCGCCAATCAGCCGATGCGAAAAGGCTTCGTGGTAGCCTATCTGAACCCCTACCTGTTGCGGATAATGCGCCGCGGCGGCCAGGAAGCCCTCCTGCAGAACCGGGTCCCCGGCCCCCAGCACCGCAAGCTGTCCCCCCCTTTCCAGTAATCCCGGTAGGGCCTCCAGCAGCAGATCCAAGCCTTTTTGCGAGGTAAGACGGCTGACCACCGCAAAGAGCGGCGCTTTGGCATCCACCGTCAGGCCCATTGAAATTTGTAACTGGCGTTTATTCTCCGCTTTGCCCTCCAGGTGCTGAGCTGAGAAAGCCCTGGGCAATAAGGGATCGTTATCCGGGTTCCAGATAGTCTCATCCACGCCGTTTAAAATGCCCGAGAGTCGCCCCTCTGACTGCCGCTGACGCAGTAACCCTTCCATACCATAGGCAAAGCTCGGGTGGGTTATTTCCCGGGCATAGGTTGGGCTAACCGCCGTAATATGCGAGGCGTAATACAGTCCGGCCTTAAGAAAAGATATTTGCCCGTAAAACTCCACGCCATTGATATCAAAGAATGACCAGGGAAGTGCTATCTCCGGTATATGGTGGGCGGAGAATAATCCCTGATAGGCGAGGTTATGAACCGTGAACACCGAACGTGCCGGCCGGCCACGGGCTTCGAGATAGGCAGGCGTCAGACCGGCATGCCAGTCATGGGCATGCACCACCTGCGGACGCCAGTAGGGATCAAGCCCGCAGGCAATTTCGGCCCCCACCCAGCCTAACAGGGCAAAACGGTAAACGTTATCACTGTAGGCATACTGATTGGTGTCGTGATAGGGGCTGCCAGGGCGGTCATAAAGATGGGGGGCATCAATCAGGTAAATGCCGATATCGTTAAAATGACCATATAACAGACGCATCCGACCGGCAAAAGTGTCACGTTCCGTCACGAATTGGGCGTCATGAATACCGTTAAGAATATCCGGAAATGCGGGTAATAAAATACGGACATCTTCGCCTTCGGCTACCTGAGCCTGTGGTAGAGCCCCTAACACATCTGCCAGCCCGCCGGTTTTCAATAACGGGTACATCTCGGAACAAACATGTAAGATCTGCATTATTACTCCTGAATTAAACGCCATTCAGCGTCTGGCGCATCGTACATACGCCGCCCTGGATAATGGCGTATGTATCGCAAGTCGCGTTGAGCACGGTTGCTACCCGCTTCAGGCCTGAAGCTTCCTCAACATCTCACGCGTGATAAGAACAATGCCCTCTTCGGAACGATAAAAACGGCGCGCATCCTCTTCGGCATTTTCACCCACCACCATGCCCTCAGGGATAACGCAGGCGCGGTCAACGATACAGCGACGTAAACGGCAGGAGCGCCCCACGACCACGTCCGGTAACAGGACGGAGGCGTCAATATTACAAAATGAGTTCACCCGTACCCGGGGAAATAACACCGACTGCACCACCACTGAGCCGGAAATAATGCAGCCGCCGGATACCAGGGAGTTCAGCGTCATTCCGTGGCTGCCGGAACGGTCCTGCACAAATTTAGCCGGGGGTAATGACTCGCTATTGGTGCGAATCGGCCAGTCTTTATCGTACATGTCCAGCTCAGGCGTCACCGAGGCGAGATCCAGATTTGCCTTCCAATAGGCCTCAAGGGTGCCTACATCACGCCAGTAAGGCTCAGCATTGGGGTCAGACTGTACGCAGGACAGGGTAAAGGAGTGGGCAAAGGCTTCACCGGCCCGGGTCACTTTAGGAATGATGTCCTTCCCAAAGTCGTGGCTGGAGTTGTCATCCAGGTCATCCTCGGCAAGTAACCTGAACAGATAATCAGAGTCGAAAACGTAAATGCCCATACTCGCCAGGGAGCGAGTCGGGTCGCCGGGCATCGTTGGCGGCGTCTCTGGTTTCTCAACAAAGTCGATAATTCTGCCATTCTCATCTACCGCCATCACCCCAAGGGCAGAAGCCTCTTCCACCGGCACGGGGATGCAGGCGACCGAACAGCGAGCCCCTTTTTCAACATGGTCGATAAGCATGCGCGAGTAGTCTTGCTTATAGATATGATCTCCGGCAAGAATCACTACATAATCAGCCTGATAACGACGGATGATATCGAGGTTTTGAGTCACAGCATCGGCAGTGCCGCGATACCAGCTTTCTCCGTGGACGCGCTGCTGGGCAGGTAATAAGTCCACAAATTCATTCATTTCTTCGCTAAAGAAGGACCATGCCCGTTGGATATGTTTAACCAGCGTGTGCGATTGATATTGCGTAATGACCCCAATACGGCGAATACCTGAATTAATACAATTCGATAATGCAAAATCAATAATGCGGAATTTACCGCCAAAGTGTACGGCGGGCTTAGCGCGGGTTGACGTTAAGTCTTTGAGTCTGGTCCCTCTCCCTCCGGCCAGAATCAGCGCAACAGATTGAATCGGCAACTGCCGCGCTAACATTAAAGGATCCCTTTTTTCGAATCGAACCATGAGTCACTCCTTTTTTCATGACTGGTGAAACACGCATACACCCTGCGCCGGACACTGCCATGAAGTCATTACTAGCGGATTATTTTCTCCGACAAATGGAGGAATAGCGTGCCATTCTCCCTCCGTCAGCGTTATGTCCACGGTTTCATCGGTTGCATTAATGATAAATAGCCAATGAGTCGAGAGCTGAATTTGTAAGCAACGCATTCCATGCTGCCACTCATCAACTTCTGGCGTTTTCCCCGACGAATTAAACCAGCGTACTTGCCCATCCCCCTCATCCCACCAGCGATTGTCAGTGAGTGCGGTTATCTTGTGACGAAGATGAATCAAGGCGGCGGTAAAGGCCGTCAACTCATCATCCGCTTGCTGCCAGTCAAGCCATGTCAGCGGAGTATCCTGACAATAGGCATTGTTATTACCCTGCTGGCTGTGACCCTGTTCATCGCCAGCCAGTAGCATTGGCGTGCCATGAGAAAGTAATAAGCTGGTAAGCAGCGCCTGCATACTGGCGCGCCGTTTCCCTAACACAGCGGCGTCGGCCTCCAGGCCTTCAGCCCCATGGTTATTGCTGTAGTTACTGTTATTGCCATCCCGGTTATCTTCACCATTAGCCTGGTTGTGCTTGTGATCAAAACTGACACAATCCCGTAAGGTAAAGCCATCGTGGGCGGTGATAAGGTTAATCGAACTGGAGGGGGGGCGTTCGCCATGGCGATAGACATCGCTTGAGCCGGCAAAGCGGCCGGCTATCTGACCTAATGAGATGTTATGTTGCAACCAGAAGCGACGCATATCATCCCGGAAGTGGTCATTCCATTCGGCAAAATAGGCCGGGAAATTGCCAACCTGATAACCGCCCGGGCCGATATCCCAGGGTTCGGCGATAAACTTAACGGCCATCAGTTCAGGGTGCTGTTTAATTGCCTCAAATAACGGCGCATCCTGGCGGAAGTCCGGCGTGCGCCCCATCACCGATGCCAGGTCAAACCGGAAGCCATCAACATGAAACTGTTCTACCCAATAGCGCAGGCAATCAATAATTTGGGCAACCACACCGGGATGACTTAAATTGAGTGTATTGCCGCATCCCGTCCAGTTTTGATAATCGCCATCTTCTGTCAGCCAGTAGTAGCTTCGGTTATCAATACCACTTAATGAGAACGTCGGGCCCTCGCTATCAAGCTCAGCACTGTGGTTAAACACCACATCGAGAATAACTTCAATCCCGGCGCTGTGCAGGGCTTTAATCGCCGAGCGCAGTTCATTCGCCGCCCGGCGGGCATCCTGTTGAATGGCATAAGCGGCACTGACGGCATAAAAGGCGCGCGGGTTGTATCCCCAGTAATTTTTAAGCCCCATTCTCAGCAACCGGGGTTCGGAGACAAAGTCAGCTATCGGTAATAGCTCAAGGGTGGTAATACCCAGCCGTTTAAGATGGTCGATAATGGCCGGATGCCCGAGGGCGGCATAAGTCCCGCGCAGGGATTGAGGAATATCAGGATGCTGCTGCGTTAAACCCCGGACATGGGCTTCGTAGATAACCGTCTGTCCCCAGGGGATGGACGGGGCGCTATCGCCCTGCCAATCGAAACTGTCCTCAACCACCACCGATTTTGCCATAAAAGGCGCGCTATCCTGTGGGTTGGGTTCCTCTCCTTGCTCATAAAATGTGGGATGATCCTCCTCGCCACCCGCCAGCTGGCGGGCACAAGGGTCTATCAATAATTTTGCCGGGTTAAAACGATGTCCCTCGCCCGGGGCCCAGTCACCGTAGACCCGATAGCCATACTGCTGCCCCGGTTTCAGGCCGGGGAGATAACCATGCCAGATATCGCCGCTGCGGGCAGGCAGCGTATAGCGCTGCTCTTTCCCCTGGCTGTCAAACAGGCAGAGCTCGACTTTCCGGGCATGGGCGGAGAACAGGGTAAAGTTCACCCCGTGACCATCATAGGATGCACCGTAGGGGGCTGGCTGGCCTTGCTGGATTTCGCTCATTCCGCCTCCCTGACCAGCCAGATTGTCGACAATGGCGGCAAGGTCAGGCGCAAAGAGTGGGCCCGCTGGTGGCTGGCAATTTCCTCACTTGCCACTGCCCCCTGATTACCGGCATTACTGCCGTGGTAAAACATTGAGTCAGTATTAAGTATTTCACGCCAGCGCCCCGGCTGATTAATGCCGAAACGGTATTGATAACGCGGCACCGGGGTAAAATTACTGGCAACAATGATTTCGTTACCCTGGGCATCACGGCGGGTAAAAACAAAGACTGAATTAGCCCGGTCGTCCACCACCAGCCATTCAAATCCATCGCTATCAAAATCCCGTTGATACAGCGCCGGATACTGGCGGTACGTCTGGTTAAGATCCCGCACCAGGCGCTGTACCCCCTGGTGCCAGTTATCCCCTTGCTCCAGTAAGTGCCAGTCCAGGCTGCTGTCGTGGTTCCACTCGCGCCCCTGGGCAAACTCATTCCCCATAAACAGCAACTTTTTACCCGGGAAAGCCCACATCCAGCCGTAATAAGCCCGTAGGTTAGCAAACTTCTGCCAGGCGTCGCCGGGCATCCTATCAAGGAGAGATTTTTTACCGTGTACCACCTCATCGTGGGACAGCGGCAGGACAAAGTTTTCGGTGTTGTTATACAGAATACCGAAGGTCATCTTATCGTGATGGTACTGCCGATAAACCGGATCCAGCTTCATGTAGTCCAGCGTGTCGTGCATCCAGCCCAGATTCCATTTAAACCAGAAACCGAGGCCGCCGCCCTCTGGCGGGCGGGAGACGCCCGGGAAGTCAGTAGACTCTTCTGCCATGGTCACGGCACCCGCCGCCTGCTCACCGATTATCCGGTTGGTATTGCGTAGAAACTCTATTGCTTCAAGATTCTCGCGGCCGCCAAACTCATTAGGTATCCACTCCCCTGCTTTGCGGCTATAGTCCCGATAAATCATTGAGGCCACCGCATCGACACGCAAACCGTCAATAGCGAAGCGCTCTATCCAATACAGCGCATTACCGACCAGATAATTACTCACCTCATAACGGCCATAATTATAAATCAGGGTGTCCCAGTCCTGATGGCGTCCTTCACGCGGGTCGCTATATTCATAAAGCGCCGTGCCATCGAAACAGGCAAGACCGGTATCATCGGTGGGAAAGTGGCCTGGCACCCAGTCGAGCAGCACATTTAAACCCGCCTGGTGGGCGGTCTGGACAAAATAAAGAAACTCATCCCGCGTGCCAAAACGTCGGGTCGGGGCATAAATCCCCTGCGGCTGATAGCCCCAGCTACCGTCAAAGGGGTGCTCGTTAACCGGCATCAGCTCGATATGGGTAAAGCCCATCTCTTTAACATAGGGGATTAATTGATCGGCGAGTTCAGCATAGCTTAGCCAGAAATTGTTATCGCTATGCCGCCGCCAGGACCCCAGATGCACTTCATAAATTGAAATAGGCTGGTCAAAGCCGTTGGCTTGCTGACGGGCGCGATTAAGCTGTGTTTTTTCGGGTAAACCGCAAATCAGTGACGCCGTTTCCGGGCGCATTTGCGCCTCAAAGGCATAGGGGTCGGCTTTGACGCGCAGATGGCCTCTGGCATCAATTAATTCGAATTTATATAGCTGGCCATTCCGCGCTCCCGGGATAAAAAGCTCCCAAATCCCGCTCTCTTTGCGTAAGCGCATCGGATGCCGGCGACCGTCCCAATAGTTAAATTCACCGACTACCGAGACACGGCGAGCATTAGGTGCCCAGACCGAAAATCTTGTCCCGCTAACGCCATCAAGAATTACCCCGTGCGCGCCGAGGGTTTCATAGGGGCGTAGATGTTTACCTTCTGATAAGAGCCAGCTATCCAGCTCCTGGGTGAGCGGGCCAAAGCGATAAGGGTCATCAATATCGGTTTCCTGACCAAACCAGATAACCGCCAGTTGATAGCGAAAAGTATTTTTCCGGCGGGGAACCGTACCGCAAAAGAATCCACGAGGGTCGAGGCAGTCGAGCCTGGCGACTTTACGTCCTGTTTTAGCATCTTTTACCCATACCTCAGAGGCATCGGGCAAGAGCGCTCTGACTTGAATACCCTCTTCCGTCTGGTGCATTCCCAGCAGGGAAAAAGGATCGGCAAAATGACCGGTAATCAGCGCATCAATCACGTCTTTTTCGGGTAGAACAGACATGGCATCGTCCTGTTTATTTGCATCATTCCGGGCCGAGGCAGGAATTATCCATCGGCATGATACGGTATCACGTTAACGAGCAAGAGGATGGCTCTTACTCTATCCGTTCAACGTATCTATAAGCATAGCTAACGCTTACCTTTTACTCTGTTAATTTAGTTGATAAATATTAATTTTTTTGGATAACGACCATGAAAAAAGGGGAAAAGAACGCTTTTCCCCTTACTGTCAGTGTGTTGCGAATATAAAATTTTATCGATTGATATATAAAAGATTAATCTATCGCTATCAGGCCAGAGTACGCAGCATACGACGTAATGGCTCCGCCGCACCCCATAACAGCTGATCGCCGACGGTAAAGGCAGAAAGATATTCCGGCCCCATATTCAGTTTACGCAGACGGCCAACCGGCGTCAGCAATGTGCCGGTTACCGCCGCAGGGGTCAGTTCACGGATGGTAATGTCACGATCGTTCGGCACCACTTTCGCCCACGGGTTATGGGCTGCCAGTAACTCTTCAACCGTTGGAATAGAGACATCTTTTTTCAGTTTGATAGTGAAAGCCTGGCTATGGCAACGCAGGGCACCAACACGCACACACAGGCCATCAACCGGAATAACCGAGGAAGTGGCGAGGATTTTGTTGGTTTCAGCCTGACCTTTCCACTCTTCGCGGCTCTGGCCATTTTCCAGCTGTTTGTCTATCCACGGGATAAGGCTACCGGCCAGGGGTACGCCAAAATTATCAACCGCCATGGTGCCACTGCGACCCAGTTCGGTCACTTTACGCTCAATGTCCAGAATGGCTGAGGCAGGAGAAGCCAGTTCCGTGGAGACTTCATTATACAGATGCCCCATCTGATTAAGCAGTTCGCGCATATGGCGCGCGCCGCCACCGGAAGCCGCCTGATAAGTGGCAACGGAAACCCAGTCGACCAGGTTATTGGCAAACAGGCCGCCTAAGGACATCAGCATCAGGCTCACGGTACAGTTACCGCCGACAAAGGTTTTAATCCCTTTATTCAGACCGTCTTCGATAACATGCTGGTTGACCGGGTCCAGAATAATGATGGCGTCATCTTTCATACGTAAAGAAGAAGCGGCATCAATCCAGTATCCCTGCCAACCGCTTTCTCTAAGCTTTGGATAGATTTCATTGGTATAATCACCGCCCTGGCAGGAAACAATGATATCCAGTGCCTTCAACGCTTCCAGGTCGCTGGCATCCTGTAATGTTGCGCCAGTCACACCACCGAAAGCCGGGGCCGGCTCTCCTGCCTGAGAAGTGGAGAAGAAAACAGGATGAATCGCGTCAAAGTCACGTTCCTCTACCATGCGTTGCATAAGTACGGAGCCGACCATACCGCGCCAACCAACAAAACCTACATTTTTCATAACAATTAACCCTGCTGAGATGATTGCGTATTGTAAATACCGACACAAAGCCAGAACATCACTCCACATTACAAAATGTCAGCAAAGTCGCAAGTTAAATTAATCAATGATTTCGATTAAATCAGAAACAACGCTTATTAACGTAAAAAGAACCGTTTTTAGGAACAGAGATGAATGAAATAATATCCGCTGCCGTATTGCTGATTCTTATCATGGATCCGCTCGGTAATTTGCCTATTTTTATGTCGGTACTTAAGCATACCGAACCCAAACGCCGTCGGGCGATTATGATTCGGGAATTGCTGATAGCCCTGGCATTAATGCTTATATTCCTGTTTGCCGGAGAAAAAATTCTCTCCTTCCTTAATCTTCGCACCGAGAGCGTATCTATCTCTGGCGGGATTATTTTGTTCCTGATTGCGATTAAGATGATTTTTCCTGGTAAAGAGGGCAGCACAACGGGCCTGCCTGCCGGGGAAGAGCCTTTTATTGTGCCCTTAGCCATTCCCCTGGTTGCCGGACCATCCCTGCTGGCGACGCTGATGCTGCTCTCGCATCAATATCCTCATCAGATGGGGCATTTAGTGCTGGCACTCCTGCTCGCCTGGGGCGGAACCGTGGTGATTTTGCTGCAATCATCACTCTTTTTGCGGCTGTTGGGCGAAAAAGGGGTAAATGCCCTTGAGCGTTTGATGGGCCTGGTATTGGTCATGCTCTCAACCCAAATGTTTCTCGATGGTATTCGCACCTGGATGCAGGGTTAAGCCTGGTCGGCAATCAGGCCGGGCCTGGGACTCAGCCTGATTGCCAGCGCTTTATCACTCGCCAGCTTAAGGATGAGCTGGTGAGTGATGGCCCCCGGGCAGATTTCGGGTCAGCATCAGGACAGCATCGACAATAGACCCCGGCTTATTGCAAAATGCGACCCTACCCTCTCTCAGGATTGATGACGATGACCCAAAAGCGCCTGTTCATTATTCATGGTTATACGGCAACCCCGCAAAATCACTGGTTTAACTGGCTGAAAGCTCAGGCCGGGTTACTGGGTATGGAGGTGATAGTGCCCGCCCTGCCCAATACAACAGCCCCTCAGGAGAGTGAATGGGTCGCTGAATTAGCCCGCCAGGTGGGGACGGTGGATGAAAATACCTGGTTTGTCGGACACAGCCTCGGCTGTATTACCGTTTTACGTTTTCTGAGTCGTCAGCAGCATGTTGCGGCTGGCATTATTATGGTGTCAGGTTTCAGCGAACCCGTTGACCGCTTGCCCGAACTGGATGGTTTCACCGCCACTCCGCTCGATAATCTGCAGGTTATTAGCAAAATCCCACACCGGGCGGTCATTGCCTCTCTTGATGATGATATTGTGCCTGCGGACTACTCACTGCGTCTTAGCCAACAGATCAACGCCCCGCTCTTCGGCCTGCCAAACGGCGGACATTTTCTCGATAGACAAGGCTTTGATACCTTGCCCCTGGTGGCCGACTTATTGAATCAATACCATCGCCAGGAACAAAACCAGTGATATTCATGCCCCATGCCGGGCATGCTACCCGCTATTACGCGAGTCAATGATCACGGTCTGGTCCGCAGCATTAGGCCATATCCTAAGCATGGTTGCCTTCAATTAAGGCAATCGTGCTGTCAATTACCCCTTCCAGGGGCTGATTAATATCGACAATCTGAACATCAGGCTCGTCGGCCTGCGGCTCTTCAAGGGCGGCAAACTGCGTCACCAGCATCCCGGTTTTAAAGAAATGCCCTTTGCGCGCCTTCAGTCGATTTTCAATCACCTCCCGCTCCCCTTTCATATAAATAAAAGAGAGATTAGGGTTACCCTGCCGTAGCTGGTCGCGATAATCCTTTTTCAATGCCGAGCAGGCAACCAGCGACACTTTATTAGTGCGCTGCATTGCAAACGCCGCATCATTAAGGGCTGCTAGCCAGGGTTTACGATCTTCATCATTGAGCGGCTCGCCGGATGCCATTTTCATAATGTTACGGCGGGGGTGTAAAAAGTCACCGTCAAGAAACGCGGCCTGCAGCCGATGGGCCACTTCACTCGCCACCGCCGACTTTCCGCTACCCGATACGCCCATCACAACATAAATATGATTATCAAGATTTGTTGTACTCATTCTTCGCTCCGGCAAAGCCAAATTGTTACTGGTAACTGTTACCGATAACATTTAGCGATATACCAGACCAATAATCAATATCACGCAGGCTAAAACAGGTATAAATGTGAGCAGTATCAAATTAAAAAGTTAAATCGACTCGCCGTCAGCGAGGGAAAAGCCGAGATCGAGCCTTTTCGGAGAAACGTCTTCTCCGCGAATTCTGGCCAGTAAACGCTCGGCCCCAATACTGCCCATCCGTTCCCGCGGGGTGATAACACTGGCGAGACGAGGCACCATCACCTGGCCAATGTCATGGCCGTGAAAACCTGCAATGGCAATATCCTGCGGAATGCCTAATCCCAAACGCTGACACTCAAATGCGGCCCCAATCGCCAGATCGTCATTGGTACAAAAGATACTGTCCAGCCCGGGATATTCATGGCGCGCCTGACGCAGCAATTCTGCCCCGGTGGAATAGGATGATGAGTGAGTCACCATCACGCAGCGCGGGGTTAGCCCGGCATCACGCATCGCCTTCTCGTAGCCTTTTTGCTTAATCAGGGTGCGTTCATCCAGCCGGGCACCCAGATAGACAACCTGGCGATAGCCACGGGCGAGGATGGCCGATGTCATCTGGCGCGCGGCTTCGAAGTTGTCAAAACCGACGGCAATATCAATACAGGGGGAGACGCTGTCCATCAGCTCAACCACCGGGATACCCGCCACTTCAATCATCTTTAACGTGCGCGGGGTATGCTGGCGTTCAGTCAGAATAAGGCCATCAATATTCCATGAGAGCATCGACTCAAGACGCTCTTCTTCCATTTCTGGTCTATAGCCATAGTGGGCAATCATCGTCTGATAGCCATAGGCATCAACCACATGTTCAATACCGCGTAGCACTTCGGCAAAGACCTGGTTGGTCAGGGAGGGGAGCAAAACGCCAATCGCACGACTGGTCGCATTAGAGAGAATATCCGGAGCGCGGTTGGGAATGTAACCGAGTTCATCAAGGGCAGCGGCGATTTTCACCCTCAGCGAGGCTGAAACCTGATCGGGCGTACGTAAAAAACGACTGACGGTCATTTTGGTGACGCCGACCCTATCCGCTACATCCTGAAGTACTGGCCGTTTTTTTTTCATTATCCCGCTTTCATCGCATGCTGATTATCTGTTTTTGAAAGACCAGTTTAGCATGGAGAGTCGGCAACCTTCCCCTATTAGCGGGGAAGGTTGTGAAGTACCTCGATTAAACCGCAGGCAAATCAAACAATAAGATTTCACTCTCAGTGTCCGCTTGCAAAGTCAGGACCTGCTCATCCCATGCGGCAATCGCATCACTGGTTTTCGCCAGGGTGCCATTCACCGTCACTTCACCTTTAACCACCTGGATCCAGATACGGCGATTGCCGCTTACGGTATACACCGCTTGCTCATCTTTACCCAGCGCCCAGCGGGATAATTCCATATCCTGATAGACCTTCAGCGAGCCTTCACGGGCATCCGGCGACAATACCAATTGTCGGCCAGTTGGCTTATCAAAGCGACGCTGCTCATAGCGCGGAGTGATACCGTTGGTTTCCGGTATTATCCAAATCTGGTACAGGTGCAGTGGCGTAGTGGTGCTACCGTTATATTCCGAGTGCCTGATCCCGGTTCCGGCACTCATTATCTGAAATTCACCGGCATGGATCTGCTCTTTATTCCCCATGCTGTCCTGGTGCTCCACCACACCACTTAAAACGTAGGTGAGGATCTCCATGTCTTTATGGGGATGCGTGCCAAATCCCTGGCCTGGGGCAATCACATCTTCGTTAATCACCCGCAGGGCTGAGAAGCCCATAAAACTGGCATCGTGATAATTTGCAAAGGAAAATGTATGCCAGCTATCCAGCCAGCCATGATTCGCATGACCACGATCTTGTGCTTGACGTAAATAGATCATTTCACTGACTCCCGATAATGTTGATGCGGTCAGTGTGAACCGGTTTGCCGGGGGATCATAGTGGGGGAAAATTGACTCCTCTATTCAAAAAAAATGAATAAGTTTGAGGAGTCATTTTGGCTTAACTCAGTTTAATTACCGAGGGGGAAGGCTGTTCAAAGCCACGCTCGAGCAGTTCCATATTGGTCAGAACATCAATTTCGCTGACATAATTTGGCTTACCCTGCAGTATCGTCTCATACAGCGCGTCATAAACCCGGCCGTAATCTCCCGTCTCCGGACGCCAGGTCTCACGCTGGGTTTCCCCCGCTTCATTCACATATTCAAGCTGAGCGACGCTTGTGTCGGCGCCAAAGCCCGGCTCACCTGGCATAATACCTGCCTTCAGGCTGGTCTCTTGCTGGTCAATGCCATACTTCACAAATGACCCTTTGGTGCCATGAACAATAAACTTCGGATAGTCTATTTTGACCAAATGGCTGGTTTTCACCAGGGCTTTCATCACCCCGTAAAATAGCTGGATTTCAAAGGTATCATCAGGGTTACCCGGCTGGCGTACCGAGCGGATGTCATAAGCCACTTTATCAGGGCGACCAAACAGAGAGATGATTTGATCCATGGTGTGAACGCCGAGCCCATAAAAAGCCCCCTCGGTGGCGCTACCGGGCTGGCTGGCCACCTCAGGTCTGTACATATCAAAATGGCTCTCAATCTCAACAATTTCCCCCAGCTTTCGGCTCTCGATGGCTTTTTTCATTGTCAGGAAGCAGGCATCAAAACGCCGGTTTTGATATGGGGAAAGGGTCAGTCCACGCCGATTAGCCAGGTCATAGAGTTCACGGGCTTCAGCCAGGGTCGGCGTGAAGGGTTTTTCTACCAGCACATGTTTACCCGCCCCCAGCGCTTTGCGGGCGTACTCGACGTGGCTATCAACATGGGTACAAATCACCACCAGTTTAACCTGCGGATCGTCAAGAATATCGTTGAGCTGGCTGGTGAAGTGGATATGCGCATATTGGGGCTGCTGTTCCAGCTCAGGTTTAGCATGGCGGCGGAAGATATGGGCAACATGCAGGGTATCTTTGCGTACCAGCACAAAAGGGAGATGGTAACGGGTGGTGCTTTTACCAAAGCCAATATAAGCAATGTGTAAGGTCATAACGGTGTCCTTGTGAAATAAACCCCTCCACCTTACTGCATTTTCTCGTCTGTTTTTAGACTGGCATGCGTCTGGCTGATAAAGGCCAGGGATCTGTCCTGATAGGTGACTTATCGGCAGAAAGGCAAAAAAAAAGCCAGCTCGTGGCTGGCTAAAGTAATACTGGAAGCAATGTGAGCAATGTCGTGCTTTCAGGATGTCTCCGTAGGGGTCTGCCCTGAACGCATGGCAATAATAATCATTATCATTCGCACTTGTAAAGCACTATTTGAAAAAAAATGACCCTTGACTTAATGTGAAAAGTCACTGATGTTCAAAAGGTTTTTTATAACTTATTGAGGATAAACGAGATGGGAAAGATAGTTATTCGTCACGCTGAATTGAGCGATGCTGAAGCACTGCATCAGATGTTCTCTCAGCCAGCGCTCTATAGTGACACGCTACAACTTCCCCATCCCACCCTGAAGAACTGGCAACGGCGCTTTGTCGACACCCAGCCCGGCCATTATCATCTGGTTGCCTGCCTTGAAGACCGGGTTGTCGGACAACTCACCCTGATGGTCAATCAGTCCCCGCGACGTAGCCATGTCGCGAGCTTTGGTATGGGCGTCGATGAGAATTATCATGGTCGCGGTGTGGCTTCTGCCCTGGTACAGGAGATGATTAGCCTGTGTGATAACTGGCTGCGGATCGAACGTATCGAATTGACGGTTTACTGTGATAATCCTGCGGCCCTTGCTCTCTACCGTAAATACAATTTCGGGATAGAAGGCACCGCTAAACAGTTTGCCCTGCGTAACGGGCACTATGTTGATGCTTACTATATGGCACGACTGCGTCACCAGTAAAAAGACAATTACACAGCAATATTTTTATTAGCGTATATGATTAAGAGAGTATTCATTTATTGAACACTCTCTTTTTTATCGTCACTTTATTTTTATTTAATGCAGGTTTGCTACCCGCCTCAGGCTGGCTTAAATAAGATATTGTTTAATTGATAAGTAATAAAAAAGAGATAAATACAAACCGGGGTTTACCGATAGATGAAAAGTAAAATCTTATTTATCTTATTATTATCATTAGGCTTATCCGGCTGCGGCGATGATATGCCGCCAAAATGTGACAGTCAGGAAACAAAAGATTTACTTAAGCAGGTTGTTGTTAACTACGTTAATCAAGCCGGGCTGAGGAATGCCAGGATCTCGATTACTGGCCATGAAATGGTTGAGTCATTTGAAAAAGCTAAAGAATATACCTGTGAGGCCAGAGTCGTTGTCGATATGGCCAATGGGAATATGAATTCTGATATCTTGAGTTATTCAGTGTTTCTCGATGAGAATAAAAAAGGTCAGTTTTTTGTGCAACTCAATGATGACTAAATGCAGAGAAGGATGACACTGACAGGCGAAATGCGGGATGTCTGCTTAGCGCCTTTATCCTGCTGCTCCCCGGGGCTTTACATCGAGTCCGGGCCCGGGTAAATGCCAGGTGCATCGCTCCCGCGGAGTCAGAGACCATTCCTGCGGCAATCGAGGCGGGCTGACCTGCGGAGTCAGAGACCATCCCTGCGGCGATCGAGGCGGGCTGACCTGCGGAGACAGGGACCATCCCTACGGCGATCGAGGCGGGCTGACCTGCGGAGTCAGAGACCCTCCCTGCGGCGATCGAGGCGGGCTGACCTGCGGTAAGATTTTGTCGCATATTTTTCATCCACCAACTCCATCAGCGGGGTGGATATCAGGTACACTGATTTTGTCCCTGAAAGATGGAGGTTGCCATGAAAAGATTACTGATGCTGGTATTTCTTGCCCCGCTGAGTAGTTTTGCCCAATACCCTAACCCGCAAAATAACCCCAATCTGCCGGGCTATCAAATTCCCAGCCAGCAGCGGCTGCAAACACAAATGGGGCAACAGCAGCAATTACAGCAAAACCAGCTGAGTCAGCAATTGCAGCAACAAAGCCAGCAGCAACAAAGGCAACTCAATACCGAAATAAACAACAATACCCAGCGTCTGCTGCCCTCGCCACAAGGCCAGAAAAATGGCCCGGTGCTTAATCAGAGTGAGGAAAGCGGCAGTAGCTTGCTAACCCCGCCGCCCGCCACAACCCCCTAGGCTACCCCCCATCACCCCCTGCCCAGGCGGGGGGGGAGATTAAGGGTCAACCGGCGGCACTTACGCCCTGATTGACCCGGTAATGGGGGCAGTATGCCGCTATCCCGGCCTTAGCGGGCGCTAAAGTCCGGGGT
>Ga0153936_100060_pt1 | contig 22584 bp, 17 predicted proteins | sample TSNJ020MetaG_FD_102272 | JGI IMG/M metagenome (GOLD analysis project Ga0153936, IMG submission 102272) | Attine ant fungus gardens microbial communities from New Jersey, USA - TSNJ020 MetaG | ecosystem: Host-associated > Fungi > Mycelium > Unclassified | place: USA: New Jersey, Wharton State... | reverse complement strand
CCTGTGCTCGGCTCTGAACAAAGTTTACCAGCGTAAAAGCGTTAATATCAGTCTTGATATCTCACCGGAAATTACCTTTGTCGGTGAAAAAAATGATTTTATGGAAGTGATGGGCAATGTGCTGGATAACGCCTGTAAGTATTGTCTGGAGTTTGTCGAAGTCTCTGCCCATCAAACCGAGGATAGCCTGCATTTGATTGTCGAAGATGACGGGCCGGGTATCCCGGAAAGTCAGCGGGCCGGGGTATTTAATCGCGGTCAGCGGGCAGATACCTTACGACCCGGTCAGGGGATTGGTCTGTCCGTTGCCCAGGAGATCGTTGCCCAATATGATGGCGAAATACGGCCGTCTACCAGTCCTCTTGGCGGGGTCCGGATGGAGGTGGTTTTTTCCCGCCAGCAGCTAGCACCAGACCGAGATTGAAAGTGGCATTATCCGGATGTCTCTGTCCGGTTTACTGCTTAACATCCACCTAAGAGTCTTGTATCCGGCAGGCTGTTGCCAGCCCTTTAGCCCGAGGCGGTGTCGCGCCCCCCCGCACACCGGCGTAACCATCATCCTGGTTCGCAAGCTCGCTAAACGGCAGGCAGTGCCCCAGAGAGACTCTTATCAGTATGAAGAAAACCATTATGGATTATCAGCTTGAAATAAACTGGCCTGATTTTATTGAACGTTACTGGCAAAAGCGCCCGGTCATTATTAAACAGGGCTTTAGAGATTTTGTTGACCCTATTTCGCCGGATGAGTTGGCGGGTTTATCTATGGAAAACGAAGTCGACAGCCGTCTGGTCAGCCATGATGACGGCCAATGGCAGGTGAGCCATGGTCCTTTTCAGCATTTTGACCATCTTGGCGAGCACAACTGGTCTTTACTGGTGCAGGCTGTTAACCACTGGCATCAGCCATCAGCGGCGCTAATGGTGCCTTTTCGCGCCCTGCCTGACTGGCGGATCGACGACTTGATGATCTCCTTTTCCGTGCCGGGTGGCGGTGTCGGCCCGCACCTTGACCAGTATGATGTTTTTATCATTCAGGGGATGGGAACACGCCGCTGGCGGGTCGGGGATAAAACGCCCCTTAAACAGCACTGTCCGCACCCGGATCTGCTGCAGGTTGAGCCATTCCAGGCGATTATTGATGAGGTCATGCAGCCGGGTGATATTCTCTATATTCCACCGGGCTTCCCCCATGAAGGCTATGCCCTGGAAAATGCCCTGAACTATTCGGTTGGCTTCCGCGCGCCGAGCGGTCGGGAATTAATCAGTGGCTTTGCCGATTATGTTCTGCAGCGTGAGTTGGGTAGCCTGCGCTATACTGACCCTCAGATTATCCCGCGTGAACATCCTGCCGATATTATGCCCGAAGAACTGGATAAGCTACGGGCCATGATGCTGGATATTGTGAATAAGCCGGAGACGTTCAATACCTGGTTTGGCGAGTTTATCAGCCAGTCCCGTCATGAACTGGATGTTGCCCCGCCAGAGCCGCCTTATCAGATTGATGAGATCTACGATGCGCTATCCCAGGGGGATGCCCTGGTTCGTACCGGTGGCGTGCGCGTTCTGCGGGTTGCCGGTGAAGTGTATGTTAATGGTGAAAAGCTTGACAATGCGCACCGGCAAGCCATTGAGGCCTTAGCCAGCCACTATAGGCTGACGGGCGAGCATTTTGGTGATGCCCTGGATGATCCCGCCTTCCTCGCATTGCTGGCCGCCCTGGTGAACAGCGGATACTGGTATTTCGAAGACTAAGCAATCAGCGGGGGCGGTACCCTACCGCCCCCTTTATTTATGTATCCTCGTTTATTGTTGCCGTCCGGCGAGCAATTTCGACAATCACCTCAACCGCCTTTTCCATGCCCTCCAGGGTAATAAATTCATACTTTCCGTGATAGTTATAGCCACCGGTAAAGATATTAGGACAGGCAAGGCCTTTAAAGGCCAGGATAGCCCCATCGGTTCCGCCCCGTACCGGTTTGATAATGGGCTCAATCGCACAGGCCTGCATTGCCTGGCGGGCAATTTCCAGGGCATAAGGGTGAGCCAGCACCTGTTCCCGCATATTGTAGTAGTTATCTTTCAGGGTCAGTTTTATCCGACAGCCCGCCGGCAGGCCCGCATCGAGGGCTTTAACCGCCGCCTCGAGCCTTTGTTTACGTTGGGCAAACCCCTGAGCTTCAAAGTCGCGGATTAAATAGTGCATTTCTGCTTTTTCCACCGACCCGGAGAGGTGATTAAGGTGATAAAAGCCCTGGCGTTCGTCACTGGCTTCCGGCTGCTCATTTTCCGGGATCTGGGCATGCAGCTTATGTGCAATATTAAGCGCATTCACCATCACCCCTTTCGCCGAACCGGTATGGACGGCATTGCCGGTGATATGAATCACCGCTTCTGCCGCATTGAAGTTTTCATATTCAAGCTCACCAACGCCGCCGCCATCCACCGTATAGGCCCACTGGGCAGCAAACTGCGCTACATCAAAAAAGGTGGCGCCGTTGCCCACTTCTTCATCCGGGGTAAAGGCAATACGAATATCGCCATGGGCAATCTGCCGACCTTTCAGCACCGCCAGCGCGGTCATAATTTCGGCGATACCGGCTTTATCATCGGCACCAAGTAAGGTTTTACCGTCGGTGGTTATCAGGGTTTGACCGTGTAACTGATGAAGAACCGGAAACATCACCGGAGAGAGCACTTCATCGCCGATACCCAGGGCAATGTCCCCCCCGCGATAGGCTTCGACAATTTGGGGGTTAACATTTTTGCCCGTAAAGTCAGGGGCCGTGTCGACATGGGCGATAAAACCAATCACCGGCGCGGTTTTTACGCTACCGGGTAGCGTCGCCATCAGCGTTCCTTTGTCACTGAGAGTCACCGCCTCCAGGCCCATGGCTTCCAGTTCACCTTTTAGCTGGGTCAGTAGCTGCCACTGTCCTGGCGTACTGGGGCTTTTTTTCGTCCCACTGCGTGATTGGGTATCCACGCTAATATATTGAAAAAAACGTGTCAGTAAATTATCCATTTTGCACCTTCCGCTTTATTTATTCTCATTATCAGTAACCCGGCAATGGCAAGTATTGCGTCATATCATGGTTAACGAGTGTGAGCTAAAAATAATCACTTACGAGATTATGTTGTCCGCCAGGCGAGACTGAACGCGAACAGCGATTGGCGTAGGCGCTGGTTTACCGTAGAATGCCAGCCCTTACTCAAGGTGCGAAACCTCAAGGTGGTTAATCACAAACCCCGTATCCGTCGTTAAACGGATACGTTATTTATGGGACAGTGCAGAAATTGGATAAACAGCAAGATATGCGTTCACCGCTGGTTGAACTCACATCCCTTACAAAACGTTTTGATGGTAAAACCGTCATTTCAGACTTTTCACTCACCATCGGTCACGGTGAGTTTCTCACCCTGCTAGGCCCATCAGGCTGCGGCAAAACCACGGTTCTGCGCTTAATTGCTGGCCTGGAAAATGTCGATAGCGGTAGCATAACCCTCGATAATATTGATATTACGCAGGTACCTGCCGAGCAGCGTTATGTGAATACCGTTTTTCAGAGTTATGCCCTCTTTCCCCATATGACGGTATTTGAAAATGTCGCCTTTGGCCTGCGTATGCAAAAAACGCCGACTCAGGACATTGCCCCGCGGGTGATGGATGCCTTAAAGATGGTGCAACTTGAGACCTTTGCCGAGCGTAAGCCCCATCAGCTTTCCGGTGGACAGCAGCAGCGGGTGGCGATAGCCAGGGCGGTGGTTAATAAGCCGCGATTATTGCTCCTCGATGAGTCTCTTTCTGCCCTCGATTATAAATTGCGTAAGCAGATGCAAAATGAACTGAAGGCTTTGCAGCGCAAATTGGGTATCACTTTTGTGTTTGTGACCCACGACCAGGAAGAAGCCCTGACCATGTCTGACCGCATTGTGGTAATGCGTGAGGGTAAAATCGAGCAGGATGGTACTCCCCGGGAGATTTACGAAGAGCCAAAAAACCTCTTTGTTGCCCGATTTATCGGTGAAATCAATCTGTTTAACGCTCAGGTTATTGAACGTACCGACGCACAGCGGGTACGGGCCATGGTCGAGGGACGCGAGTGTCATATTTTTGTTAACTTCCCGGTCAGCCCGGGCCAGAAACTCAATGTTATGCTGCGCCCCGAGGACTTACGGGTGGTCGAGATAGGCGATGCGCATCAGGGAGAAGGTTTTATCGGCCACGTTCGCGAGCGTAACTATAAAGGTATGACGCTTGAGTCTTCGGTGGAGCTGGAAAACGGCAAAATGGTCATGATCAGTGAATTCTTTAATGAAGACGATCCTGACTTTGATCACTCTTTGGGTCAGAAAGTCGCGGTGACCTGGGTTGAAAGCTGGGAGGTTGTACTGGCCGATGAACAACTCGCGTAAATTTAAGCATATTGTCATCAGTCTGGTGGTCGGATGGTTGTTGGTATTTGTGTTTTTACCCAATCTGATGATTATCGGCACCAGTTTTCTGACCCGGGACGATAACAGTTTTGTCCGTCTGGTCTTTACGCTGGACAACTATACCCGGCTGTTTGACCCTCTTTATGCCGAGGTGCTGCTCCATTCGCTGAATATGGCGATTATTGCCACCCTCGCCTGCTTACTGCTCGGCTACCCCTTTGCCTGGTTTTTAGCCCATTTACCGCCGCGTATCCGGCCGTTATTGCTCTTTTTACTGATAGTCCCTTTCTGGACTAACTCCCTGATCCGCGTTTATGGCTTAAAGATGTTTCTTAGCACAAAAGGCTATCTTAATGACTTTTTGCTGTGGCTCGGCATCATTGATACCCCGATGCGTATTATGTACACCCCAGGCGCGGTGATTATCGGCCTGGTCTATATTTTATTGCCCTTTATGGTGATGCCGCTGTATGCCAGCATCGAAAAGCTGGATAAACCGCTGCTGGAAGCGGCCCGGGATCTCGGTGCCAATAAGCTGCAGACTTTCCTGCGGATTGTACTGCCATTAACCATGCCGGGGATTATTGCCGGTTGTTTGCTGGTGGTCTTACCAGCGATGGGCCTTTTCTTTATTTCTGACTTAATGGGCGGCGCAAAGAACCTGCTGATTGGCAACGTTATCAAAAACCAGTTCATGACCATTCGCGACTGGCCATTTGGCGCCGCCACCAGCATTATGCTGACCCTGATTATGGGACTGATGTTACTGATCTACTGGCGTGCATCCCGCTGGCTGAATAAGCAGGGAGAAATGGCATGATAGGACGTATCGCCCGGGGCAGCTTTATGTCCCTTATCTACGCGTTCCTTTATATCCCGATTATTATTCTGATTGTTAACTCCTTCAATCAGTCGCGCTTCGGTATTAACTGGACCGGCTTTACCACTGACTGGTATCTGCTGCTGGTTAATAATGATAGCCTGTTACAATCGGCACAGCACTCGCTGACTATTGCGGTCTTTTCCGCCACCGCCGCGACGCTGATTGGCTCGTTGACCGCCGTGGCTCTCTTTCGCTATCAGTTTCGCGGTAAACCCTTTGTCGGCGGCATGCTGTTTGTGGTGATGATGTCACCTGACATCGTCATGGCAATCTCGTTGCTGGTGCTATTTATGCTGTTGGGTATTTCCCTCGGCTTTTGGTCACTGCTGTTTGCTCATATCACCTTTTGCCTGCCCTTTGTGGTGGTGACCGTCTATTCCCGCCTGAAAGGGTTTGACGTTCGCATGCTGGAAGCGGCCCGTGACTTAGGGGCAAGTGAACTGGTGATTTTGCGTAAAATCATTCTGCCGCTGGCGATGCCTGCGGTGGCCGCCGGCTGGCTATTAAGCTTCACCCTGTCGATGGACGATGTGGTGGTTTCCTCCTTTGTCACCGGCCCGGGCTATGAAATTCTGCCCTTAAAAATTTACTCCATGGTCAAAGTGGGCGTCTCGCCGGAAGTCAACGCCCTGGCGACCATTTTACTGCTGCTGTCACTGGTGATGGTGATTGCCAGCCAACTTATTCTTCGTGATAACACACAAACCCAGGGGACGTTTAAATGAAAAAATGGTCACGCCACCTGCTTAGCGCCGCCGCCCTTGCATTTGTCATGCATAGCGCCCAAGCCAATGATAATAAAACGCTCTATTTCTACAACTGGACTGAGTACGTGCCGCCAGGGCTACTGGAGCAGTTCACTAAAGAGACCGGCATTAAAGTGATTTATTCGACTTATGAGTCGAATGAAACCATGTATGCCAAACTGAAAACCTATAAAGACGGTGCCTATGACCTGGTGGTGCCTTCCACCTATTTTGTGTCGAAAATGCGCAAAGAGGGCATGCTGCAAAAGATTGATAAGAGCAGGCTGAGCAATTTCAGTAATCTTGACCCCGCAATGCTGAATAAGCCCTTTGATCCGAACAATGACTACTCTATCCCTTATATCTGGGGTGCCACCGCTATTGGTGTGAATAGTGAGGCGATGGATCCAAAAGGCGTGACCCGCTGGGCCGACTTATGGAAACCGGAATATAAGCAGAGCCTGGTATTAACCGACGATGCCCGGGAGGTATTCCAGATAGCCCTGCGTAAGCTCGGTTACTCCGGTAACACCACCAACCCGCAAGAGATAGAAGCCGCCTATCATGAATTACAGAAACTGATGCCGAATGTGGCGGTGTTTAATTCCGATAATCCGGCGAACCCGTTTATGGAAGGGGAAGTGAATCTCGGCATGGTCTGGAATGGCTCGGCCTATGTTGCCCGTCAGGCAGGGATCCCGCTGGAGATAGTCTGGCCTGAAGAGGGTGGGATTTTCTGGATGGATAACTTATCCATTCCGGCTAATGCCAAGAATGTCGACGGTGCCTTGCAGTTGATTAATTTCCTGCTGCGTCCGGAAATTGCCAAACAGGTTGCAGAAACCATTGGCTACCCTACCCCGAACCTTGCTGCCCGCAAACTGTTACCTAAAAACGTTGCCGGGGATAAGTCTCTCTACCCTGATGAGTCGGTACTGAAAGCCGGGGAATGGCAGGATGATGTCGGGGATACCAGTCGGGTGTATGAAGACTACTATCAGAAATTGAAGTCCGGACGTTAAGGGCTAATGTCCCCCTCGCCCTGCGAGGGGGACAGAATCAGGCCATTTGTTTAAGTAATTCCGCTACATAGTGGGGCACGACCTCACTGGCCAGGCCATAATGTCGCTCTTCAAATTCACTGCCCACCTGACTCGGCTCCAGATTAAGTTCAACGGTATGCGCCCCCTGTAAACGCGCTTCGTGGACAAATCCGGCGGCGGGATAGACATGGCCTGAGGTGCCGATCGAGATAAAATAATCGGCTTCGCCCAGCGCCTGATAAATCTCATCCATGCCAATCGGCATTTCACCAAACCACACCACATGCGGACGCAATACGGCTGGGATCTGGCAGCAATGGCAGCGATCATTCTCAGTGACATCCCCCTGCCATGAGAACAGCTGACCACTGCCAGTACAGCGAACCTTTAGCAGTTCGCCATGCATATGAATCACATTTTTATTCCCGGCCCGCTCATGCAGGTTATCGATATTTTGCGTAACCAGCAGAAAGTTATCCCCCAGGGCTTCCTCTAACTGCGCCAGCGCGTAATGGGCAGCATTGGGCTGAATATCTGGCTGTTGTAACAGGCGGCGGCGCTCATTATAGAAGCGTTGCACCAGCAGCGGATTGCGGTGAAAGCCTTCCGGGGTGGCGACATCTTCAATATGATGCTCTTCCCATAGTCCGTCCGAGGCACGAAAAGTCCGTATCCCTGACTCCGCCGAAATGCCGGCTCCGGTCAGGACCACCACTTTCGGTTTATTTAACGGATCCATCATCATTGAGTCTCTGAAAAAGATATGCTGACGCAGGCGGTGGCGTAGCAGCTGCTTATTTTTACGAAACCGGCTGAGCCGGCCCTGGCGACGTGAAAGCATAAATCACTCCGTGTTAGGGAGAAAGGCCTCAGTCCTGCTCACCAGAGCAGGACTGACAGCCAGTGTGTGACGACCCGTAATATCAGGGCCTGGCCGGTATCAGGCAGGCTATTGGCCGCTGAGTACCCGGGCAGGCTCTATTTTACTGGCGCGTCTTGCCGGATACCAACTGGCCAGCAGACTTAAGACCAGTGCGGTCGTCAAAACATAAACCACATCCAGCCAGTGTAGTTCCGATGGCAGAAAATCGATAAAATAAATATCGCCGGAAAGGAATTGATGGCCAATCAGCTTCTCAATCACATTAATGATTGCCGTCAGCTGCCAGGAGGCCAGCACGCCGATAACGGCCCCTATCACGCTGCCGGTCAGCCCCGCCAGTAAGCCATACCAGACGAAAACGGCGCGAATCAGTCCATCTTTAGCCCCAAGGGTGCGCAGGACCGCAATATCGCTGCTCTTATCTTTCACCGCCATAATCAGGGTTGAGACAATATTGAAGCAGGCCACGCCAATCACCAGGATCATCGCCAGATACATGATGGCGCGAATCATCTGGATATCGCGATACATATAGCCATAGGTGCCTATCCAGCTTTTGATATAGACATAGGCATTGGTCACCTCTCCGGCATCACGTACCAGTTTCTGGGCCTGGAATACATCATTAACTTTGATGGCAATGCCAGTGACGCTATCGCCCATGTCCATATACTGGCTGGCATCGGCGAGGGGTACCATGGCAAAGCTGTGATCAAGCTGGCCGCTCAGGGCAAGAATCCCCGCCACATGCAGTCGTACCCTTTTGGGTTGCAGCAGGCGGTTGCTCTGATCATTATTGGGGATAGTGATTGATACCCAGTCACCCTGCCTGACCTTCAGAGCATCCGCCACCCCTTTGCCGAGAATGATTTGCTGCTCACCGGCTTTAAAGTCGGCCCAGGCATTGTTCTGCACATATTCAGGCAGGGCACTTAAGCGTGACTCCTGCTGGGGGCTAACCCCTTTCACCTGAATCGCCCGCAGATTGTTGGCGCTTTCAATCAGCCCGGTAAAGTTAATATAGGGGGCGGCGGCGGCGATACCGGGAACATGCTCGATGCGGGTCAGGGTCTGCTGCCAGTCTTTAAACGGCTGGTTGACCGGCTCTATTTCACCATGGGGAACGACCGCCAGAATACGGTTGTTCAACTCCCGTTCAAAGCCGTTCATCGCACTGAGGCCGACAATCAGCACCGCCACGCCCAGCGCTATCCCCACCGTGGAGATAATCGAAATCAGGGATACCATGCCGCTTCGGCGTCGGCCGCGACTAAAGCGCAAACCGATACGCAAGGATAAGGGCAATGCCATTACTCCGCCCCCGTCATGGTGACATTGTGCGTTAGGTGTCCATCGCGCATTTCAAGCTGACGTGACATGCGCTTTGCCAGCTGTAAGTCATGGGTGACCACTAAAAAAGCCGTCCCCTGGCGAACATTCAGCTCACCGAGCAATTCAAAAATGCTGTTGGCATTACGGGCATCAAGGTTACCCGTTGGTTCATCGGCCAGGACCAGCCGCGGATTATTCACCAGCGCCCGGGCAATGGCCACCCGCTGACGCTCCCCGCCGGACAGCTCAGACGGCCGGTGATGACTGCGATGCCCCAGCCCGACGGCGTTTAGCATCTCCTGGGCTTTGGCCTGAACCTCGTCATGTTTCTTCTTACCAATCAGCAGCGGCATCGCCACATTTTCCAGGGCGGTGAAGTCGGGCAACAGGTGGTGAAATTGATAAATAAAGCCCAGTTCACGATTACGCAGCTCGGCCTTAGCGGACGAAGAGAGCCTGTTAAGTGACTGGCCATCAAAGATAACTTCACCCGAGGTTGGCGTGTCCAGCCCGCCCAGCAGGTGTAACAGGGTACTTTTGCCGGAGCCAGAGCTGCCGACGATGGCCATCAGCTCACCGGGCTGAATATCAAAACTGACGTCGTGCAGCACATCAGTCTGTACATTGCCTTCCTGATAACGTTTAGACAGCTTATTACACTGCAGCAGGATAGAAGAACTACTCATAACGTAAAGCCTCAGCAGGTTGAGTGGCAGCAGCACGCCAGGAAGGATACAGCGTAGAAAGTAAGGCAATCGCCATGGCCACCAGGGCAATGGTCACTACCTGCATCGGTTCAATCGCCACCGGCAGGGCTGCGCCATCCAGTAAAATTCCAATAACCGGCATCAAATTGTTTAATTGGCTGGCCAGTAAAACCCCCATCAGCGCGCCAAGCAACGCGCCAACGACCCCCGCCCCGGCGCCCTGGACCATAAATATGGCCATAATCTGCCGGCGGGTTAAGCCCTGGGTTTGCAAAATGGCAACCTCGCCCTGTTTTTCCATCACCAACAGCCCCAGCGAGGTAATAATATTAAACGCCGCCACCGCCACTATCAGGCTAAGTAGCAGTCCCATCATATTTTTCTCCATGCGCACCGCCTGGAATAGCTCACCTTTGCGCTCACGCCAGTCTTTCCACTCTGTGCCCTGAGGGAGCGGTTGCTGACTAAGGGTATCGACCTTGAGCGGCGCATCAAGCCACAGCCGCCAGCCGGTAATATTTCCCAGCGGGTAGCGCATCAGCCGCGAAGCATCCTGTTGGTTAACCAGCAATTGAGTGGTGTCTACTTCACTGTTGGCGGCAAACGTGCCAATCACGTTAAATAGCCGCTGGCTGGGCACTCTTCCCATCGGGGTAAACTGACTGGCAGAGGGCACCATAATCCGGATACTGTCGCCACGTTTAACCCCAAGCGTACTGGCCAGCTGCTCGCCAAGAATCACATTATATTGCCCGGGCTGGAGCTGAGACTGCTTCACATTCACCAGATAAGGGGTTAATGGGTCGGCTTCATCTGGCTGTACGCCAAGCATTACCCCAACGCCAACACCGTGCGCGGTTTGCAGAACCACATCCCCGGTAGTTATCGGCGCAATGCGGCTGACGTCTTTAAGCTTCAGGCTAGCGGCGGGAAGCTGTTGTGGATTTATGGAACCACTTGGCGACGTGATGATTGCCTGTGGCATCAGGCCCAGAATATTGTTTTGCAGTTCACGCTCAAAGCCATTCATCACTGACAATACGGTGACCAGCGCCATCACGCCAAGCGTGATGCCGATAGTAGAGAGCCAGGAGACGAAACGACCGAAGCGGTCTGCTGCACGCCCACGCATATAACGCAGGCCTATAAATAACGCGACAGGTTGATACATAAAGTCCGTCTTGTGGCGGTGGCTGAGGCAAAGAGCGCAAGTATACGACAGCCGACCGGGCAAATGAATTCAATACCCTAAATTATTCACCAGATAGCCTTGTCTGGCATAATTCTTACAAAACTTTATGCCTGACCCGCTGAAAAAAGCGCACTAATTAAAACCGTTTTCAGCGAATCGGCACGTTTTCCGCTGTGGGGTTTCACTATATATCCAGACATCAGGAGCGCGTACCCTACCCCAGATAGCCGGCATTAATCCGCCCGGCGCTGGCGGCCGCAGGGCTGAGCGAAAACTGAGGGGGTCTCTCCCGGTGATTGGCAAAAGGAGATGGCAAAGGCAACGATTTATACGCCCCGTTTGTCTATGATCTTTAACGACAGCTAGCCTGGGATTGGCCCGCCCTTGCACCCGGCTGTGGCTCAGGCTCAGGAGGGAAGTGGCGGCGTCAGCGACAGCTAAGACCTGACGGGAAACCGGCCTGATAAACCGCGAGAGCGGAGAGCTACTGTCATGAAAAATTAGCGATTTGCGTGATAATATCCAACCCAGCTTATGCGGCGAGAGTTGCTAATACGGGGCGATAGGAGATAATAATGCTATCGTTTTTTGACTTGTGTAGCGTCGTTCGGACTCACCACGCGGTCGCGGCGTAAATAAACTATGAGATTCTGACGCTTTTTATGCCTGAAAATTATCGTTATTCCTTACCTGTAAAAGCTGCCGAGCAACGCCTGCTTGGTGAATTAGTCGGTTCAGCCTGCGCAACAGAAGTTGCTGAAATGGCCGAACGTCATCAGGGGCCTATCGTGCTGATTGCACCTGATATGCAAACTGCCCTGCGTTTTCATGACGAGATTACTCAATTTACTGACAGCCTGGTGACCCACCTCGCCGACTGGGAAACCCTGCCCTACGACAGCTTTTCACCCCATCAGGAAATTATCTCCTCAAGGCTTGCCACCCTTTATCACCTGCCGGATATGCAGCGCGGGGTGCTTATTTTACCGGTCAATACCCTGATGCAACGGGTCTGCCCGCACAGTTATCTGCGCGGCCATGCTCTGGTCATGAAAAAAGGCCAGCAGCTGTCCAGGGACAATCTGCGCGATCAGCTTGAGCTGGCGGGCTATCGCCATGTTGACCAGGTGATGGAACACGGAGAGTATGCAACGCGTGGCGCGCTGCTTGATCTCTATCCGATGGGGAGCGCAATGCCGTTTCGCATCGACTTTTTTGATGATGAAATCGACACCCTGCGGGTCTTTGATGTCGATACCCAGCGCACCCTCGAAGAAGTGGATGCCATTAATCTGCTGCCTGCCCATGAATTCCCGACGGATAAGAATGCTATTGAGCTTTTTCGTAGCCAGTGGCGGGATAAGTTCGAGGTCAAACGCGATGCCGGGCACATTTATCAACAGGTGAGCAAAGGGGCTTTACCCGCCGGGATAGAGTACTGGCAGCCGCTATTTTTTAACGAAACCTTACCCACCCTGTTCAGTTACCTGCCCGCCAATACGCTGCTGGTCAGTAGCGGCGATGTAGAGAGCAGCGCGCAACGTTTCTGGCAAGATGCCGAAGCCCGCTTTGAGAACCGCCGGGTTGACCCGATGCGCCCCCTGCTTGAGCCACAAAACCTCTGGTTACGCCCGGATGCGTTATTGACTGAGCTGAAAGCCTGGCCCCGGGTACAGCTGAAAACCGTGGTTTTGCCGCAGAAAGCCGCTAACGTCAATCTTGGCTATCAGCCGCTGCCCGACCTTGCGGTCCAGACCCAGAATAAAGCCCCCCTTGATAACCTTCGCCGCTTCCTGGAAAGCGCAAGCGGGCCGGTGGTCTTTTCCGTTGAAAGTGAGGGCCGCCGTGAGGCCCTTGGGGAGCTACTCGGTCGGATCAAGATTGCCCCGCAGCGTATCTATCGTCTTGATGACGCGATCGACCCCGGCTGCTATCTGATGATTGGCGCCTGTGAGCATGGTTTCATTGATACCCTGCGTCATCGTATTCTGATTTGTGAAAGCGACTTACTGGGTGAGCGCGTCAGTCGCCGCCGCCAGGATAATCGCCGGACCATAAACCCGGATACGTTGATTCGCAACCTGGCGGAATTGCATCCGGGTCAGCCGGTGGTGCACCTTGAGCATGGCGTGGGGCGTTATGTGGGCCTGACCACGCTGGAAGCCGGGGGAATTACCGCTGAATATTTGATGCTCAGTTATGCCAATGATGCCAGGCTTTATGTCCCGGTTTCTTCTCTGCACCTGATAAGCCGCTATGCCGGTGGGGCTGATGAGAACGCGCCATTACATAAACTCGGCAGCGATGCCTGGTCAAAAGCGCGACAGAAGGCGGCGGAAAAAGTCCGGGATGTGGCGGCAGAGTTGCTGGACATTTATGCCATGCGGGCGGCGAAAAGCGGATTCGCCTTTAAACATGACCGGGAACAGTATCAGCTGTTCTGCGATAGTTTTCCTTTTGAAACCACTCCGGATCAGGCCCAGGCCATTAATGCCGTGCTGAGTGATATGTGTCAGCCCCTGGCGATGGACCGTCTGGTGTGCGGTGATGTTGGCTTTGGTAAAACGGAAGTGGCAATGCGCGCCGCCTTCCTTGCGGTGGAAAACAATAAGCAGGTGGCCGTGCTGGTGCCCACGACCCTGCTTGCCCAGCAGCATTTCGATAATTTCCGCGACCGTTTTGCCAACTGGCCTATCCGCATTGAGATGCTGTCTCGTTTTCGTAGCGCCAAAGAGCAGGCTCTTATTCTTGAACAGGCCGCCGAGGGCAAAATCGATATTCTTATCGGCACCCATAAGCTGTTGCAAAGTGATGTCGCCTGGCGGGATTTAGGACTACTGATTGTCGATGAAGAGCACCGCTTTGGCGTTCGTCATAAAGAGCGTATTAAGGCGATGCGCGCCGATGTGGATATTCTCACCTTAACCGCTACGCCTATCCCGCGGACGTTAAATATGGCGATGAGTGGCATGCGCGACCTGTCTATTATCGCCACTCCTCCGGCCCGTCGTCTGGCGGTCAAAACCTTTGTTCGCGAATATGACAAACTGGTGGTCCGGGAAGCCATTCTGCGCGAAGTGTTGCGTGGCGGTCAGGTTTACTATCTGTTTAATGATGTTGAAAACATCCAGAAAACCGCCGATAAACTGGCGGAACTGGTGCCCGAAGCGCGTATTACCATCGGCCACGGTCAGATGCGCGAGCGGGAACTGGAAAGGGTGATGAATGACTTCCATCATCAGCGCTTTAATGTCCTGGTTTGCACCACCATCATTGAAACCGGTATTGATATTCCTACCGCCAATACCATCATTATTGAACGTGCCGACCACTTTGGTCTGGCCCAGCTTCATCAGTTACGCGGACGGGTGGGTCGGTCCCATCATCAGGCCTATGCCTGGCTGTTAACCCCCCATCCAAAAGCGATGACTAGCGATGCGCAAAAACGGCTGGAAGCCATCGCTACCCTTGAAGACTTAGGGGCTGGTTTCGCCCTGGCGACCCATGATCTGGAGATTCGTGGCGCCGGTGAGCTGTTGGGTGAGGGACAAAGCGGACAAATGGAAACCGTGGGTTTCTCTTTGTATATGGAGTTACTTGAGAACGCTGTTGATGCCCTCAAAGAGGGCCGGGAACCCTCCCTTGAGGACTTAACCAGCAGTCAGACCGAGGTCGAACTGCGTATGCCTGCCCTGCTCCCTGAGGATTTTATTCCCGACGTCAATACCCGCCTCTCATTCTATAAGCGTATTGCCAGCGCCAGGTCAGAGCATGAGCTGGAGGAGCTGAAAGTGGAGTTAATCGACCGCTTTGGCCTGCTGCCTGATGCCGCACGCCAGTTGCTGGATATTGCCGCCCTGCGTCAGACGGCCCAAAAATTAGGGGTGCGTAAAATTGAAGGACATGAAAAAGGCGGCGTTATTGAGTTTGCTGAAAAGAATCAGGTCGACCCTGGCTGGCTGATTGGTTTATTACAAAAACAGCCCCAGCACTATCGGCTGGATGGCCCGACCCGGCTGAAATTCACTCAGGAACTGCAGGATAGAAAAACCCGTATTGATTGGGTGCGTAATTTTATGCGTAATCTTGAAGAGCATGCCCTGAGCTAACCCCCCGCCCGGCCCGTAATGCGGTTGATGACGGGCCGGGCGCTCAAAATTTACATATTCTTTGCATTTCCCCTGGGTTTTTAGACATAACTATGCCGGATAATTAATACTTTATACCTAAATAATTCGCATTGCGGGCAAGTGCCGGGTATGGGAAGCTATCCACTCATACACAGGTCAGTCACAGCAGAGAAAACGCGCTGGCCTGCGCATCAGTCACTTGAAGCATAACGGATATATGGTGTGTTTTTTACTCTCGGCTTCTGGGGTATTCACTATGCTTTTATCTCGTCTTCTTCCCTTTCCACGCAGGCTTATCACCGCTATTGCGCTGCTAGGTTCGGCATGCATAGCCGCCCCGGCGCTGGCTGTTGACTATCCATTACCCGCCGCTAACAGCAAACTGATTGGTAAAAACTTCTATCATGTTGTTGAAGATGATGGCGGCTCCCTGGAAGCGATTGCCAAAAAATACAATGTCGGCTTTCTCGCCATGCTGCAGGCAAACCCCGGGGTTGACCCTTATGTTCCGCGAGCGGGAAATGTCTTAACGATCCCCAGTCAGATGATTTTGCCTGATGTGCCGCGGGAAGGAATTGTTATCAATCTTGCCGAGCTGCGTCTCTATTACTTCCCGGCTGGCAGCGATAAAGTCACCGTCTACCCGATAGGTATTGGTCAGCTTGGCGGCGACACCCTGACACCGACCATGGTCACCAAAATTTCTGATAAGCGGGCGAATCCAACCTGGACCCCGACGGCCAATATTCGTGCCCGCTACCTGGCCCAGGGCATCAAACTGCCGGCGGTCGTGCCGGCCGGAGATGATAATCCGATGGGTCATCATGCCATTCGCCTCGCGGCCTATGGCGGTGTCTACTTATTACATGGAACCAATGCCGACTTTGGTATCGGTATGCGGGTCAGTTCAGGATGTATTCGTCTGCGTGATGGCGATATCAAAGCCCTGTTCGAAAAAGTGCCGGTAGGGACCTCTGTTCGTATCATCAATACGCCGATTAAAACCACGGTTGAGCCGGATGGAACGCGTTTTGTTGAAGTCCACCAACCGCTGTCAGAGTCAATTAATGATGATCCGCAGGTGCTGCCGATTGTACTTAATGACAGCATGAAGAAATTCCGCGATAACCCCCAGACCGATGGCGATGTGATGGCTGATGCCATGAAGCACCGGGCAGGTATGCCGGTGGATGTGAAAGTCAACGCCCTGCAAAGTGAGTCTATCTAGCCCTCGCAATACGCCCCTACCTATCGCGCAGCAGGCATAAGCTTACTGCGCTTTTTTTTACCTAAGCTTATGCGCCTGTCTATTCCGCCAGGCAGCATTCAGCATGACGTCATCAGGTCTTGCCCATAAAAAAAACCCGCTGAACAACGCGTTCAGCGGGCAAAAACCTATCATATGGCTTAAGGGTCAATCATTGAGAGCCGCGGGTCGTAGCAGAAGACTTACTTATAGATAACCGCCGTGCCGTGGAGCTTGTTATCGCCGACCACAGAGGTTATGCGGTAAGACTTCGCGCCAAGCTCATCCGCTCTGGCAGCCAGACGATTTTGTAATGAGTCAAGATTGGTTCCAGCGCTTACGCTAATGGAGCCAGCTTCTTGCTGACCCTGAGGCATAGCGGACACTTCAACCGCCGCCAGGCTTGCAAATGACAGGGAAGATAGGACGCCAGCAACAGCAAGAAGATTCAATGTTTTCATGATAGTAACCTTTAGTTAAATGCAGCAGACGATATAATTAACAATCGATAAACAAATCATAATCGTGATCCAGATCACTCGTCAATCTATTTTTTAACGATCGTTAATTAATACAGACGTCACACATTCATCTTATTCATAAGTCATATCTATCTTTCATAACAAGCCGCTGGATAGTGCTAATGTTTGTTTTTATAATCGGATTTTTACATATCCTAACAAAAGTGAGATGGCGTCTATGGCAACTGAAACGAGCTTGATTAAAAAAAGCCGTGGTCGACCAAAGGTATTTGACCGGGAAGATGCGCTTGAGAAAGCCATGGCACTTTTCTGGCAGCATGGCTATGAGGCGACTTCTCTGTCGCATCTGGTAGAGGCAACCGGGGCAAAAGCCCCGACGCTATACGCTGAATTTACCAACAAAGAGGGGTTGTTCCGCGCGGTTCTTGACCATTACATCGCCCGCTTTGCTAAAAAACATGAGGCTCAGCTGTTTGCTGCCGGTAAAGCCATCGAGCAGGCGCTTGAGGAGTATCTACTCGCGATAGCCCATTGCTTTACCGATAAAGATACCCCATCGGGCTGTTTTATCGTCTGTACGTCATCCGCCCTTGCCGCCTCCTCCCAGGATATTGCCGCCACTATCCGCGAGCGACATGCCGTCCAGCAAGAGATGCTGCTGCTTTTTCTTAATGAGCATCAGCAAAGAGGAACGCTGCCCGAGGGGTGTAATACCCAGCACCTGGCGCGTTATCTCTGCTGTATTATTCGTGGCATGTCGGTTAATGCCCGGGATGGCGCCAGCTATGAGGATTTGGCCTCAATTGTCAAAACGACCATTATGTTATTGCCTGAGCTGAAGAAGCAGTGAGGATGATAAGCAGCCAGGTTAGCCCGCCAGCGGCTGGGGTGATTGCGATTGTTGCTGTTGCTGCCAGAATAAGGGTTAAGCCGGGCTGACTTAACCCACTCCCCGGGCTAGCGCAGACGCCCTTTTGCCCAATAGGCCATAAAGTTAATCGCGGGTTGGCTGACGCCCCGCTCGCCAATCAGGTACCGACGCAGCAATTTGACGGTGGTCGACTCTGCCGCCACCCAGCCATAAAACTCCCGGTTATCCGAGGTGGCTTTATCCCATAGCAATTCTCCCTCCGCCTCTTCCCTGACTTCGTGGGCAGCAGCGGCCGGCGGAACCCACACCCGCTCTTTGACGCTGGCAACTAATCGTTCACCGTGTTTTGCCCCTGTTACCTCCCGCGGCAGCCAGTGAATATCGGCGAAGGTATAGGCTGATAAATCAAGACAGTCGGCGCTGGCTGGCACTTCGAAAAATGCCTGAATAGCCGGAGGATGAGGCTGCTTTGCCAGCATTTCTAAAATGCCTCTTGCCGCCGGTAATGCCGTTTCATCGGCAATAATCAGGCCATGTAACAGCCCGGCCGGTGGGCTCCATTCATAGCCGCCGCTGTCCTCAGGGTATTCAGCATTAGGCGCCACTATCTGCAAACTGTCGCCGGGTTTGGCATTTATCGCCCAGGCTGATGCCGGCCCTTCGCTGCCATGCGCCACAAATTCGACGGTGACTTGATGCTGGTCTGGGTCAACCCGGCGTAAGGTATAGGTGCGCATAATAGGGCGTTTCTCTTTAGGCAGCGCCTGCATATGTTCATACCAGTCAGGATGATTCACCAGACTGGAGGGCGTACCGTCGAGTGAAGCCAGCAATAATTTTATACGCTGGTCCGGGGAGTCGCACTTCATATGGGCAACGTCAGTCCCCTGAAAGACCAGGCGGAGCATGGAAGGTGAAATCTCTGACTTGTGAGCAAGTTGCACATTAAACAGACGGTAGCCTGGTACTGCAGCCATAGTTCATTTCCCTTTTACAAACAAAGCCGCAGCGGGGCGGCTGAAGACGGTAACAAAACGAACAAGCCATCCGTTTCTTAACGAATGCTTACCAAATTAAACAGGAAAATCCGTTTAGTGATTTGTGGCTGATAACGCGCAGGGAAAAATAGTGCATTTTAGCCCGCTGCTTATCCGCTATCTGAGTCGCCAGACAATCAGTTTTATCCCTCAGCGCTGGCCGCTACCCGGCCTTAACAAACTCAATAACCCTATATTTCATAATCATATAATCTGCAGACGCCATGACCTGGTTAATGCTTTATTTTTCCGCAGCAGATTCTTCTGTTCAGGGTGGCTGGGAAAACCAGAGACATATTTATTAACTTATTATCACTAATTCTAACAATAGGCATTGATAATGAGAAATATTATCGTCAGAATTCTTATTATCACACTAATACTCATTATGTGATACCCCCGCTGCAACCTGCTTAGACCCCTGCAGCACCTGTGACTCAGTCGCCTCTTGGTTGAAAAAGAATTCCGCTTTTTGAAGGAAATATAATGACGGGCAAAAAATTGACACGCTGGGCCTTAAACCCGCTACTTCTGGCGATGATAGCGCCGGGCTTTGCACAACAAAACGGCGACGATAATATCGTGGTCTCCGCTACCCGTAATAATCGTACGGTTGCTGAAATGGCGCAGACGACCTGGGTTATTGAAAACGCTGAACTTGAACAGCAAATTCAGGGCGGTAAAGAGTTTAAAGATGCGCTGGCGCAGCTGATCCCCGGTTTAGATGTTAGTAGCCAAAGCCGGACGAATTACGGTATGAATCTGCGCGGGCGGCCCGTTGTGATATTGATTGATGGCATCAGACTGAATTCCTCACGAATCGATAGCCGTCAGCTCGACTCAATCGATCCTTTTAATATTAATTATATCGAAGTTATTTCCGGCGCCACCTCACTCTACGGCGGAGGCAGTACCGGCGGCCTGATTAATATCGTGACGAAGAAAGGTCAGCCGGATACCCGCGTGGAATTTGAAACCGGGCTGAAGAGCGGTTTTCACAGTCATCGCGATCATGATGAGCGGATAGCCAGTGCCCTTTCCGGGGGAAATGAGCATATTTTTGGTCGCCTGTCCGTCGCTTATGAGAAGTTTGGCGCCTGGTATGATGGCAGTAATAAAGCCTCGCTGATGGATAATAGCCAGACCGGCCTGCAGTACTCAGACCGTCTTGATATCATGGGCACCGGCACGCTGAATATTGACGAACACCAGCAGCTACAGGTGATAACCCAATATTATAAAAGCGAGGGGGATGATGATTATGGGCTCTATTTAGGTAAAGACTTCTCGGCGATTAGCGGGGCAACAAAACCCTATGCCAGCAAAGGCCTGAATTCCGACCGCCTGCCAGGCACCGAGCGTCATTTAGTCAGCCTGCAGTATTCTCATAATCAATTCCTCGGTCAGGAGCTAGTCGGCCAGGTCTATTATCGTGATGAGTCACTCAGCTTCTATCCCTTCCCGACGGTTAATAGTGACAAGCGCGTCACGGCATTCTCTTCATCCAAGCAGAATACCGCCCAGTATGGCGCGAAATTAACGCTAAACACCAGGCTGACGGACAGCTGGCAGCTGACCTATGGGGTGGATGCCGACCATGAACGCTTTAACGCTAATCAGATGTTTTTTGATTTGAATAAAGCCAACGCCTCCGGCGGTCTTAACAACCAGCAAATTTATAAAGTTGGCCGCTACCCGGGGTATGACATCACTAACCTTGCCACCTTCTTGCAGTCCAGTTATGACATTAACGACACCTTCACACTCAGCGGCGGCGCCCGGTATCAGCACACTAAAAACCAGGTTGATGACTTTATCGGTTATGCCCAGCAACAGGCTATTGCCTCCGGCCGGGCCACCTCGGCTGATGCTATTCCTGGCGGCTCAACCGATTATGACAATGTGCTGTTTAATGCCGGGATTTTGATGCATATCACCGAACGGCAACAGACCTGGTTTAACTTCTCCCAGGGCGTTGAGTTACCGGATCCTGGCAAATATTACGGACGGGGAAGCTATGGCCCGGCGGTTAATGGCCATCTGCCGCTGACCAACAGTGTCAATGTCTCCGCCAGTAAGTTGCAGGGGGTGAAGGTTGATGCCTATGAGCTCGGCTGGCGTTATACCGGTGACAGCCTGCGGACCCAGATTGCCACCTACTACTCTCTGTCAGATAAAAACGTGGTGGCGAATAAAGATCTGACCATTAGCGTCGAGGATGATAAACGCCGTATTTACGGGGTTGAGGGCGCGGTTGATTACTTTATTCCGGACACTGAATGGAGTACCGGCGGTAACTTCAACATTCTGAAAACTGAGTCAAAAGTGGGTAATCAATGGCAGAAGAATGACGTGAAGACCGCCAGTCCGTCAAAAACCACTGCTTATATTGGCTGGGCACCGGATCCATGGAACCTGAGAGTGCAAAGCACCACCTCTTTTGGTCTGAGCGATGCCAGCGGGCATAAAATCAGCGGCTACAGCACCTTTGACTTCCTGGGTAGCTACCAGCTGCCGGTGGGGACACTGAGCTTTAGCATCGAAAACTTGCTTAATCGCGAATATACCACGGTCTGGGGGCAGCGGGCCCCGCTGTACTACAGCCCAGGCTATGGACCGGCTTCTCTGTATGACTATAAAGGACGGGGGCGTACTTTCGGCGTCAACTACTCGGTCTTATTCTGATAATCTCTGCCCGGCATCAGCCGGGCAGTTTCTTTGACGGACTTCATGACTTTACGCCCGGCCACGAGGCCGCCAGCCTCCCATCAGGCTTTATCGAGAACAAGCTGACCATTTGCATCCAGCGGAATTTCAGTCCCCGGATCATGAGCCATCCGCACCTTGCCCTGCTTATCACCAATAGAATAGGTCACATCATACCCTAGCAGTTTATCTTGCCGGCTGTACACCGTTCGGCAACGCTGTTGGGTGGTGGTATAGGTATCATTATTTTGCAAATTACCCTGGAGCTGGTTCCCGGCAAAACCGCCGCCCAATGCCCCGGCAACGGTGGCAATATCTTTCCCCCGGCCCCCGCCAACCTGGTGGCCGAGAATCCCCCCGGCTACTGCCCCGAGGGCCGAGCCCAATATCCGGTTTTCATCCTGCACAGGACGGGTATGGGTTACCGCCACCTGACGACACTCCTGCTGAGGTGTTTTTATCGTCGTTCTGATTGGCTCAGATGAAATAACCCGGGCATACTGAGGAGAGGATTTAAACACGTTCAATCCTGCGACTGCCGCTACGCTGAGCGCCGCGGCCACGCCAATCCCTACACCAGCTAACATTGATTTATTCACAGAAACATCTCCTCACGCTGTTATTGCCGACAGTGTATGAATTGGCCGGGCGTAGAAAATAAGACTATGGATTAAAAAACACGGAAACCCCGCCCTGTGACCTTTTTTAGGATTAGGCTTAATGGCCGGCGCCAGCCCCGCCCCGCTAAGGCCGCCTGCAAGCCGCGATCCGCCATGGAAAGCCCCGTCTGCGGGGAGCATCGGCAAGTCAGGATAGAGGAGATGTAACGCGGCTTAGCAGAGAGGGAAATAGAGATTCTGACCGGAGTAGCAAGCCAGGTATGGGTATGGGT
>Ga0153936_100058_pt1 | contig 22739 bp, 17 predicted proteins | sample TSNJ020MetaG_FD_102272 | JGI IMG/M metagenome (GOLD analysis project Ga0153936, IMG submission 102272) | Attine ant fungus gardens microbial communities from New Jersey, USA - TSNJ020 MetaG | ecosystem: Host-associated > Fungi > Mycelium > Unclassified | place: USA: New Jersey, Wharton State... | reverse complement strand
GCGGCGATTTATCGCCTGGCCTGACCGTCTTTAAGAATAAAGTTTAATTTTCCGTCCCAGAACTCAGCAATGAAAACCTCTTCCGGTTTAATCGATAGACGCGCCATTTCCTGTGTGAGCCACTCTTCATCTTTTTCAACTGAATCAAGCTCATAAGTACGGGCTTTACCATCTTTCATAACAATCACCGAAGGGATTTTTGTGCCTTCACAGACAACAGACAATTGTCCGCTTGGCTCGATTTGCGCATACCGCACCTGCTGGAAGGAATGAATGCCCTGCATATGCAGCTGGGAGGAGACATTGATAATATCGACTTTATTTTGCTGTTTTAAAATATTATCCATCAAAAACTGGCCATTTTTAATGATGGGAATCGGCTCGCCAATAGTGACTGAACGCAATAAATTAACCCGCTTACTGACCCAGTTGATGGTGGATATCAGCGTCACGCCGATAAACAGCAAAATGATATACTGATACATTGGAATGGTATCACTGTAGATAACCCCCCCAATAATCCCGCCGAGAACAAAGTTGCCGATAAAATCAACCGGGGTCATTTGTGATAATTGTGTTTTACCGGATAAATTGAGATGGGTAATAACAATGGCAAAGCCAATAATAAACTTCAATAATGAGTAACCGTAATAACCTACTATATCGATCATTCTTATTTATTCCTGTTATCCGTCAGTCTGTGCGGGTCATAATCTTCAGGCCGTTAACAAGCGATACCGCCTCTATTCTCCCCCGGCCTATCCCCTGGTTTATGATGCGTCCTGCTAAGTTTTGTTTGGCGGGTCGGTATCTCCCAGTAAGGCAAGGATAACTGTAGTACAAATGGGGTGGAAAGTAAGGCCCTGGCGGCGAACAACGCTGAAGAAAAGCGGTGAATATCCGCCAACCGGGAGGAGGCTTTATCCTGTGAATGTCGGTCTGCTGCCCGGGAGAATGACTGGCGAGAAAATGGCGCACCCCGGTCGCAGATGCGCGAGCGGGGTGCTGACTGACAATGATGCCTTGCAAGAGTCCGACGGGGCATGCTTAGCCCGGCCTGATCCCGCCTGCGACATCGGTTTTAAAGGCCTGCTATTTGCGGCTTACTGTCTTTCTATCAGCGGGTTTTGCTCAAGAAAGCCCAGTTTAAACTGCGGTTTTGAGGCAAGGGATGACAGGCTCGGATCCTCCGGATAGACACTCAACAGGGGTAAAATAACCGAACCGCCAATAATGCTACGGCTCTGGATCCCCTGGGGACGTAATCCCCATATATTGTTATAAACCATCGCCACGCTTTGCCCCTTCAGCTGCGCATTGCCTATATACAGCATAATATGCCCCGGCAGGTAGATTAACGTGGTAAATGGCTTACCATATTTTTTCAGATACTCAATTCGTCCCTGTGTATCCATATCGCTTAAATCAACCACCCGGGCTGCGGTTTGAATTTGCGCGGCAGAATTGCGCGGCAGGGAAATACCAAAAGGCATCATCAGGCTGAGTAATTCGGCTGAGCAATCATTATAAAATAAGGTATTACCCCAGCCATAAGGTCGTCCGATCATCGATTTCATCAACAAGGCCATATTGGCTGGTGTCATCTTCATGGGCATCGGCGTAAAGACATGATTATCCAGCTGCACTTTGCGGACTATCGCCTGACCATTGGCCAGCCGTTTGGGGACCCATACTGTATATCCCCTCGTCCCACTGCTGACATAAGGCAGAATAGTGCCGGGCCGGGCGATAAAATAGAAATTATTATTATCATTAACGGATACCCCCTCTTTAATAAAGGCCCCCAGCTTTCTTTGAGCCAGTAAAGTCCACTGGGTAATAAAAGAGGCGTCCACCAGAGCGGTATCATCACTTTTCACCCAGCCGATAACCGTCGGCGATATCACGTATTTCCAGTTTTTATCGGTACTTTCTCCAATAATATAAATTGGCGTAGCCGGGCGCAGGGAGGACATTTGCAGGCGGTCGAATGGGTAACCTTCTCCGGCCAGTTTGGGATCATTATAAGCAGGCCCATCGGTGGGCAATACCCTGACCAGCGTCTCCCTGACGGTTATTGCCCGGGACTTAGCCTGATAGGTTCTGGCGAAAGGGCGTTGGGCATTGCCCCTGAGTAGCTGTTTCCAGCTCTCGGGATTCAGGCGGAAATTCTCGCCCCAGGAACGACTCTCCTGGCTTAGGAACTCATGGATACTGGCATCGCGCGTTTTTTCCGGCGTACGCTTTAAAATACGGTCAATATAGACCGGATTCCAGGGCGAGCGCTCATTCACTTTCATACCAAAATAACGAGAAAGCAATTTAGCGAAGTATTTTCTTTGGGTTTCATCATCCATCAGTAAGGTATTATTATTAATCCCATCCGGCGGCACCCACTTATCGACAGATTGATCATAGTTTGCTAATGGGAAACGACTTTTCGTATTATCAATAAAGTCTGATCTTCTAAAATCATCCACTTTCATATCAGAAGATACAGGCTTGTGGTCCGAACCACAGGCGGTTAGCAACAGCATGGTAAGCAAAAATGAAAAGTTTTTAACCTTATGGGATATATTACATTCCATATAAATAAAGCCCTTTAATAAGATGAATTTCATACAATGCTGTTTTCACTTCCTGGAAAACATCTGCCGCGCATTAATACGCTCTCAGCAGCGTTAGCATCGTATATACCCAATCACTTTATAACCCCGGACTCTTTTTTTCAGGATACAAAAAACGATTCAACTACAGGAGCTTATTGTAAGAATTGATAATCTAATCAGATAAATCATCCGCCAGACGTGCCATTGACCAGTCCGCTGGGCGACGCCTGGCCCGCCATCGTCTTCCCCGGTTATCCCCCACAATGTATCCCGCCGTTTGGGCTGAGGGCAGATAAGAGTGCGCCCTGGCCTGCTGAGACAGTCGCGCAACAAAAGACAACCCACTGTTTTATTTGTATTTTTTTAGCGCATTTATCGGCAATAATTTTTTCACTGTTCCTGTTTGTCAAACTGCCTGGCATCATCTACTTTTAATTTCCAGAGAATTCTTAATGTCTTTACTCTGTTTTATCTGCCTGAAAATGGCATTTGTTCACCTGTCTGATATGTGCGGCATAGCTTATCAGGCAAAACAGGGGGCACCCGGCAGGGCAAGCTAAAACTGTAGGGTGAGCCTTGTGAAATAAATATTTTTACGCATGGAGCTTTTCTTTTATGCAGCCACATTATGAACGCCAGCGGAAAACATCAGCCATCACCCCTGGGGAACGAAAACCTGAGCAGGATGTTATCGCGCAAGTTACCCGTGAGCTTTTGATGAAAAAAGCAACGGTAAACAATAATGATGTCGTACTTGCCCTGGTAGAGTATCTGGAAATAGAGAGTGATCCGCAGCGACAGGATCTTTATCGTCAGGCATTAGAGGTGGTTATCACAAGGACGCAGGATCATTTTCAGCGACTGACCATATAGCCCGTCAGAGTGACGGGGATTAAGTCATCATCGGACCCGCCAGCCTTCTGCTAAGCGGCCGTTAGCCCCTTAACAGAGGATAACCGTCCGCCGCTGGCGGGATTAGTCGGGAATAGCTCACTCAGTCCGCTTATCCAATGACTTACCGAATAACCGCTTAATCGATGTTAACAAGAGGGCGTCTGCCCTCTTTACCTTACTGACATTGAGTATATTAGCCGCTCCCGGGCTGTGTCAGGCTGGATGGCGCAGGCGATGGGCTAATATCGAGGCACCTATCAGACCGCCTTCACGAAAATGACGCCCGGCCACCACCAGCGGCCCATCGGTTTTCAGCAAGACTTTTTGCCGCAGCCGCTTATCCAGTTCGCTAATCAATACCGGTTCACTGGCCAGCCCACCGCCGACAACGATGCGGTGCGGGCCAATAATATTTACGGTATGCGCCAGCGGATCGGCGACGATTTCAAGCCAGGCATCGAGGGTGATTGCCGCTGGCGGCTCGCCCTCCAGCCCGGCCTGAATAATCTGCCGGCTAGTCAGAGTATCGCCGCTTAATAACTGATGTAATCGTTCAATACCCCGGGCGCCACCCAGGGTGTCAAGGCAGCCTGTCTGACCGCACCCGCACGGCAGCCGCGGCAGGGTTAGCGACCCCGTCCCTAGCTGTAGCTGGGTTTGGGTTATCGGTCCATGCCCCCACTCGGCACTGATTCCCTGGTTGCCGGTAAAAATATGCCCATTAATCGCAATACCGCCGCCCACCCCACTGCCGATAATAATACCAAGCACAACGGGTAAGCCCTGTCCTTCACCGTAACAGGCCTCGGCCAGAGTAAAGCTATCGGCATCATTGGCCATGGCAACAGGGCGATTGAGTAATGCCCCCAAACTTTCAGTAATACGTACTCCTTTGAAGGGCGGAATGTTACTGGAAAGAATTGTGTCATTGTGCACATCCACTACGCCTGCACATGAGAGGGCCAGTGGGCTTGAGGGGGATAATGCCTGGCCATATTGCTTAATAATGTCACTGATTGCCTGGGCAAAATCCGTCCAGTTAGTGACTGGGACCGGGCGCTCGCGTCGGTCTTCTATCAGACCGGCCTGTGAAGAGAGCGCACTTTTAATAAAAGAACCACCAATATCCAAACAAAGCACTCGTTCACTCATAACCGTGAGTCCATTAAATCGCGTAAGCCATCACCGAGAATATTAAAACCCAGCACAGAAATGACAATCGCTAAGCCCGGCCAGAGAGACACCCACAGACTGATACCCAAAAAGTTACGTCCGTCGCTCATCATTGTTCCCCATTCAGGTAACGGCGGCTGAACGCCCATCCCCAGGAAAGAGAGTGAGGCTGCCGCTAAAATGACCGAGCCACCGGTCAATGTCGCCTGAACAGTGATAGGCCCGAGGGTATTACGTAAAATATAATGAATGGTCAGCCGCCAGTGACCAATACCCAAGGCTTTTGCCGCCTCCATGTATTCCATATTTTTAATGCCCAAAGTCAAATTACGACTTAAACGAGCATAAACCGGCACGGAAAAGATAGCGATCGCCAGTAGCATATTCATCAGGCCTGCCCCCATCACGCTAACCAGTAATATGGCCAGAACAATACCGGGGAAGGCAAAAATGACATCCATAATCCACATAATAATATGGTCTATCGTCTTTCCGCAAAGTGCGGCGAGGATACCAAGCGGTATTCCCATGACTAACGATAGCGCGACGCTGACAATCACCTCGATTAAGGATATCCGCGCGCCATAAATGATACGCGAGAAAATATCCCGACCGTAGTCATCGGTGCCCAGCCAATGTTGCGCCGAAGGCGGAGCGAGGATGTTTAATAAGTCCTGTTCGTAGGGGTCGTAGTGGGCAATCCACGGGGCAAAAACGGCGCATAGCGCGATTAATAACACCAGGATACCGCCAATACTGACGGAGGGATGTTTTGCCAGCCAGCGCAGACCGGTCATCATGCCAGACGGTGATTTGCTTAATGTAATCTCTGACATATTAATCAAACCTTATTTTCGGGTTAATTCTGGCGATAATCATTTCACCAATCAGGTTAATCACCACCACGCTGGCGACGGTTATCATGGTCACCCCCTGAATTACCGGGTAGTCACGATAACGGACAGAATCAACCAGATAGCGACCAATTCCCGGCCAGTTAAACACCGACTCAGTGACGACCGCTCCGCCAATCAGGCTGCCAAAGTTAAGAGCAATAATAGTGACAATCGGGATAAGTGCGTTACGTAATGCATGTTTGAAATAGATTTGCACCGGCGCCAGCCCTTTAGCCCGCGCCGTGCGAATATAGTCCTCACCCAGGACATCAACCATACTGGAACGGGTCATGCGCGACATCACCGCCATCGGGAATATGCCCAGACAAACTGAGGGTAAAATATAACTCTGCCAGTTTTCGGCCCCCAGTAAAGGTAGCCAGCCGAGCTTGACTGAAAAGGTTTCCATGGCGATTAACGCCAGCCAAAAGTTAGCAATAGAGGCACCGGCAATCGCCATTATCATTAAGGCATGATCGGCAAGCCGGTTGCGATAGACCGCCGCACACATTCCGGCAGGGATACCGATCAGCACCGCGAGGATCCAGGCCAATAGAGCCAGACTCAGGGTATAGGGGGCACGCTCGGCTATCTCCTGGGAAACCGGCTGACCTGATTTCAGGGAAATACCAAAATCACCTTTAAGCATGCCGGTAACGAAATGGCCGTATTGCACCGCAAGGGGCTCATCGAGCCCCAGTCGTGTATGCATACGTGTAACGTCATCCTGCGTCGCCTGAGGACCGGCCATCAGGCGCGCGGGGTCACCCGGGAGCATCCTGATAGCAAGAAAGACTATCAGGGATGCGCCCAACAGGATTAATGGCAGCGAAAGCAGTTTTTTAACGACATAAGCTTTCATAACAACTCCGGATTACACCCTGTATTATGGTTTTTTGGCATTAATAACAATGACTTCACCGCCCGGTTCCATACGGACACCTTCAATACCTTTCCGGGTTGCGTAGAGGTCGTCCTGGAAATAGAGCATGACGTGCGGTGCATCCTGCATAATCACTTTTTGCGCCTCGACATAATCCGCTACCCGGGCCTTTTCATCCATGGTAGAGGCGGCGCTGTCCAGCAATTTATCCAGCTCAGCATTTTTGTAAAAACCGAGGTTAGCCCCCGCCGGCGCTGCGCTTTGAGAATAATACAGCGGGCGCAGCTGCAGGTCGGAGCCATTCAGACCGGAAGACCAGGAAGCAAGGACCGAGTCAGTGCGGTTCGCCAGCTTCTCTGGGGCCGGGGCAAAGGCAGCTTTACTCCATACGCCGCTTTCCATCTGCTGAATATTGAGTTTGACGCCAATTTTGCCCCACATCGCCTGCAGAATCTGTGCGGTACGGGCATCCGCTCCCTGGACTGCGATATTCATCTCAAAGCCCTGGGGGTAACCTGCCTCTTTTAACAGGGCCTTAGCTTTATCCAGGTTGTAGGGATAGTCATTAAGTGATTTGTCGTAGCCTTCATTGACCGGCGCCAGGGGAGAGTTAGCCGCCGAGGCAAAACCAAACATCACCGCTTTTAATAACGCCTCTTTGTCTGTTGCCAGGTTCAGCGCCTGACGAACGCGGACATCATCGAGGGGTTTTTGTTCGGTATTTAACGCCACCCAGAAAACAGCGGTGCCATCCCCCTGTTCAAGCTTAACCTGCGGGTTGTTTTTCAGCTGCTGACCAAATTGCGGCGGCACTGGGTTAATCACATCCACCTGACCGGAAAGCAGGGCCATATTCATTACCGATGGTTCGGCGCTCCAGGTCCATTTAATCTGATCCGGACCATTGACCTCTCCCCAGTAGTGGGGGTTTTTCTTCTGCAGCACATACTCGCCCGTTTTGTACTCTTCGAGCATGTAAGGCCCGGTGCCATCGGCTTTACGACCAATGGTTCCGGCTTTTTCCGCCGCCGGGCTGACCATCTTCGCCGAGCCGCCGGTCAACAGATTAAGGAAGGTTGGATAGACTTTTTTCAGCGTAATTTCGACCGTATCGTCATTGAGTTTTTTGACAGAGGCAATCACGTTTCGCAGGCGTGAGCTGGCGGCTAATCCCCGGTTGGTATCGAGGTGGCGTTGCAGGTTAGTGACCACCGCATCGGCATTAAACGGGGTACCGTCGTGGAATTTAACATCTTTACGCAGGGTAAATGTCCAGACTTTACCGTCATCACTGGTTGTCCAGCTGGTCGCCAGTTTAGGCACAATTTTATTATCAGGAGAAACGTCCACCAATCCTTCATACATCGGGCGTAACACCGTGCTGGTAAAGGTGGCGGTTTGGTCGCCCGGATCCATACTGCGCGGGGGTTCATTTTGCATTACATTGAGGGTTGCCGCCTGTAATGATGTTATGCCACCCACCGCCAAAATGCCCGCCAGAATAGCAAGGCGATATTTATTTAGAATTGATGCACTCACCTGTTCACTCCTGTCTGCCTGTTATGAAGCTGTATGTTTCTATTAAGATCAGTTTTTACGCAAATTGGATTTATATAAATGTGATATTAAGCACATGCAGGCAATATTTAGGTAATAAAATTAACTTATGAATGCAAATTTAGTCATTTTTTTAAATAAAGTGATTGCAAATACAACACCCCGCCATTATGTTCAGAAAAAAGTAACCGATTAAATAATTATGCTAAACAAACTCCAACAGCAATTGGTGAGTCTGGTCTGTAACGAGGATGGCGCCAGCCGGGCCTCGCTTGCGCGTCTGACGGGCATGAGCAAAGCGGCAATTGGTTTGCTGGTAAAAGAATTACTGGCTGAGGGTATTTTGCAGGAAAGTCAGGTGGCGGAGTCCAGCGGTCAGGGGCGTCCTTCGGTCACGCTATCCTTAGCACCTGATGCCACCTACGCCATTGGTATTTCGCTTATTGATCATCAGCTTATCGTTGTGCTGACCAATAGTCTGGGTGAAAAGCGCCTCGAACGTCAGCTGATACCTGAAGAGGCTATCCCGGACTTAATCGGGCAGCTCGCCTGTGTCGTGAGCGATATGCTCGCCGAGTCAGGCCTGAAGAAATCCCAGCTTGCCGGGATCGGATGGACGCTATCGGCCTTTATTGATAAAAACCAATCGGTCTGTGTGCAGTCTGCTTTACTCGGCTGGAACCAGGTACCGCTGGCGGAGTTACTCACTGAGGCCACCGGTATCCCGGTTATTATTGAGAATGACACGCGGGCGCTGGCGATTTATGAAAAAACCTTTGGTCATTTACGCAAACTAAAAAGTGCGGTGGTGATTTCCCACGGTAGCGGGATCGGTAGTGCGGCGCTTATCCATGAACGAATCTGGCGCGGGGCGCATGGTGGCGCCGGGGAAATTGCCCACTGCACCATTGTTCCGGCGGGTAAGCCTTGCCGCTGTGGGAAACGTGGCTGCCTGGATACCATTGCTTCCCTGACCGCCATTTTTGAACAGGCGCGCATGGAAGGGATTGAGGCCACTACCCTCGCGGAAATTGAGGCCCTGGCCCGTAAAGGCCATTCTGCCGCCATTCAAATTCTGCATCAGGCGGGAGATGCGCTGGGGCTGGCCCTGTCATACCAGATTCAGAGCAATGACCCGGAGGCCATATTGCTGGCACATCAGCCGGAGAGTTTTCAGGGGTTATTGAATACCGTGATGACCCAGGCGATTGAGACCTATCTGCTGCCGGGTATGGCGGGTAAAACCCCCTTAATTTATCGTCCTTTGGCCGCGGATAGCTGGGCAATTGCCGCAGCCAGTGTGGCCATTACACATCTATTGTTTCCCAGAGACTAACGAGGCTTCTATGCGCATTGCCGTTGGCGGAATTCATATTGAATGCAGCACATTCAATCCGGTTTTAACCCATAAAGAAGAGTTCAGAATCGTCAAAGATGCGGGTCTGCTTGATGCCCCCTACTTTCAGTTTCTGAAAGACTATCCGGCGACCTTTATTCCGACGCTGCATGCCAGATGTATTCCCGGAGGCCCGGTTGCTCGTGACACTTATGAGTATTTCAAAGCTGAGTTTCTTAGCCGGTTACAGGCCGCACTGCCTATCGATGGGCTCTACCTGGCGATGCATGGCGCCATGTATGTTGAAGGCCTGGAAGATGCCGAAGGTGACTGGATAAGCGCCGCCCGAGCCTGTGTTGGTGAAGCCTGTCCTATTGCGGTGAGCTATGACCTGCATGGCAATGTGACTCAGCGTATTATCGATGCCATTGATATGTATTCAACTTATCGCACCGCGCCGCATATTGATGTGGAAGAGACGATGCGCCGCTCGGTGACCATGCTGGTTAACTCCCTGCAAAGCGGCGTTCGCCCGGGCATCGTCTGGGCTCCGATCCCGGTGATGCTGCCAGGGGAACGCACCAGTACCGAAGATGAACCGGCTAAAAGCCTGTATGCCACCTTGCCTGAAAGTGACAGGATTGACGGTATTCTGGATAGTTCCCTGATGGTCGGCTATGTGTGGGCAGATGAACCCCGGGCAACCGCCGCCGCTATTTTTACCGGCACCAATCCTGTGGCGCTTAAAGCCCAGGCCGAAAAGCTGGCGCGTCATTATTGGGATGTACGGGAACAGTTTGTTTTTGGCTGTAAAACCGGTAGCGTCGAGGACTGTGTTAAAGAAGCGATTGCCAGTCCAACCGCGCCGGTCATTCTTGCCGACTCCGGTGATAATCCTACCGGCGGTGGCGTCGGCGACAGGGCCGATGTTCTGGCAGAACTGTTAGCCCGCAATGCCCAGTCCGTGCTGGTGGCGGGTATTGCCGATGCCCCGGCCACCGCCGCCGCCTTTAAGGCCGGTATTGGCGCGGTGTTAACCCTGACCATCGGGGGCAGTCTCGACCCGGCAAGCCCGCAGGTGACCGCTGACTTTAAGGTGAAGAATATCCTGAGTGCTGGGGCGCACAGTACCGCCAATCAGGCCGTATTACAAACCGCTGGCATTACCCTGGTCGTCGCCGACAGACGTCGTCCTTATCATGATATTGCTGATTTTACCCAACTGGGTCTCTCTCCTTCTGAGGTGAAGATTCTGGTGGTGAAGTCCGGTTATCTCTCTCCTGAGCTCGCCCCCTTAGCTAACCCTAATTTGATGGCACTCTCACAAGGGGTGGTTGACCAGGATATCGAGCGGGTAACCCGCACCCGTAAACTGAATAAAACCTGGCCGTTTGACCGCGACTTTAGCTTTACTGCGCAGGTTTTTGCTTCGGCCAGAGCCCCTTTTAGCCTGGAGTCCTGATTGATGACAACGACGAGCGCTGCTCCGGTTCTGAGCGTTGAAAATTTGACCGTCTCATTTCATCGTGATGATGGCTGGCATAACGTGGTTCGCAATATTAGCTTTGACCTGCATCCGGGGGAAACGCTGGCGATTGTCGGCGAGTCTGGCTCGGGGAAAAGCGTCACGGCAATGGCCATTATGCGCTTACTTTCGGCCCGCCAAAGTCGCACAGAGGGCCGGGTTAGGCTTGGTGGTAAAGATTTACTCAGTTTGCCAGAGCAGCAGATGCGCAGCGTCCGTGGGGCGGATGTTGCCATGATCTTCCAGGAGCCCATGACCAGCCTGAACCCGGTCTTTACGATTGGCTCGCAAATCGCTGAGGTTTTTATTCGCCATCAGGGGTTGTCAAAACAGCGGGCGAGGCAGGAGACTATCGCCCTGCTAAAAAAAGTGCGCATCCCCCACGCAGAACAACGCTTTGACGAATTCCCCCATCAGTTTTCCGGCGGTATGCGCCAGCGGGCAATGATTGCAATGGCGCTGGCGCTTAAGCCGAAATTATTGATTGCCGATGAGCCAACGACGGCGCTGGATGTCACTATCCAGGGGCAGATTCTCGACTTGATTAAAACCTTACAGGCTGAAAATAATACCGCCGTGCTGTTTATTACCCATGATATGGGCGTGGTGGCCGAAACCGCCGACCGGACGCTGGTCATGTTTCGTGGGGATGCGATTGAGTGTGAAGACACGGCGCAACTGTTTGCCGCCCCGCAACAGCCCTATACCCGGGCGTTACTGGCCTCAGTCCCGGCGGCAGGCGAGATGGATAAAAGCGCCACGCCCTGTAAATTCCCCTCGGTTGACCTGAAAACCGGTCAAATTGCCTATTATCCGCCAGAGCCAATGGGGCCGGATCACGCCCAGCCACCTATTTTGTCGGTTAAGAATCTGGTCACGCAATTCCCGGTAAAAAAAGGGATTTTTAACCAGCTTGCCGGTCATATTCATGCGGTTGAAAATATCAGTTTTGACTTATGGCCGGGAGAAACCTTATCGCTGGTGGGTGAGTCCGGCTGCGGTAAGTCGACCACCGGCCGGTCGCTAATACGCCTGGTGCAGGCCCAGTCGGGGGAGGTGCTCTTGAATGGTCAGAATATCCTGAGCGCAGACCGGGCGGCGCAGAAGCGGCTCCGGCAGGATATTCAGATGATTTTCCAGGATCCATTTGCCAGTCTTAATCCGCGCTTAAAAGTTGGCGAGGCCTTAATCGAACCTTTACTGGAAAATGGGCTGGCGACCCGCGCCCAGGCCCGCGCCCGCAGTCATGACCTGATAGAGAAAGTCGGATTGAGTCCTGGGGTGCTTAATCGCTATCCTCATGAGTTTTCAGGGGGACAGCGTCAGCGGATTTGCATTGCCCGTGCCCTGGCGATGAATCCAAAAGTCATTATTGCCGATGAGTCGGTCTCTGCCCTTGATGTGTCGGTCAAAGCTCAGGTGGTAAACCTGATTATTGAGCTACAAAAAAGCCTGAAAATTGCCTTTTTGTTTATCTCACATGATATGGCGGTAATTGAGCGTATCAGTCATCGGGTGGCGGTGATGTATCTGGGTGAGATTGTCGAAATTGGCCCACGTCAGGCTATTTTCGCCAATCCTCAGCATCCCTATACCCGCAAGCTTATCGCCGCTATCCCGAAAACCGATCCCTCCCGTCGCCATATGCTGCGTGAGGCCAATAATGATGAACTCCCTACCCCGTATCGGGATAAAGGGTATATTGCCCCACTCAGGCATTATCAGCAGGTGGGCGACCAGCACTGGGTCATGCGCGACAGTTAATGCGCCGATAATCATCGCCGGAACGTAAAGCTATTTTGTTTTTTTAGCGGTAATAAGAAGGGAAGCCATCAGGCTTCCCTTTTTTATCTCTTCCGCGGCCAGGCCAATAGCTTAGCCGCCATGCTGAGGGTTGCCCCCCTTGAGGGAGACTTGCCAGTCTTTTTCCTCCCAGCCATGGGCGTCAAAGCGGCGGGAAAACTGAATAGACTTCCCGGTCAGCTTATCCACCGTCAGACGCACGCCATACAGGCCTAAGCCCAAAGGCTCGCTGTTTTTTTCCTGAATATTCTGCCAGTCATCAAAACCGTAATGCAGTACAAAAGGTTCACTGGCTTCTATCCATAACTCCATGCCCTCAGGCAGGGTGTCACACTGCAGATAGTCGCGCCAGTGCAGCGCTTTTGGCTGAGTATTGCCCCTGGCATAGCGCTGATATACGCAGTCCAGTCGTTCAATCGGCTTACCGGTTTCCCTGGCATATACCAGTTTAACCAATTCGGCATGGGCCCAGTTAAGCGGCATTGCGCTGCCACTGGGACGGCCTTTGATTAAGCCGCGCTCAGGAATATCATCCTTATCCCAGATTTGTTCCGGCAACATGCCGCCGATACTGGCTGAACCGAGCATGGCATTAATATAGGGCTGCACATCCTGTTTACTGGCTAGCGCATAATGCCCGCGCTCTCCGCTCAGTAACGGCCAGAGACGTCCGATCCCGCTGCCATCAAACGCCCGGCCATCACTGTGTTCGCCATAACCGTCTTCGTTATAGCGATAATAGTAAGGACCGGCGGGCAGGTGCATACACAGCAGAGCATCAACCAGTTGAGTGGTGTCTTTAACCCGCTTGTCGGTCACTTCGCGCAGGCCCAGCCGGACAAGACTGAGATACTCCATGCCTAACAAGGTGCGGGTTTTAATGGTTTCCTCATGGCGGTTGCGCAGCGTCACATGGCCAAAACGCGCCGAGTGATAGGCGGGATTAAGGCGAATATAGTGCCCGTCAATGCCATGCTCTCTATCGAGGTCTGAGTCCTGGACATAGACCCATGACTCCAGGCGGGCATTCCAGTCATCTGCCAGCGATAAAGCATAAGCGCGATTACCCTCTTCCAGTAAGCCTGACTCGGCACCCGCCACCAGCGCGGCAATACAGACTGAGAGGGTGAACGGGCTAATACCGGCATTTTCTTCCCAGCGATCCTGAGGGCTGGCCGGGCCATTGTGGGCAATATACGCCAGCGCTTTTTGCACCATTTGCACCACCGGGGCATGCATATCACCCAGCAGTCCTTGCTCGTGCAGTTTGGCGGCAAACAACACCGGTAGCGCGGCCTCATCAAGCTGAATACCCTGCCAGTAAGGACGACCATCGGCATAGTTATTTTGCAACCAATGCCCATCGGGTTGCTGAATCGCAATCAGATAGGCAAGCAGGGCGCGCACTTCGGTAATCAGCCCACAGGCCAACAGGGCAAAGCCCACCTCAACCGAGTCACGAGGCCACACCAGATGATAGCCACCCGGGTCTTCGTGGGCGTCACCCCAGGGGGTACTTAAACTCGCCACCATTGCGCCGGGGAAAGTCCGGCCTTCGTGAATTTTTAATACCGAAATAGAGGTTTTAATCGCATCGGCCAATGGCCCTGGCAATTTTTTCAGCGCCGGGAAATTGACCGTTTTAAACCATTCTGACCAGTGATTAATATAGACCCGTTTGGCCTCTTCAAAGCCAGCAATCAGGGTACTATTGGCAAGGGTCACCGCCCCTTCGCTGCTGTTTGCAAAAGCCAGCGCCAATACACCACTCTGGCTCCTGAGCTCAGCCATCATCGAGATATTGCCGGGTCCGGCCTGGCTATACTCCCAGGTCATCTGCTCATGATGGCTGAAGTCCTGCCAGCCATCAGAGGTGCCGACATAGCCGACGCTGGTGCGTGAAAAGCCCTGGTCCGCCGCCAGAAAAAGATACTGGTTGTCTTTTTCAGCCAGTAAGCCATTGGCCAGCGCCCGGCCGAGGTTGTTATCGCCATCACCACCAATATGCGGCGCGATAAGCGGATAGAGAGTCAGCCCCTCACCTTCCAGCTCGTAACGAATTAACAATGCGTCCCGCACCGGGTCGGCAACCACTTCCAGCACCAGACGATAGCGCTCATGCTCATGGACAATTTTTGGCAACAGCAGGTCAGCAGAAGGGGTCGTCAGTTGGTAATTATGAACCCGTTTCACCTCTGACCAAAAATCCTTCCCGGCAATAATAAAGCCGAGGTCGCGGACTTGCGGCGTACTGTTTGCCGGCCAGTAGACCTCATTGACAATGCCATAGCCAATACTAAACCAGACCCGCCCCTGCCCAAGGGCCGTGGCCACCAGGTCTTTAGCACTACTGGTCCAGGTGGCCCTAATACCAGGGCCACCCGGTGCGAGCTGCTCTGTCATGGTTTCTCCTGCCCGATTAATGGCCGCCAGGTATGGCCTGGGCGCATAATGCGGTGTTGGGTATCAGGGCCTTCGGTTCCGGCTTTATACAGGTCAGGCGATCCTTTTTTCCAGGCCTGTAATGCCGGCTCAATGGCCCGCCATGCCCACTCGACTTCATCAAAGCGCAGGAAGTGCGCCCGCTCGCCATTCAGGGCATCTATCAGTAACTGCTCATAGGCAGAAACTTCATATTCTCCCGGCTGGGTATAGGGGGCGCTCAGGGAAATATTATGGGCATTGATGTTCATACCCGGCAGTTTGGCCGTCATATGCATTTCCATACCCATATGCTTACCCATACGGAAAATAAGCCAGTTATTATCAACCTTCAGACCGCCGGGTAAGGCCCCCGCCGGTGCTTTAAACTCAACGGCGATTTCCGCATAGTTATTCGCCATGCGTTTCCCGCTGCGTAAATAGAACGGCACGCCTTTCCAGCGCCAGTTATCAATATCAAGACGAACCGCAGCAAAAGTTTCGGTAATGGTATCGATGGGGATCCCGGGCTCGTTGCAATAATCAATCACGCTTTCGCCATTAATAACCCCGGCGCAATACTGGCCGCGTACCGCCCAGTCTTCGACCTTCATATCCTCCGTGGGGCGAATGGATTTCAGGACCTCAACTTTGTGGTCACGTAAAATCTCACCATCCCAGCGACCCAATGGTTCGATGGCGGTCAGGGTCAAGAGCTGCATAAGGTGGTTTTGCAGCATGTCACGCATGGCGCCGGAGTGGTCGTAATAGACCGCGCGGTTCTCAACCCCAAGGGTTTCAGCGTAAGTAATCTGCACCTGCTCAATATGTTCGGCTTTCCAGACCGGGGCAAGAACCCGGTTAGCAAAACGGAAAATCATCAGGTTTTGCGTGGCTTCTTTACCGAGGAAGTGGTCAATACGGTAAACCTGAGACTCATCCCAGTGGGCATGAACCTGGTTACGCAATGCCTGGGCAGAGGCCAGATCGGTACCAAAAGGTTTCTCAATCAGAATGCGCCGCCACGCATCGTCGGTCTCAACCGACAGACCGGCTTCGCCAATGGCCACCGCCGCCTGGCCAAATAGGGTGGGTGGTAGCGCCAGATAGAACAAGGCCGAGCCGCTGACTTTATCGTCCAGTTTTTTTAAGTCTTTGGCATCTAATGAGCCACTCACAAAGTCGAGTTGCTGACTGAATTTTTTCCAGTCTGTCTCATTGAATCCCTCAACGAATTCAACCAGCGCACCGTGTAAATGGTTTAAGAAATCATCGCGACTCCATTCATCAATCGAGTAGCCAATGATATTTAATTTTGGGATTAAGCCCAGTTTGTGCAATTCAAACAAGGAGGGCATCAACAGCCGTTTGGTTAAGTCCCCGCTGGCCCCCAAAATAACTAATGACATATTGCTCATGCTTTATGCTCCTTTATTGTCTTCTGGCTCAGCGGGTTTTTCCTGGTGTCCGCCAAAAGCATGGCGCATAGCCGATTGGACCTGGTTGGCAAACAGGTCATTGCCGCGAGAGGCAAAGCGTGAATAGAGGGCAGAAGTCAGCACCGGCGCCGGCACACCGAGATCAATGGCCGCCACCGAAGTCCAGCGACCTTCACCGGAGTCTGAAACGCGACCTTCGTAATGTTCCAGATTCGGGGATTGATGCATTTCCCGGGCTATCAGGTCAAGAAGCCATGAGCCGACCACGCTGCCTCTGCGCCAGACTTCTGAAATTTCAGCAACGGGTAAGTCATATTTGTAGTATTCAGGATGTTCAAGTGGCGCAGTTTCTGCATCGGCGGCAACAGGATGATGCCCCTGGTCGGCGTGTTTGAGAATGTTTAAACCTTCGGCATAAGCCGCCATCAGGCCATACTCAATACCGTTGTGAACCATCTTAACAAAGTGTCCGGCTCCGGTTTCACCGCAGTAGAGATATCCCTGTTCGGCGGGGGTTGGTGTCCCGGTTCTTCCCTCGGTGCGGGGGGCACTATCAATTCCCGGTGCCAGGGCATGGAAAACAGGCTCAAGGAATTCATAATGCGCTTTCGGGCCACCAATCATATGGCAGTAACCACGCTCTTCACCCCAGACACCGCCGCTTACGCCAACGTCCATATAGTTGATACCGTGCTGAGCGAGGGATTTAGCGCGACGGATGTCTTCGGTGAAGTGTGAGTTTCCGCCATCAATCAGCGTGTCGCCTTTATCCAGTAAAGGCAGCAGGGTTTCAATTACGCTGTCTACAACGGCGGCGGGGAGCATCAGCCAGATATGGCGGGGTGCCGGTAAATTCTTTATCAATTCCTCAATGGAGGTATTAAAGACTGCAGTCTCTGGTACCAGTTTTTTACTGTCCGGATTTTGGTCAAAGACCACACATTGAATACCGGCCTTGCTAATACGACGGACCATCGCCGCACCCATGCGACCCAAACCAATAAAGCCAAGTTGTTGACACACTGCAGACTGACTCATAATTTATTTCCCCACAATCGAATACCGCCAGGATAGGCTTTATCATTGTCACCCCGCTTAATATAAGCGGGCAGTTGAACTAAGTGATGAATATTTCCGCCGCCCAACACGATATAGTCAGGCATAAAGGCGTTATAGAAAATATCTGCTATTTCAAACACATCGCGATGCCACTGCTCATCACCGACCTGTTCGCGGTGGTGCTCACTGACATAGTATTCATAGTCTTTGTCACGGAAAGGCATATGGGCAAGCTCCATCGGCTGAAGCTGGTTGTCGACAATCAGCGTGCTGCCAAGACCCGTGCCGAGCCCGAGGAACAACATACTCCCCCCTTCATAGCTTCCCACCGCCTGCATTGCTGCATCATTGATAAGCTTGACCGGACAGGAAAGGGCTTGAGTAAAATCGAAGCCAACCCAGCCTTTTGCCAGGTTTGCGGGCTCTTTAAGAATGCGATTACCTTTTACCGGTGAGGGAAAGCCGATACTCAGGCCTTCAAATTGCGTCACATCAACACACTGAAGAACCTGCTGAATAAAGGACTCCGGCGTCATATCATGCCCGGAAGCAAACATCTGCATTGCCTCCTGGCTACCGGAATAGATTTTGACGTGTGTCCCCCCAACATCAATCACCCCGATGTGTTTTTGCGATGGGAGGGGCGGAATCGTGATTGATGCATTAATGTGTGATGACATAAAGGAGTTTCCGAATCGTTTAAAACCGTTAAACAAATCAGACTCGAAGCAGCCTGAGTCCAGGGACGTTTCTCGCGTTAACCATACCTCAGTTTTTTCTTAGCGCTTTGTTTACCTCTATAACCTTAGCAACAATTTTGCAGCTTGCCTGTTGCAGAAATAGCGCTATTCGCCGATAAGCACAAAACATTAACCACCCGGCATTTTTGCCCTCAGCGCTATTGGCCCGAAAACGAGGCAGCAACGAAAAATAGGGGGGCGTTACGCTGCGCTCTCACCTCAGGAAACGGACATAAGATGATGAACAAAAATCAATAATTCTGATTATTAATGTGCAGTCAGGGTACTACGCTGTCAATAACTGCTGATAATGATTGATTATATTCCACTTATATCTCCACGTCTTTGATATGTATTAACCCCGTGTCGCCCTGTAGGGGTTAATAGCCTGTCCCCGGCTGTCATGTTCCGCGCCCTGAATGCAAAACCCGGGGGGAAATAAAGCCAAAAATTCGCCATAAGACCGGGCGGCAAACTGCGCCGATGATGGTTAGCCCGGCGTTAAATTGAACCTGTATCTGCCCTAGGTTAGTCAGCCAGGCTGTCCTGCTCTGCCCTCTGATAATGCCATGCCCGTCAGGCTTAGCTTGCTCAGAACATAAGCAGGCTTGCGCTGCGTTCTCGCCTGGAAAAAACTGACTTAGCCTACGCTGCGGCTGACGGTCAGTCTCCTGGCCGCCCTGCCCTTATCCCCTGGCTCGCTTTTTCTTTCCCCAGGCCGATGCATGCCTTGATGTTTAAGTGCTTTTCTGGGGGCGAGGCGACTGTTAATCTGTGCGCTTAAGCAATGATGCTCACTACTCCTGACCCCAGGCAATTTTTATGAAACAGATTACTTTCAGCGACATGCAACAACAGAGCGCCGCGGCTGCCCGCGCGCCACGTTTACGGGCCCACCGTAACCTTCACCCGGAACTCAGTGATCCTGTTCAGCGTTTAGCCATTGCCATGGAGCCCGGCACCTATATTCGCCCCCATCGTCATCCCCATACTTTTGAGTTACTTCTGCCGCTCAGCGGGCGTTTCCTGGTGCTGAATTTTGATGAACAGGGTACCGTTACCCAACGGGTGGTATTAGGTGAAGACTGCGCGGCTCTTGAGATGGAGGCCGGTACCTGGCATGCGGTTCTTTCCCTGGATAAAGGCGGGGTGATTTTTGAAGTTAAACACGGTGGTTATCAACCCGTAGCCGAACAGGACTCTGCCCCGTGGGCCCCGGCTGAAGGTGAAAACGGCACGGCGCAGCTGATGGCCTGGTACGCCCAGGCCCAGGTGGGTGACGGTGGCTTTACACTCTGAAGGTCATAAAACCCAGCCAGACCAGCCTGCGTTTGACTGTTTATACCGTCCTCATCCGGGGAATAAACAGATGACCAGAAAAAACGGCGCACAATGCGCCGTTATCTAAAGCAGCCAGCCCTTTCCGCCGTTAGCCGTCGATACCTTTACTACGCAGGTAATCTTCATACCCGCCGGTAAAGTCAATAACGCGCTCGGGGGTAATTTCGATAACCCGGGTCGCCAGGGAGCTGACAAACTCACGGTCATGGGAGACAAAGATTAGGGTGCCCTGATACATTTCCAGCGCCATATTCAGGGACTCAATGGACTCCATGTCGAGGTGGTTAGTGGGTTCATCCATAATCAGGATATTTGGACGTTCCATCATCAGCTTGCCAAACAGCATGCGGCCCTTTTCACCCCCGGACAATACTTTAGCCGGTTTTTTAATGTCATCCTGGCTAAACAACAGGCGGCCCAGAATACTGCGCACAACCTGCTCATCATCATTTTCCTGCTTCCATTGACTCATCCAGTCGAACACCGTCAGGTCATTGTCAAACTCGTATTCATGATCCTGAGCATAGTAGCCAATCTGCGCATTCTCAGACCATTTGACACTGCCGCTATCCGGGGCTAATTCCCCCACCAGCGTTTTCAGCAGGGTTGACTTACCCACGCCGTTGGTACCCAGAATGGCCAGTTTCTCACCCACTTCGAGTAACAATTTAACCTGCTTAAATAGTGGGCCGTCATCAAAGCCTTTGCTCAGAGCGTCAATTTCCAGCGCGTTACGGAACAGTTTCTTGTCCTGTTCAAAGCGAATAAACGGGTTTTGACGGCTGGAAGCCTTAACTTCATCCAGCTTGATTTTATCAATTTGACGGGCACGGGAAGTGGCCTGACGAGACTTAGATGCGTTGGCACTAAAGCGGCTAACGAAAGACTGCAGTTCGGCAATTTGCGCTTTCTTCTTGGCATTATCGGCCAGCAGACGCTCACGAACCTGGGTGGCAGCCGTCATATACTCATCGTAGTTGCCCGGATAAACGCGCAATTCACCGTAGTCGAGGTCAGCCATATGGGTGCAGACCATATTCAGGAAATGTCGGTCATGCGAAATAATTATCATGGTACTGTCACGCTCGTTCAGTACCTGCTCCAGCCAGCGAATAGTGTCGATGTCGAGGTTGTTGGTCGGTTCATCGAGCAGCAGAATGTCCGGGTTTGAGAACAGGGCCTGCGCAAGGAGAACACGCAGTTTCCAGCCAGGTGCCACTTCGCTCATCGGGCCATAGTGCTGTTCAAGAGGAATACCCACCCCCAGCAGCAGCTCACCGGCCCGCGCTTCTGCGGTATAGCCGTCCATTTCACCGTATTTCACTTCAAGGTCGGCCACTTTATAGCCGTCCTCTTCGCTCATTTCCGGCAGAGCGTAGATACGATCCCGCTCCTGTTTGACTTCCCACAGCTCGCCATGCCCCATAATAACCGTATCAAGCACGCTGTACTTTTCGAAAGCAAACTGATCCTGGCGCAGTTTACCGACTCGCTCATTGGGGTCGAGAGAAACATTGCCAAGGGTGGGTTCAAGGTCGCCGCCAAGAATTTTCATAAAGGTCGACTTACCGCTGCCATTGGCGCCAATCAGGCCGTAGCGATTGCCCCCTCCAAACTTAACGGAGATATTTTCAAACAGTGGTTTGCTGCCAAATTGCATTGTGACGTTACTGGATACAAGCACAGAGATGTCCTGAAGAATTTAAGTTAGACCCGTCATCTCTCGCCTTATCCCCGTTAGGGCTTGCTTGTTTTTCCTGCACATTTAAGCAGATAAAATGCGCGGAAGAGACTTAGCTGGCGCCATTGGGCAAGGCGGATGATTGGGTATGTCTGGTTTCGGAATGTGAATTCCCGCATAGTATGCCATAACCTGCGGGGCGAATCGCCCGTATCTTAGGATACATTGTAAAAACAGAAACAAAAAAAATGTGCTTTCGTCCACATCTGATTTCCCAGATTCTGCGATTAGTCCTATAATGCCCGCCTGTCTTACGTTCAATCACTCAACGGGCCTGTGTGGCGTTAACTTCTCGCATATCATGAATATGAAACTTCGTTCGCTTATATTGCCATTTATGGCTTTTGCGTTTTTTTGCAAGACCGCATCAGCCGTCACTTATCCTCTGCCAGCTGATGGTAGCCGTCTGATTGGTCAAAACCAGGTGGTTTCTATTCCAGAAGGCAGCACAGCTCCCCTTGAAGAGTACGCCGCAAAGTATCAAATGGGGCTGTCAAATATGCTGGAAGCGAACCCGGGTGTTGACCCATACCTGCCAAAAGCCGGTACGGTGTTGAACATTCCTCAGCAATTGATCCTGCCAGACACTGTGCATGAAGGGATTGTTATCAACAGTGCTGAAATGCGTCTTTATTACTACCCTAAAGGCACTAATACCGTTATCGTTCTGCCGATTGGTATCGGCGAGTTGGGTAAAGACACGCCCATTAACTGGACAACCAAAGTTGAACGCAAGAAAGCCGGTCCAACCTGGACACCAACGGCTAAAATGCATGCCGAATATGCCGCGGCTGGCACCCCATTACCTGCCGTCGTCCCCGCCGGTCCGGATAACCCGATGGGTCTGTATGCCCTCTATATCGGCCGTCTGTATGCCATTCACGGAACCAATGCGAACTTCGGGATTGGTCTGCGGGTAAGCCATGGCTGCGTCCGTCTGCGTAATGAAGACATCAAGTTCCTGTTTGAAAATGTGCCGGTGGGCACCCGGGTTCAATTTATCGATGAGCCGGTCAAAGCCACCACCGAGCCGGATGGCAGCCGTTATATTGAAGTGCATAACCCGCTGTCCACTACCGAGGCACAGTTTAATTCTAATGAAATCGTACCGATTAAGTTAACCAGCGGTATTCAGAACGTGGTAAGCCAGTCTGATGTTGACCATCAGGTGGTCGATCAGGCGATTCAGAACCGTTCAGGTATGCCAGTCCGTCTTAACTAAGTTTTTCTGGCATAATGCCGGCGCCACCAGCCCAATGGCAGGTGGCGCCGGGCCACTGAAATCTGCCCGCAACGCACGAGCAAAAGCCAGCAGTCCGACG
>Ga0153936_100057_pt1 | contig 22896 bp, 16 predicted proteins | sample TSNJ020MetaG_FD_102272 | JGI IMG/M metagenome (GOLD analysis project Ga0153936, IMG submission 102272) | Attine ant fungus gardens microbial communities from New Jersey, USA - TSNJ020 MetaG | ecosystem: Host-associated > Fungi > Mycelium > Unclassified | place: USA: New Jersey, Wharton State... | reverse complement strand
TCAGGTTTATGCCATGGGGCCGGAAACCTTTCGTCTGGACTACTACAGTGCCATGGGACTGGTGGCTCGCATGAAAGCTTTGTTCGCCGCACCGGCTCAGCCCGGGGCGGATAAAGTCGCCACCGAGCAAGCCCCAGCCCAGTAAATTAACCAACCGACGGGCCCATTCTCACCGCCATATTCCCCTGACAATCGGCGCTTTTGCGGGGGAATATGACGCTGAAATTACCAGCGCTGAGCCAGGCTATGTAGCAGACGCATTGGACGGTGTATAAGCAAGGCCCCCTAAGCCAGGGCCTACTCCCGGCGCAGAGCGCGGGAAAATCATTCACTCTCCAGCAAAGTCAGGGCTATTGCCGCTTAAATCAAAGCCCTGTGCCTGACGCTCGGCCAGCAGCCAGCATACGCCATCAATCAGGCCCCCGCGCCAGCACAGTACATCGTGACCGCCCTGAAAACTACGATGATGAACCTGATGCCCGGCATCAATCAGGGCCTGATGCATTTGCTGATTAACAAAATGAATATCTTCTTCAAACACGCCGGCCTCCTGGAAAATAAGCAATGGCGCCGCGGCGGGGCGTAGAGCAACCTGCTTAGTCAGGAAGCCTTTTTCATGCTCCTCACGCCCGGCATAGTGCGTCATAAACTTCATATTCGGCCACCAGAAAGAGCCCGATTGGGTCAGCACAGTGCCAAATCGATGCGGCCAATACAAAGCGGCATAAAGGGCAGCAAGACCACCATAGCTCTGACCGGTGACCAGGGTGAGCGCCGGATCGTCAGTAAAGGAGGTATGCCGGCGTATTTCAGGCAGAAGTTCATCCTGCACCGCCAGCCAGAAATCGGCATGACAGGGCAGTTCCCGGGAGCGGGTGGCGTCATCAATGGCATCAATCATCAGCCAGACGGCGGGGGGAATAATCCCTTGCTGAGTTTTTGTCTCAAGTAAGGCCAGCAACGACATGTTATTTACCCAGTTTTGTCCATCAAGCACAATCACCAGGGGTAACGCTTTGCCCTCACTCCCCGCCGGTTGCCAGCGCCAGACCCGACGAGAGTTAGCCAATCGCGGGCTATGCCACTCGCTCAGAAAATCATTCGCGTCATAGGTTCCGGCGGTGCCGGTATCCACTTCATGCCAGACATGCTGGCTAAGTGCCGCCGGAAGATGAATCCCCGATAAGCGCATACCGCGTGAATTGCCGTGTGGCATAAGCGGATTGAGTGGATCGGCAAGGCTTAAGGGGAATAGCGAACACCACCACTCACGCTGCTGCTGGCGCTGCTGCTCTGCCGTGCCTTCTGCGGCAGGCGGTAACTGCGCCTGACGGATAGGGATCAGGCTATAACTTCCGCGCCAGTCATCGTTTAAAATAACCGACCCCATCCAGATATCGCTCCCCGCCAGACGTTCAAGACTTTTAGGTGAGTAACTATGATGATCTGTTACGCCATTGATATCCAGATAGACGCGATAGATGTCAGATGTTGTTTCATTCCCCTTAGGATCGCGCCAGAAAAAAGTGAGTTTTATTCGCCTGGATTCGGGCTGAGCTTCCGCCAGGGGCGTCCCTATTTCAGCAATTTTTTGCCACCACGCCTCGCCTCCAGACTGACTATCAGCCAGCAACATAGCCACTGTCCCATCCGCTTGTAGCGTCATATTCCTTCCTTTCTTTTGCCTAAGCCCCGCCTATCGCAAGGCGTAAAAAGTCATGAGCCAACTAAAAAATACAATGCGAATGATATTGATAGTAATTTTCATTTACAATACGATATTTGACTTTTCACGCAGGAATAGGGCTGAAGGCTGCGATTCATGTCGATGAATCTCCTTAAAAAAGTGGCAGGGCTTTACCAAAAAAGTAGCTGTAATCAACTGTTATTAAACAAATTTCCAAATAATAAAATTCAGAGATATTGATGATGACCAAAATGAACTCTCCGGGCAGTTTCACTTCTGGGCTATGGACACCTAAAAAACGTTCTGTCGTCTTAGGCAGCCTGCTGGCAACCTCCCTGCCTTTTACTGCAATCGCCCAGTCAGAAGAGACGCTGCTGGTCACCGCCACGGCTCCCGATACCCCTTCAGCACCGTTAAAGGGTATCGTTGCCAGGAGCAGTAACGCGGCAACCAAAACAGATACCCCGGTGCTGACCACCCCACAGAGTATTTCCGTCGTCACCCGGGATCAGATAGAAGCTCAGGGGGCGACCACGGTTGCCGATGCGCTGAACTACACCAGCGGGGCCTTTACCAACTATCGGGGTTCTTCTAACCGAAATGATGAAGTTATCGTGCGTGGTTTCCGCTATGCGCCCAAATTTCTTGATGGCCTAAGCTATGGTCTGAGTGGACAGGGGGGAGCCAATGGGCAAATTGATCCCTGGTTGCTTGAGCGGGTTGAATTGGTCCATGGTCCGGCATCAGTACTCTATGGCCAGGTCAATCCCGGGGGGCTGATTAATATGACCAGCAAGCGCCCGACCGCCGAGCCGATTCATAAAATTCAGGCTCGCGCTGGAAACAAGCATTTAGGCGAGATAGCATTTGATTTTGGCGGTTCTCTGAGTCCGGATAACACCCTGCTCTATCGCCTGAACGGTATCGCCAGTACCCAGCATCAGTTTATTAAGGACTATAAGCAAGAGCGTATTGCCCTTGCGCCGGCATTAACCTGGCTGCCAAATAGCGATACCAGTTTGACCTTTTTAACCAGCTATCAAAATGAGCCGAAAGCGGGTTACCGCAACTTCCTGCCCGCTATCGGTACGGTTAAACCGACGGATAAAGGTGAATATCTCCCCTATGATATGAACGTCAGCGACCCGGGCTACAACCAGTCAAAACGTGAGCAGACCTCGGCTGGCTATATTTTTGAGCATAATCTAAATGAAAATCTGACCTTAGTGCAAAATATGCGCTATTCCACGATCGAGAGTAAAAACAAATACCTGGTGTATACCACCAACAATAAAAATGCCTCCCAGAGCAGTATTGGTCGCCGCGCCCAGCGCGAAGAGGGTCATGCTGAAGAGCTCGCTTTTGATAACTATCTGAATGCCAAAATTGATACCGGTAGCCTCGCCCATAACCTGGTGACCGGCCTTGATTACAAATACAGTAATAGCAAGTCTGAGTTATGGCGTGTCGGCGGTAGCGAGTACGACCTGGACTGGGCACATCCGGTTTACGGCATTCCAATCGATGAAAGTAAGATGAGCAAAACCATCGATAGTCAAAAAAAGCTCGACCAGCTTGGGCTTTACTTACAGGATCACCTAGAGTGGCAGAACTGGAACTTGCTGCTGTCAGGGCGCCAGGACTGGAGTGAAATTCGCACCCTCAATAAAACCAACAGCACGAAAGAAAAGCAGAATGACAGTCAGTTTACCGGCCGTGCCGCGCTGCTTTACGCTTTTGACTTCGGGCTGTCGCCTTATGTTAGCTACAGCACCTCTTTTGAGCCTAACCTCGACCGGGGAGCTCCAGGCAGCGCTCCCTTCAAACCGACCACCGGTGAGCAGTCGGAAGTGGGGCTGAAATTCCAGCCGGTTGGCAGTGAAACGATACTCAGTCTGTCACTGTTTGATATTACGCAAAAAAACATCACCTCCTACAATAGTGTACTGGGCTATAACGAGCAGATTGGCAGAACGCGCTCCAGAGGTATCGAAACCGAGTTACACTCCCAGCTCACTGAGGAAATTGAGTTAATCGCCAGCTACACCCTGACCGATGTGGTGATTAAAGAGAGCAACAATGCAAGCCAGGTCGGTAAAACTGCCGCCGCCACGCCACGCAATATGGCATCCCTGTGGGGGAGCTATACCTTCCGGCAAACCCCGCTAAAAAGCCTGACGCTGGGGAGTGGGGTTCGCTATACCGGTAGCAGCTATGGCGATAATACCGAAACCATGAAGGTCCCGGCTTATACTCTCTATGACCTGATGGTTCGCTATGATTTAGGCGAGCTCTCCCCGGCCATGAAAAACACCACCCTGCAGTTCAACGTCAATAACCTGACGGATAAACACTATGTTGCCTCCTGTAGCAATAGCGAAGCCTGTTTCTATGGCTCAGGCCGTAGCATGTTCGCCACGCTGAACTATAGCTGGTAAGCCCCGTTCGGGTATGCCCCCGCGCATAGGCTGGGGGGATGCCCGTCATGTATGGTTGATAACGAATAGGTTATTTCTGGCGAGTGCCCAGTTATCTCTCACGTCCCCTGGGCATTCCTCGCTATGTCGCGGTAAGACTTCATGTTCTGAGGAAACAAACCTTAAATCAGCGCCAGAAGAATATATGCAACAGATAAGAAAGAAGATAAATATCAGAAGGATATCTCTATCTTAAAAACCAGTTATCCCTCTTATTTATTTGAGTAAAAGCGGGTGAAATTTAACTCCGCCAACCCCGACAAGAGATGATAAAGATAATTTTTTACCCTGCTGGCAATACGATTTTTTATTATCTAAACATGCTGTTAGGTACATCAATAATGGGGCTCATAATAAATGAGTTGATACTCACTTATTAAATTGACTACTATTAAAGCTAAGTCAGCCGATCTGCCGGGATGAATAATCCCGGTAAAGACCATACGTCGGTGCGTCATTATCAGGCAGGTTCAAATGCTCCATCAGCATCGGCCAGGCTATTCGCATCGTTAATAAACCAGCTCCTTCAATGATTGAATTTGAAAATGAGATGATGCTGCATAAAAAAATGATCGTTATTTTTATCATTAGCCTGTTAGTTATTGTTATCGCTGGATGTGCGATGTTTCAACGTGATTTCCCTACCTACCCGACAAGCCCCAATTACGATGCAGCGCAAGGCAAATTTGTTAATCCTCAGCCTTTGCGCAGTGTCAGTTTTACCGATGGTGTTTCAGGCTTATTTAAGATGCTTCAGGGCGAAAGTCAGTATGGCCCCAAAGCTGAATTTCCGATGCTCAAGCCTGACTGGCCTTTATTTCTTAGCGACAATGGAAAAAGTCGCTTTATCTGGTTTGGTCATTCGACATTATTGATGCGCGTCGGGCAGCAAACCATCGCCGTTGACCCGGTGCTCGGCGCGTCTGTCTCGCCTATCGCGATCAATATGCGACGTTACCAGGCTCCGGCAGCCCCCCTTGATGAGTGGCCCGAGGTTAACGTTGTTTTACTTTCTCACGCTCATTACGACCATTTTGAAAACGACACCTTAAAACCACTGGCAGACAATGCCGCCCACTTTATTGTTCCGCTAGGGATGTCAGCCTATCTTATCCCTTTGGGTGTTGATAAAGGACAGATAACCGAACTGGACTGGTGGCAGTCGATTACCTATGCCGGCGTGAATTATACCCTGGTGCCTGCCTGGCATAATTCCGGCCGCAGTCTCAGTGACGGTAATAAAAGTTTTTGGGGTGGCTATGTCATTCAGTATGCGGATGAGACGATTTACTACAGCGGCGATACCGCCTATGGCCCACACTTTGCTGAAATAGGCCGTCGCTTTCCCAATATTGACGTGGCTTTTATCGAGAATGGTCAATATGACTTACGCTGGCCGGATGACCATATGCTGCCCGGACTCACCGTTCAGGCGGCCGTTGATATTAAACCCCAGCGCGTGGTTCCCGTTCACTGGGGGGCCTATACCATGGCATTTCACCCCTGGGATGAACCGGTCAGGGAAAGTGTTCCACGTATGAAAGAACAGGGCTTGCAGCCTCTGACGCCCTTACAGGGGCAGGTTTTTGATGCGAATACCGCAACCACAGAGTGGTATTTATCCCAGGACTGATAACCTACCCCGCCCGACGTGGGGTTCAGCGAAGCGCATGCTGGCCTTATCAATACCATCCTGTCCCGCTGACAGAGACGGTCTGCATCAGTCTCTGTCAGAAGGGGGGCAAAGCAGGCTTACCCCCGGCCAGGGGTAAAGATTGACTCTCTGGGCATACCAGGGGTTCACCCGCTCGCTTTAATCATGCTCTGCGGGCAGGCGGTTGGCGGTTATCAGTAATCTCAGCCGGTGACCTCATCAATAATCGCCAGTCGTTGCCCGGAACGTACCGAATCACCGGGCTGAACGCTGACCTGCTGCACAATGCCATCACACGGGGCAAGAAGCGGTATTTCCATTTTCATCGACTCCAGTACCATCAGGGTATCGCCCTTTTGTACCCGGCTGCCAGGCGTTGCCTGTACCTGCCAGAGGTTACCGGATATCGGGCTTTCAACCCCCTGCTCTCCTGAGCGTAAGGCGGTTTCTTCACTAGCAATAACCGCGGCTTCCTGACTTTCAAAATGCGCCTGACCGCTGGCAATCCAGCGTTCACGCTCGTGATGAAAAGCCTGTTGCTGATTATCGCGAAAGGCCGCTATGCCTTCGGCTTCACGTTCAAGAAATTGCTGATATTCCGTCAGGCGTAAGGTGCTATGTTCAATACGCAATGGATAACGTCCGTGCGGAAAGTCCCGGCGAATCTCCAGTAATTCATCGGCGGATACCGGGTAAAAACGCAGCTGGTCGAAGAAGCGTAACAGCCAGGGTTTACCGTCAAAATCAGCAACCTCATGATAACGATTCCACATTTGCAGCGTACGGCCAACAAACTGATACCCGCCAGGGCCTTCCATCCCGTAGATGCACAAATAAGCCCCGCCAATCCCAACCGAGTTTTCAGCCGTCCAGGTTCGGGCCGGGTTATATTTGGTGGTCACCAGTCGGTGACGTGGATCCAGCGGGGTTGCTACCGGAGCCCCCAGATACACATCCCCCAGTCCCATCACCAGATAGCTGGCATCAAATACCGTCTGCCAGACCGCCTGCTTGTCCGGCAGGTCATTGATACGGCGTATAAATTCAAGGTTGTCCGGGCACCATGGCGCATCATTGCGCACGGTTGTCATATATTTATCAATGGCTTTACGACAGGCCGGATCGTCCCAGGAAAGCGGTAAATGCACAACGCGGGTCGGGACTTGTAAATCGTCGCTCAGGCAGACCGTTGTCCATGCCTCTGCCACCCAGGCTAACAGCTCATCAAGGGGCAGCATTTCCGGTTTAAAATGTATTTGCAATGAGCGAATACCGGGGGTCAGATCAATCACCGCTGGGCAGACTTTCGCTTCCATCGCCTGCATTAAGGCATGGATACGAAATCTAAGTACCAGATCCAGTTCAGGCTCTCCGGCTTCCAGCAACAGGTGCGTATCTCCCGATAAGCGGGCAAGCAGCCGTTTATCTCCCTCGCCGCAGGTCATCACAATCGGCGAGCTTAACGGGGCGGATTGCCACTCGACGTTAACCGCTCCAGGGCCGACCAGTTCCTCAATCCGGCCAGCCGCCAGACGCCGGGCAGTGGCAAGAGTGACCGGCACAAAGCGAACTTTATCCCCGGCTTTCAGCTGACCAAGTTGCCAGAGGTCGGCCTCAATCACCGTCACCGGACAGACAAAGCCCCCAAGACTTGGCCCATCCGGGCCGAGAATAACGGGCATATCACCGGTAAAATCAACCGCCCCTACCGCATAAGGATTGTCATGAATATTAGAAGGATGTAATCCGGCCTCGCCGCCGCTGTCCCGTGCCCACTCAGGCTGAGGACCGATCAGGCGTATCCCGGTGCGGCTGGAGTTAAAATGGACCTCCCAATCGGTGGCAAAAAAGCGGTCTATATAAGCCTCTGTGAAGAATTCCGGTGCGCCATGTGGGCCATAAATCACCCGCAGCTCACGACGTTCGGTAAGCGTCGTCTGTAACGCGGCGGGCAGCACGGCAGCAGGTAAAATTGTCCCCTGCCCCGACAGATGAAGCACATCTCCCGCGCGTAAAGCGCGTCCGGCATGGCCACCAAACTGACCAAGCGTAAAGGTACTTTTACTCCCGAGGTAGTCAGGCACATCAAGGCCGCCGCTAAAGCATAAATAGCTTCTGACCCCGGCATCTAAAATATGACCTATTTTTAAGACTGACCCGGCAGGCACGGTAATGATGCTATTCATTGCCTGGGGAATATCGTCAAGGCTAACCGCTATCGGCGCACCACTGACCACCACCTGTGTTGCGCTATTAAATTTCAGCCCAGGCCCGGATAAAGTTATCTCCAGCGCCGCAGCACCGGGGGCATTACCTAATAATCGATTCCCCAGGCGCAAAGCCCTATCATCCATCGGCCCGGAAGGCGGGACGCCAACGGCCCAGTAGCCTAATCGTCCGGGATAATCCTGTACGCTGGTTTGCGTCCCGGCAGAGAGCACCTCTACCGTGGCGGCCTGGTAGCTGAGTTTTTCAAGGCAACGGGTCGAGGGCTGGCCTTGTACAAAGGGAGCAAAGGCGAGAATCTGCTGTAGGTAAAGCCGGTTGGTTTCCACTCCGTATAAGCGGGTCGAGGCCAATGCCGCATTGAGATCGGCAATCGCCTGTTCACGACTGGCGCAGTGACTAATGACTTTGGCAAGCATCGGATCAAAGAAAGACGGTACTTCACACCCGGCCTCAACCCAGCTATCAATCCGTAGCGTTGTCCCGTTTGCCGGGGGAAAAACCACCTCCGTCAATAATCCCGGGGAGGGTTGAAACTGACGACCGGGATCTTCGGCATAAATACGCGCCTGGATTGCATGCCCCTGGGGGCGTAAGCCGGCCATCAGGCTGGATAACGGCGGCAGTTCTCCGGCGGCCAGTTCAATCATCCAGCGGACAAGGTCAACGCCCCACACATGTTCGGTCACGCCATGTTCAACCTGCAGGCGGGTGTTCACTTCGAGGAAATAGAACTGCCCGGCCAGACTGTCATAAACAAATTCGACCGTCCCTGCGCTACGATAGTTAACCGCCTTGCCCAGCGAAATAGCGGCGGCACATAGGGCGTCTGCCATGCCCGCTGGCAGTGAGGGGGCCGGCGTTTCTTCAATCACCTTCTGGTTACGCCGCTGTATGGAGCAGTCCCTGACGCCCAGGGCAATCACGTCCCCGCCGCCGTCACCAAAGATTTGCACTTCCAGATGACGGGCTCGCTCAATGTATTTTTCAAGAAACACACCGGCATCGCTAAAGTTATTCTGCCCCAGTCGCTGGACGGCCTCAAAAGCCTCCAGCAATTCATCATCGTGATAACAGACGCGCATCCCGATGCCACCGCCACCGGCGGTACTTTTTAACATCACCGGATAGCCGATATGGTTAGCCATTTGACAGGCTTCGCGGCTATCAGCCAGCAGTTCAGTGCCTTCCAGCATCGGCACCCCCTGGGATTTGGCGAGGGCGCGGGCGGTATGTTTCAGACCAAAGGTACGTAATTGCTGTGGCGTAGGGCCGATAAACACCAATCCCGCCGCCTCGCAGGCCTCGGCGAAAAGGGCATTTTCCGATAAAAAACCGTAACCGGGATGAATCGCGGCGGCACCGCAGGCCAGCGCAGAGGCGATGATTTTCTCGCCGACCAGATAGGTTTGTGACGCCGGTCCATCGCCCAGGCTATAGGCTTCATCCGCTTCACGGATATGTAAACTGCTGAGGTCGGCATCAGAATAGACAGCCACACCCTGTACCTGCATGTTACGCAGGGTACGTAAAATTCGACAGGCGATCGCGCCGCGATTAGCAATCAGTAATTTACTGAACATAGTCAGGACTCATATCGGGGCGGGTCGTCCCGCAAAAATCATTTCCCTGAGGTCGTCCAAAGGGCAGGCTTAGTTATGGCTTAGGAGGTTGGCTATGGGTAACACGCCCGGCGCGGACGGCAAATAAACGGTAAAGGGCCAGGCGACAGCGTTGCCAGCGGGTCAGTTCCATACCAGCACCTCAGCGGGTGTTGGGTTCCAGCCATTACAGGGGTTATTTAATTGCGGACAGTTAGAGATAAGCACTACCACATGACACTCCGCCCGGAGTTCAACGTATTTTCCCGCCGCAGAGATACCGTCTTCAAACGTTAGCCCCCCCTGCGGCGTGACCGGCACATTCATAAAAAAGTTAATATTGGCGCCGATATCGCGTTTATGCAGACGCCCGTCGTGCAAACAGGCACACAGAAAATTGTCACGACAGCTGTGCATATAGCCTTTATCCAGCGCATAACGCACGGTGTTACTTTCCTGGGCACAGGCACCACCGAGGGTATCGTGGCGGCCACAGGTATCGGCCACAATGGTTAATAAAGGATGGCCGAGATTGGAATAAAGCACGCTGCCGGTACTCAGGTAAGCATTACCCTGGCGACGTAACGTCCGCTGCGGGTCATAACGCTCCCGCGGGTTATCTGCATTGTAAAACAGAGTATCGACGGCCTGATTACCTTCAAGATCAAGCAGTCGTAGCGTTTGACCTTTTTTAACTTCAAACAAATAGGGCTCACCTGCCGGAATGACATGGCGAAAAATGGCGTCATCAGAATGACGTTCACTGGGGATAAGGCTCATTATCTGTCTCCTTACAGGGCAAAAAGTTGGGTGTTAACAAAAGCGCGACGGTTTTCATCCCGGGTAAATAGCGCCTCAGTCGCGGCATGAGGATCATCTGCCTGGAACCAGCTTAATTGCACCGGGCGCGGGGCATAATCAGACTGTGGATTTTGTGGATGGGGTAAGGCGGTGAGGATTATCAGCACATCCATCGGGGCAAACAGTTCAACCATATCCCCCGCTTTGCTGTGTTGGCTCCAGAACTGAAAGCGGCCATCTTCTGCCACGCTAACCTTGCTGAAGAAATTAACGACCATCAGCAAATCTTCAAGACCCAGGTCCCATTTCCCCATTTCTACCAATAAGTTATCGACACCGTTTCGATAAAAGCCGTTACGCAGTTCCTGATAGCGCCCGGCCCCGTATTTTTCTAAGGTTTCCTCTGCATTAAGCACACCACCAAAGGGGTCATGCCAGCCGCAGCTATCGGTAATGATCCCCGCCAGTACTCGTCCCATATCAGAATAAAAACAGTGGCCACGGCTCAGGCGGGCGGTATGCTGTCCTTTCAGGGTATCGGGTAAATTAAGGCGCTCACTCTTCTCATGAGGATTCAGCATCATCATGCTAACGTTGGCCTCGCCTTCAATGTCGGTCATACGCAGGATTTGCCCGCGACGTAAAATAAACGATGTGTGCCCCCCGCCGGGTACTCTTTCCTCTCTCAGGCTCGGGGTTGAGTGAAAATGACTGTTCATGTGGCTATCTCCTGAAGGCATAAATATTGGTATCTGCTGCGGGACTTTGCATTTGCGAAAGGCGCGTTTCATTAAGGGGAATGTCGTAGGTTATCCGCGCCCCATAGGCCTGCGGCGCCTGGGGATCGATGCGTACTTTATCGAAAACCAGCAGACGGCTACCGAGGTTGAACCCCTCAGACAGGTCATGAGTGACCATAAAGACGGTCATTTGGGTTTCACGCCATAACTGCAGTAATAAAACATGCATGTCTTTGCGGATGCCGGGGTCGAGCGCGCCAAAAGGCTCGTCGAGTAGCAGAACCCGGGGTTGCATAATAAAGGCCTGAGCAATCGCCAGCCGTTGCTGCATCCCACCGGATAACTGTGCCGGGTATTTATCCAGCGCATGACCCAGGCCGACTTTTTCCAGCATCTGAGTCGCCTGTTCCCGGGCCGCCCGTTTCGCCGCCCCAAAGCGTCGTCCGAAAAAACGGGAGGCCGGAAATTCAAGCCCCAGCGTCACGTTCCCGAGCACCGTCAGATGAGGGAACACCGAATAACGCTGAAAAACCACGCCACGGCTGCTATCGGGTTCTGCGGATAATGCTTTGCCATTCAAGGTAATCTGCCCGCGAGTGGGGCGTTCCTGGCCAAGTAACAGACGCAAAAAGGTCGACTTACCGCAGCCTGACGCGCCGACCATGGAGCAAAACTCCCCCTCTTTGACCTCAAGATTGATTCGCTCAAGCACCACATGGCTGCCATATTCCTGCCAGATATTGTTGACCGAGATAAAACTCATCCCTTCGCTCCTTCTGCCCATGGAAAGCAGCGCTTATGCAATTGGCGTAATCCCAGGTCCATCAGCCATGCCAGGAGCGTTATCCAAATCACGTAGGGAATAATCACGTCCATTGCCATATAGCGACGGACAAGGAAAATGCGATATCCCAGTCCGGCGGTGGCTGAAATGGCTTCCGCCGAAATAAGAAACAGCCACGCAGACCCTAGCATCAAACGCAGGGACATAATCAGCCGCGACAGCAGCTGCGGTAGCACTACACGTAACATGACCGTCCAGCTATTGGCCCCCAGGGTTTGCGCCTTAATTAACAACTCTGCGGGAATTTCCCGGGCTCGCTGTTCCAAATCCCGTGCCAGCATTGGCGTAATGCCGATGACAATAAGCATTATTTTTGACAACTCATCGAGGCCAAAAACAATGAATAGCACCGGCAAAATAGCCAAAGGTGGCACCATTGAGATAACCGTAATAAGCGGCGAGAGCGTGGCGCGGTAGAGCGGGAACACGCCGGTCATCAGACCCAGACACAAACCTATTAGTGCTGATAGGGCAAGCCCCATCAGTAAGCGCATCAGGCTGATGGCGGTATCTGTCCAGAACAGGTAGTCACCGCTGCGTTTATCCGCGGTAAAAGCCATTCGGTCGATGGCCGCCAGCATCTGTGAAAAACTGGGCAGTAATTTATCCTGCGGGTTGGCTTCAAGGCGCATCGTTGAGCCAATCGACCATGCGGCTATCAACAGTACAAAGGGCAATAGCATCAGGATTAGCCTTAGACCCTGCTGTGGATGGCGGTTAATTTGACGCATCGCATTCACTCCCAGGTAAGGATCACAGCTGATCCGCAATAGCCATCTTCAAATAGCTATCATCAAAGCGCAGTTTGGTATTTGCCGCATCGCCGACGGTGATATTTCCGGGAAAAGTCATGCCGATAAAATCAGCGCTCTGGGCGCCCTGACCAAGCAAGCCTTTATCAAAGGAAAACTGAGCAACGCGCTGCATGGTTTTCGGCAAATCAGCAGCTGAAACAAACTGCAGGGCATCCGCTGGGGTCCAAAACAGGTGGGTGGTTTTTAATTGCGCCTGATAGCCCGCTAAGTCAGTGCCGGAGTCCGCAGCCATGGCGCTTAATGCGGCTTTATCCCCGGCCTTCATCTTCGCCATCATTTCAAACCATGCCCCGGTTAAGGCTTTACCCAAAGCCGGGTTGTCATGCAGAGTCTGGCTATTCACCACCAGCAGATCGATAAGCTCACCGGGAACCTGAGCGGAGCTGAACACCTCGGTGGTGTCAGGGGTGTTTTTGATAACTGAAAGCTGTGGATTCCAGGCAACAGACGCCCGAACATGATCAGTGGCAAAAGCTGAAACAATATCCGCATCAGAGGTATTGACGACCTTCACATCTTTTTCCTGCAATCCGGCCTTTTCAAGGCCGCGCACCAGCAGGTAATGAGAAACCGAGAGCTCCGGCAGATAGACCGACATGCCTTTCAGATCGCTGAGTTTTTTATTATTACCTTTAAGGACAATGCCATCATTGCCTTCTGAATAGCTGCCGGCTATCAGCGCCGTGGTGTCAACGCCACCGGCAGCGGGAATGGTCAGGGCATCCATATTGGTCATGGAACAACCGTCAAACTGACCGGAGGTGTACTGATTGATTGACTCTATGTAGTCATTCAACTGGACGATATTAATTTTTATGCCGTATTTATCGGCCCATTTATCAATAATCTTTTCGTTACTGATAGTGCCCCACGGCATCCAGCCGGCATAAATCGTCCAGCAAATATTGAATTCTTTTTTTACCGCAGCCAGGGAAGAAAAGCTGGTCAACAGCGTCAGGGAGATGATGAGCGAACGGAGTAAAGAAGAACTTTTCATCGACAACCTCAGGGTTAGGACAACAATGGGCGCAGCGCGGCACCGATGGTGCTGCTGTCTCCCGGGCTTTTGTCCCGCCGTGTAACCTCACTGAGGTCGCTGGCTCTTGGACCAGACATTCACCCCAGTGAACCGGAACCCTAGCCAGCTATTGCATGCTAAATTGTGTTTTGCGCTGCTTACTGCCCTATACCCTGCAAAGGGCATGCCATAAAAATTAACGATTAAAATCAATAAAATAAAAACAAGGCGGTAAAATTCACACCATAATAGTGAAAGGTTATCGGGCATTGCCTCGCTTTGGTGCACAAGGCCCCGTCGGCATACCAGCCCCGGGTTCACCGTCTGGCACAGATAATTTGTCTGGGCCCCCCTTCGCTAAGCCACAGGCTGGCAAGCCAGCGGATAGGCCGCGGGTCATTAAGATGATTAATCGTTAAAACGTTAAGTAATATGCCTGTTTACCTGAAATTAAGGCCTGTCTTTAACAGGGTTATTTCTATTTATTTCTGAATAGCCGTCAATATTCAATAAATGATATACAGAAATATATATTATTTCTTTGAGGGGTTGACATTATTATGGCCCATGCGTAAATTTCACCAGCCGATGTTGCGGCCTTTTTTAACTAAACATAAGAGACTAATGGATACTGAATTTAGTAGCTGCCCGAATAATGCCTTAACGGCTATTCGGGGAAGTAAACATAAAATCGATTGTGATCATCTCCTCGTTTTGGTGCGTCCCGCCGGAGTCTGACTCCTGTGCTTACCACCTCGACCTGGGTTGTCACAGTCCCGAGGTGTGCTATGAATTTCAAACAAGCCCTTTTTCCCGGTGTCAAAACTGTGACGCCAGCTTTACGCGTTCGACCTGCCCGCGATCGGGTTACGTCTGCGCGAAATAAACAATCCGGTTTATCTTTTTCTTTGAAAATCAATAAACTGAACAACATTGTCACCAGCTGGCGTGTTAACCCTGTCAGCGGTCAATTGGAACGTCGTTGCAGTTTATCTGATACCGAAGACCCACAAAGTCGACCCTTCATTGCCTGATTTGGCGATGACGTCGTGGCCGATGTTCGCGTTCTAAAGAACGGTTCACGTCTGCGCGTCTCTCCAGGTTACGTCAATATTTTTGCCTGATATCTACTGATTTTTTCACTAAAACATCAGCTGGATGAGTCATGCCAAAATAAATAAAAAATAAATCTCTCGCCTGTTTATTTAAATAATAAATAGCGGGAAACCCTGTGCGAAATTAATTTAAAACCGATCGTCTGTGCAATTGCAGGTTATTTTCGGCTGCCTTTAATCTGGCTGAGCTGATAAATGAACCGGCGGTTGTTCAACGACAGGAGCACCATCATGGCTGTACAAACTAAAAACCGGAATAAAAAAAGCACGCTGTCTATGCGCGCCGTCCAGGAAGCCCAAAATGGCATCGCTGAAACCCTGGTCAGCCTGAACACGACCCGCGAAGGCCTGCTGGAAGCGAACGCCCTATCACGTCTGGAAAAAGAGGGGTTGAATGAGGTATCTCATGATAAGCCACCCCATGCCCTTATCCAGCTATTAATGGCGTTTAATAACCCCTTTATTTACGTCCTGGCTATTCTGGCCAGTATCAGCTTTGTGACCGATTACCTGCTGCCTATTCGTCACGGTGAAGAAGGTGACCTGACCACGGTGATTATTATTGGCACCATGGTGGGCTTAAGCGGCCTGGTCCGTTTCTGGCAGGAGCATCGTTCCGCGAAATCGGCCGAGGCGTTGAAAGCAATGGTGCGTACCACTGCCACGGTTGTGCGTCGTGAGCATGCCGGGCAAAAAGGCACCCCGCGGGAAATGCCAATGCGGGAATTGGTTGTCGGCGATATTGTGCAGTTATATGCCGGCGATATGATCCCAGCGGATGTGCGCTTAATTGAATCACGGGATCTGTTTATCAGCCAGGCGGTGCTGACCGGTGAGGCCTTGCCCATTGAGAAATACGACACGCTGGGAGATGTCGCGCAAAAATCGGCGGACAGTAGCGTTGATAGTAATGAAAATCTGTTAGATATCCCAAACATCTGCTTTATGGGCACCAATGTGGTGAGTGGAACCGCACTGGCCGTTGTTGTTGCGACCGGGCCGCGGACCTACTTTGGTTCTTTGGCAAAAGCTATCGTCGGCAGCCGGGTGCAAACCGCCTTCGATAGAGGGGTCAATAGCGTCAGCTGGTTACTGATCCGCTTTATGCTGGTGATGGTCCCGGTGGTGTTTCTGATTAATGGTCTGCTAAAAGGCGAATGGTGGGATGCCCTCCTCTTTGCCCTGGCAGTTGCCGTAGGCCTGACGCCGGAAATGCTGCCAATGATTGTCAGTGCTAACCTCGCAAAAGGCGCGGTGGCGATGGCAAAACGCAAAGTGGTGGTCAAACGTCTGAACGCGATTCAGAACCTGGGGGCAATGGATATTCTCTGTACCGATAAAACCGGCACACTGACCCAGGATAAAATTATCCTTGAGCATCATATTGATACGCACGGTGAGAAAAATGGCGATGTGCTGGCGCTGGCCTGGCTGAATAGCCATTACCAGAGCGGTATCAAAAACCTGATGGATCAGGCGGTGATTTACTTCTCTGAAAACGACCCGCACTTTGTCAAACCCGAGGGGTTTAGCAAAGTCGATGAGATGCCATTCGATTTTGTTCGTCGTCGTCTGTCGATTGTGGTTGAAGACAGCCAGCGTAATCATCTGCTTATCTGCAAAGGCGCCGTCGAAGAGATGCTGAGCATCGCCAGCCATATGCAGGAAAATGGCCAGATTGTTGCACTCGATGCCCCACGCCGTGATGCCATGTTAGCGATGGCTAACGATTATAACAAAGATGGTTTCCGGGTTCTGGTCGTCGCCACCCGGGATATCCCCAAAGCCGGGGCGAAAAAACAGTACGGCAGCAATGATGAACATTCGTTGATTATTCGTGGCTTTCTGACCTTCCTCGATCCACCGAAAGAGAGCGCGGGTCCGGCGATTGCCGCCCTGAACAACATTGGCGTGGCGGTTAAAGTCCTGACCGGTGATAACGCCGTGGTCACCACCCGGATTTGCCGGCAGGTAGGGCTGGAGCCCGGTGTGCCGGTGGTCGGGTCGCAAATCGAGCAGCTTAGTGATGCCGAGCTACAACAGTGGGTTGAAGAGCGCACAGTATTTGCGAAATTAACGCCATTACAAAAATCCCGGGTGCTGAAAGCCCTACAGGCCAACGGCCATACCGTCGGTTTCCTTGGCGATGGTATTAATGATGCGCCGGCGCTGCGCGATGCTGATGTGGGTATCTCGGTGGATAGCGGAACGGATATTGCCAAAGAGTCTGCCGATATCATTTTGCTGGAAAAAAGCCTGATGGTTCTTGAGGAGGGCGTTCTTAAAGGACGGGAAACCTTTGGCAACATCATGAAGTACCTGAATATGACCGCCAGCTCCAATTTCGGCAATGTCTTCTCGGTTCTGGTTGCCAGTGCGTTTATTCCGTTTCTGCCGATGCTGGCTATTCAATTGCTGCTGCAGAATCTGATGTACGACATTTCGCAGCTGTCATTACCCTGGGACAGAATAGACAAAGAGTTTTTGAGTCAACCGCGTAAATGGGATGCGAATAATATCGGTCGCTTTATGGTGTGGATTGGCCCAACGTCATCCATCTTCGATATCACGACATTTGCTGTGATGTGGTACGTATTTGGTGCAAACAGTGAACATCTGCAAGCCCTGTTTCAGTCAGGCTGGTTTGTCGAGGGGCTGCTGTCACAAACCCTGGTGGTTCATATGCTGCGTACCCAAAAAATACCGTTTATTCAGAGTACGGCTGCATGGCCTGTGATGCTGATGACCGGGTTGATTATGGCTATCGGTATTTACGTCCCCTTCTCCCCGCTGGGGCCATTGGTGGGGCTGCAAGCTTTACCCTGGGAGTATTTCCCATGGCTGGCGGGCACTTTACTGGCTTACTGCTGCGTCGCCCAGGGAATGAAAACAATTTATATCCGTCGGTTTAAACAGTGGCACTGAGTGATTGTTAATCCGCTCTTATCCGGTGCCGCGCAGGCGGCACCGCTGGTCAACTTCCGGTTAATCAACCCCGCCTTCTTCGCGGGTCGATTAATAGGGGGCAAACAGCGTGATGCATTAATTTTCATCATTTAAGTACGAGCCGGGGAAGGCTGCGCTTTTTCCTGGCTTGTCGACACTCTGTGGTGCGGTGAAAGCCCCACCCTGTAAAGACCTTTGTCGGGCTGGAAGACATTATGGAAAAGCAACTTTCCATTATTTTTCTGATTAAAAATAAAATCCTCTGCCTGATGATTTTATTTTTAATGGAAATGACCCGCTCTCTGCGTACCCAGGCCCTGGCCTGGTTCGTCAGAGGCCTTATTACTCATCGTCAAACCAGGAAGCTGCTGGATATTGCCAGCACAATTCATCGTTTTGCTATTTATATGCTGCGTTTTGTTACACCACCCGCCCGCAAGAGGGGGATTTAATTATGTCCGCAACCACACTGCTGATTAACCTGGCAGGCGCCATCGCCCTTCTATTATGGGGTAGCCATATTATTTCAACATCACTGCAACGGGGCTTTGGCACCCCGCTTCGTCACTGGATGGGACGCCATCTCACTAACCGGTTTACCGCCCTGTTTTCCGGGATTGGCATCACCGGTATTCTGCAGAGCAGCACCGCCGTTGGCATGATGGCCACCTCTTTCACTGCGGCAGGCACCTTGAGCCTCGCCCCGGCTCTGGCCGTGATGCTTGGCGCAAACATCGGCTCTACCCTGGTCGTGCAACTGATGAGTTTCGATATCGGGCTTGCCACGCCGTTACTGATTCTGGCGGGTTTTGTGGTTTTTAAGCTACGGGATCACTCAAGCTTCGAAAGCATTGGCTGTGCGCTTATTGGCCTGGGACTCATGTTGCTGGCTCTGCATATGCTCGGCAGCACCCTGCAAGAGATAGAAAGCGCGCCGCTATTTCTGGCCATTATGCAAGCCATCCAGGGCGATACGCTGATTGCCCTGCTGGCGGCGGCCCTACTGACACTTATCTGTCACTCAAGCGTCGCGGTTATTCTGTTAATTGCCTCCCTGGCTCAGGCCACCGCCATGACTCCCGCCACCGCCATGGTACTGGTTTTGGGGGCGAATATTGGCGGGGCATTACCGCCACTTCTTAATGCGGGATCCGCCGTAGCCCGTCGCTTGCCCATCGGTAATTTAATCGTCCGCCTATGCGGCTGCCTGCTGGCGCTGCTGGCGATGCCCTTACTCAGCGGCTATGCAGAGAAAATCGCCGTTAATCCCGGCTACCTGGTCACCGGATTCCACACGGTTTTTAATTGCGTGCTGGCGCTGCTATTTATTGGTTTTACGCCACAAATGGCCCGCCTGCTTGAGCGATTTTTGCCTGATGAAGCACGCCAGGCAGATATGGGGATGCCAATGTATCTGGATGATGCCGGTCTGGATATTGCCTATATCGGCCTGTCTAATGCGCTACGGGAATCCCTGCGTATGGGGGATATGCTGACCATTATGCTTGACGGTCTGCTGACCGTGTTTGTTTCCCAGGAAAAGCGCGCTGCCGATGAAATTCGCCACCTCGATAACGCCATTGACCATCTCAGTGCCGCCGTGCGGGCTTATCTGGCGGACCTGGGTCAGGATGGGCTGAATGATAGCGATGCCGATCGGGCCCAGGAGATCCTGATGTTTATTATCAATATTGAGCACGCCGGGGACATTCTCGCCAGTAGCCTGGCTCAACTGGCCATGCGCCGGGCCCGGCGCGGCGAGGTATTTAATGACTTTGAACTGCACAATATTCGCCTGTTACACAGCGAGGTTCTTATCAGTCTGCGCCTGGGTATTGCCGCTTTTCTGCAGGAAGATATTCCGGCGGCCCGGCAGTTAATTCACCGTAAAGAGACCATTCGTCAACTCGAAGCCTCCGCCAGCCGGGAACATTTTAAAAAGCTGCGCGAGGATAAAAGCGCATGGGCTGAGTCGGGAGATATTTTCCAGCGTGTCCTGAGGGATTATCGCCGGGTCCATCACCATATTGCCGCTCTCGCCTATCCGGTTATCGACCGTTTAGCAGACAACCGTGACTCGCTTACCGGTTCCACACCCGCAGTTTAAAAAAATAATCATCGCCTTAGCGCGAAAGTATGACCTTTAAGGAAAGCAAGAGAAGGAAGAAAAGATGAGAGTTTTAATCTGTTCCGGGCGGTTTTATGCTGATATCAAGACCCTGACCCGCGTGCTGGAGTTATACGCCAGTAAGCAAAATATCGATGTGCTTATTCATGGCGGTCATCAGGCTTTGGGAGGCATCATTGAAAACTGGGCACGGGAAAGCGATATCCATATTATTCGCTATCCGGCCAATTGGGCACTGCACGGCAAATATGCGGAAACCCGCCGAAACCTGTTTATGCTCAGGGATAGTCGCCCGGATGTGGTTCTGGCCTTCCCGGGGGGAGAGGATACCGCTAACTGTATCGATATGGCACACCTCGCCGGTATTAAAGTGGTAGAGATTTAGCTAACTCATCCCCGTGTTTATGCCTGGCAAGACGAGTTCAAACCGCAAAAGACTGGCGCCACCATGCCCTTATCATCAGGGCGTTGCTGGCGGCCAGTCAGCGTCGCTTGTGCCTGTCAGCCCCTGGTATTGGCCACCCGCGGTGGGGGTCTGTTTTCTCCAGACTGCCGGGAGATGGTGCCCACCGCTGCGAGTGCAGATAACTCCCAGTGGAACGGCGATAAGATAAAGGGTAAGGGCAACCAATGATCACCCCATCCGCCCCTCAGCAGCGGGCCAATGATAAATCCGGCACCTAACATGGCATTAAACAGGACGAAACGACGGGTTCGCTCCCCGGGAGCAGGGAAATCAGTAAGATAAGCCAGGGCCACCGAGAGATTAGCCCTGGTTAACCCAGCAATAGCCCCCCGAAGAACAGCATCCATCATTGGGGGGACGGGCCATAATCGCGTCGGGAATGGCAGCCCCGCCTGGGAAATAAATAAAATAGGGCGGCGGGGTCATGGTCACTCCATGCGCCGGGCAGCGGAGCAAATAGACACGGCATCAGGGCAGAAAGAGCGACCATAATGCCCAGGCCAAGACGGGTATCGGCACGGTGAGTCACCTGACCCAGCAGACGCGGTAAAAGGGGAAAGCGCAGCCCGGGAGCGATAGCATCAAGGCAAATTGCACTGAAAATGACGATAAGCGCTTTATTTATGACTTATTTGTACTAAATACTAATATGTGCTTAGTACAAATTCATCCAGCAAAACGGGAGTTGTCAATGTCTGCAGATAGACGCACGCTCAATCGCCTTGCAACACGGCAAAAAATTTCGAATGTTGCCACCCAACTTTTCCAGGAAAAAGGGTTTGATCAGGTCACCATTGATGAAATTGCCCGTCAGGCGGAAGTCGGACGCATGACGGTGTTTAACCATTTCCCCCGTAAAGAGGATATGTTTTTCGAGCGGGAAGACGAAGGGCGGGAAATACTCCGCCTTGCCCTGCACTTGCGGGATACATCCCTTGATGCGGTGGAAGCCTTGCGTCGGCTTGCTCACCATCTGGTAGAACAGGATAGTCCCCTGGTCAGTTTTTCCAGCGCATCCCAGGGCTTTGTATCGACAATTGAAAAAAGTGAGTCGCTTAAAGCCCGGGTCAGAGCCATACGCGATGAGTTTACCCATGATCTTGCCCAGGCTCTGGCGGTGGCCAATGGCGAGTCAGCAGATAATCCAAAAATATTTCTTACCGCTACGCTGATACTTGCCACCTGGAGTAGCGCCTTAATTCAGGGTCATCGTCTCTTCCGGCAAAGTCAGAATGGCCCGGCCGCCACTGAGCTATTTCTGAAACTGATTGACGACGGCTTCGCCGGGGTTCAGGCCGCGATGCATCATTCAGGCTAAGGCGTTGATTGCCAGCCAGGGCGCTGTTGCCCTGGGCACATCCTGTCTTCAGCTTATTGCGTCATATCAGCAGCATTGCTTTCGTACTCAATGAAATAAGAAAAGCAATGTTGCTGATGACTTTTTAATATATCTGTAAAACTCTCGGCTAGCCAGGCTGATATTAATCGCCATGAAAGGCTTTAAACTATTACCCCCTGGAGGGATATCCCATCGTTAAAAATAGAATAACCCGCATAGCAAAGTGCACAGACAAAATAGTCAATAGCTACTCAGCGATATATTTCAGCAACCCCCATCCAATGACTGGAGTCACCAGGATTATTTAAACCGATCACTTTGAAATAATTAGCACCAGCTTTATTAGCTTTATCTTCTAACGCTTTAATCGCATCCTCCGGCGAGCCTGCCACGCCAGATATACTGACCACGCCGAGTTTTGTCAGGTGGCTCACCTCTTCCTGGTTTATCTGTTCTGCGGCCTGACCTGCAAATGAAAGAGAAGAAAGAGCGGCGGTAAAAAAAATGGCTAACATTGGTAATTTCATGATTTTCTCCATTATTTAAGTAAATTAATACCAAAAAAAGCATCACGCTGCTATATAGCCAGACGACGGTTATAGTGGAATGATTAATCTATTTAACTATTATCTAATTTATTATTCAGATAATTTCCCTGTAGCTTGATACATACCTCCCTATTTTTATCACGTCTTAGTTGACCTGGGGTAATATTAAAGTGTTTTTTAAATGTTCTGTTATATGATTGTTCAGACTCAAAGCCATAGGCTTCCGAAATATTGGCGAATTAAACGCCATCTATGAAAAATATTATAGTAAACCGATTTCATAGGAAGTTACTGATCGTAAATAATTAAATAACCAAATAAAATCTCGCTATTATTTTTCACCCACGCTTATTCACCTGATAATTATTCGGGATGCAAAAGCGTGGGTGAAATTTATGACCGCAGCAATATCGCTATGCTGATTAAAGCAATAGCGAACCTGGCCGGATAGCCATGGCGCGTATGGCTAAAGCCTGATCCCACCTTTGGCT
>Ga0153936_100049_pt1 | contig 23512 bp, 31 predicted proteins | sample TSNJ020MetaG_FD_102272 | JGI IMG/M metagenome (GOLD analysis project Ga0153936, IMG submission 102272) | Attine ant fungus gardens microbial communities from New Jersey, USA - TSNJ020 MetaG | ecosystem: Host-associated > Fungi > Mycelium > Unclassified | place: USA: New Jersey, Wharton State... | reverse complement strand
TGCGGAACACGATCTGTGGTAATTCTTCCGTATTTTGGATACGATTCTGACCGCACTGGCCAAGATCACCGAATATGGTAGACTGTTTGAGACTGACCTTTCTTGACGATTTCGGTGGCTCGAGTACTAAAACATTGTTGCGTACGCCAGGCAGAAGAAGGAACGACTTGAGATCTTTGGATCTACCAAAGCTGTCACTACATGGAACTGCTATTTCAGAGTCGCCACGAGTGTTGTTACATTGCCATTCTCATATTTCTAATGATTTTGAGCAAGGCAATTTTGCATGATGTCTGTCTCATTTCCGCACACAGGTATCCGCTGTTCGGCAGCTTTGAATAATGATTGAGATTCATATTTAGAACTGCCTTAGAAAGGAAGGTGATCGGATATGCCCTGATTGGGCCATGCCTCATTTTTTTTCGTATATTTAGGCCAGTGGGGTCGGAATGGTCTCTTGAGGCCTGGTGCACAGTTTTTCACGGTCTCCTTGAGTATTGCCTTTTATTTCTTCGTTCTCAGCTGTATGGCTGCCTCTGCTGCTTCATCCAGTCCCCAAGAAGTTGACTCAGAGTCTTTCATTTTTCATGTCACCCTCTTTCTTCTTGCCGCTCTAGGGGCTGTCGTTCTCTTTAGGCTGCCTAGGGGCATCGCCCTGTTTGGTTCTGATGACTGGCGCATCGGACACATACTCTGCTATATCCCCTATCGACCCCCACGATCAACCTCTCGTTCTCGACGCATCATCCGAGCTGCACATACAACACGTGGTCTGGCTACTCAACCACCCTCTCCAACACCTCAGAGACCTTCACATGATGTTGCTTCTGATGAGTCACATACGCTTGCGAATCATCAACAAGCGTTCAAACGAGTCGACTCCATGGGACGTCCAATAGAAATGCAGTATCCAACCCATATCGCATCGTGCCCTTCCTTCTTGCGCTGGACGCTACCTCTCCTTCGACATCGAATCACTCCGAATCATTCCTTTGGCCAAGTTATTGTCCTCACTGCTTATTCTTGGATCCTGATTTACGCGACTTTATATAAATCAAATTTTTTTCTCAAGTATAACCGCGTAGGGTGGGTTTCGATCGGTCAATTGCCATTTGTACTTGCCTATGGAGCAAAGAATAATGTTGTGGGGACATTCCTCGGAGTGGGCTATAAACGTGTATGTCCAACTTTGATGTTTTTCAGTTTTAGTTGATGAGAGCTTCTTAATCAAGCTGAATTATCTTCACCGCTATGCCGGTCGAGTGGTAGTCTTGACAGCAAATTTGCATGGCTTGGGTTATGGTGAGAACAACTGCAATTCTCTCGCTTCCATCATGACATTCTGACTACACCTGCCTATCAGTTTATAAGTGGTCGCTGGCCGGCACTTTTTCTACCTTTATTCGTCATCCTCAAAACGTGTGGGGTCTTGCTTCCCTTATTTTCCTTGATGTCCTTTGGGTCTTCTCCCTGAGTTTCTTCAGGCAACGAATGTATAATGTATTTTTGATGACACATGTCTTGTGTTTTAGTCTCATTATTCCAGGGGTAGGTTATGCCGCTCAGATCATAATTATTCTTATTTGACGTTATCCCGTACCAGCTCTACTTACACAAACCAGAACTCATGCCTTACGTGCTGGCTACCGTTGGTATCTTTGGCCTCGACTACGTCCTTCGTCTCCTCAAAACTCGCATTGTAACAGCCACTATCCGCCCTCTCCCTGAGCTGGATCTCACAAGGATCGAGGTTTCGAATATCAATTCTGGCTGGCGTGCAGGTCAACACGTGCGGGTACGGATCCTTACCAACGGTTTAGGGTGGTTCGGCTGGTCTGAGATGCATCCTTTCACTATCGCTTCAGTCAGTGCTTCGGATACTTTGATTGGTGGCAATATCCGTCGAAGGAATGGCGAAGAAGGTATGATACTGATGTGTAAGAGAACTGGAACATGGACGAAGAGGTTGTATGAGATGGCGAAAATGAGTGCTTATGTGGATGGGTTTCTTGGTCGTGAGGTCAAGGTATGGATTGAGGGTCCATACGGTGCGTTGTTTGGCCGATTCCTATTATGCACGAGATGGTAATTGATGTCATGCAGGCGGTCCCGGTCATACAAACTTTGCGAGTTTCTCTGCTACTATGATTGTTGTAGGTGGCAGTGGTATCACGTTTGGTTTAAGTGTGATCAAGGACCTTGTCGACAAAGATCTAAAAGGGAAAAGTAGAGCTAAAGTGATCGAGTTCATCTGGACAGTTCCTGATGCTGGTAAGTCTGCCTTTCTATTGCCCTATGGTTGATACCCAATAAATACTACGCCTAGCTTCCGTTGTCCCGTTTATTCCAACATTTGCATCACTCATTAACCAATCTGTTTTCACTCCTCTCCGCATCTCGGTCCATTACACCCGTGCATCACACACTGTACCCAGTGTTCCTACCATCCCGGGATTTGCGTTCTCCCCAGGTCGTCCCCGTATTGGAAAAGTTATTGATTACGTGGTTTCCAAAGCATTATCTCTCGGCGCTCGCTTTGACATGTCAGATATGAATACGACCAATAACTTCAATGGGAAGTTTATTAAAGGTAGTACAGGAAAACCGCATTATGCTCGTCGGGGTCATGACGGTGTATTCTATGAAAAAAAGGCTATGAGAAAGTTGCATATTGATGTTGATGCTGCATCTGAGCCGAGAGAGAAGGAAGATATTCAGGATATAACGGGTGTTGTAGTTGGTGTTTGTGGACCTGTTGAACTTGCGAGGGATGTGATAGATGCTGTTGGAGGTGTGGATGGAGATAGAAGGAGTCGTGTTGGTGGAATCGAAATACATGAAGAGTATGTCATTTTTTTTATCATATCATCTAATTCTTATTTTTTTTGTCCTTTCCAGGGTTTTTGGCTGATGTTCGACTGGTACCTATATACCACTGGCTCACCTACCATATTTAGCTGCAAATTGTCCAGATCTTATGTAATAATAATATATTAATTTTCCAAATTATCATGTCTGACACTCTGCTCGCTCTTCGCATGGAGCCTGAGAAGCTCGGACACTTTTCTGCGGAGGGTGGCGTTGGAACATGTATAGCTGTAGACGACTACATTGCAGAGCACTCAGATAATCTCATGTTCCTACAGGTGCGCTGCCAGGTGCAGCTTCCTTCTGCCTAGCTCATAATAGTCTAGGGTGATGAGATCGTCGTGCTATGGCGAATACCCAATGAAGGGGCTATATATCTTGTGTGAAGTGTCCATTCTTCATAAGGTAATATCTGACTTGGGTATAGGGACTTTGTGAGTGCATCATTTCATGGCCAGAATGTTCGGTTTCATGGTAAACTAAAACATCCCATAATCATTAAACGGTCTCCTGTTTCTACTCGAAAATAGAAATTCTCGGATCCCAACGTTGAAAAACCAGCTCCCTCTCCTTCTCGTACCAATCTTCAGGATGGAGAACTCAGTCTATCATCCTCTGTCAAATGGACGGTATCAGGGAGGGTAGGCAACGAATTGTCATCCTCAAGTTTTTCTGCTGCTGCGGTACCTTCGGAAACCTCTATAGAGACACTCAAAGCCTATGATAGACCAACATGTTCGACAGCACAACTGCCAGACACTTCCTGTCTCCTCGTTGAATCAGTACCTGCTATTCCATCTACTGTTTCACCTATCATTTCATTTCTTCATTGAACATCCAAACTGTCTCCCACGGCTTCACCACTTCATCAAACAACTTTTAGCCAAGAGAACCAGTCATCTGATATCCACACCTTTGTGCTCTGTTCCCCTTGATGTCCCCAAGACCCCCTCTGTTCAATCACCGGGTCGTACCAACAGCCATGAATTGGGCCCTCACTCCTGCAAAATCTAGAGCCAGGAGAGTCAGATGATGAATCAATTGGTGTATACACGAGCGCCTGCCAACGCGAGGGTCAGAATGATAAGAGCACCGTCAAAAATTTGTTATATCACTGAGGATTTGAATGTTTCTGGGCCACAAACACAACTACTGTACCACTTGTTAGTTTGAACCAAGGCGTCATTCTCATGACTCCGTTCCAAATGGTTCCAATACCTTCTCAATCTTCCTCATTTCTATCCACTACTTCAATATGCTCACTTGTCCCATCACCTTCTCTTGCCAACTTTTAGCATCTTTCTACGCGCTCACCATCAACTAACAGGCTCATATGGCTCATGACCAAGATCTCACTCAAAATAGTGCACCAGTCACAACTCACCTGAAATGATTGCGGACCATTGCACAGCCACTACGACACCGGGTGTTCTTTGAGGTCTCAGACACAAAAAGTGTGACCCTAAATGGTGCAATTACCAAGCTCAATGCAGATTATGACTGCGCAGTTCAGGATAGAACATGTCTTGTACTCACTCACTGCTTATCATGCACATGACTGGTCTTGGCTGCGTGTTCGACCTACTCTCCGTGAACTCGAGCTCGGTAGCGAGCCGAACCAAGTCTTCCGACGATGAAGATGACGGTGTCTTGCATGTTCAATGTCTAGACGAGGCTTCCGTATTTATTCCCCTGCACTTCAGAAGCTCCTCATGAACCATTGTCACACTCCGTGGTTGTCAAGCACTGTAACTCATGAATTTGTTGGTCCGGATGACAGGATTGTACATCTGACTCGAGGCACCCTGACGTTCTTGGCTTCTGATTAGGGTCTCTTTTGCTTCTTCCTACCCTCTGCATCAATCATCTGTCCTCCACCTCCCATCGTCCTTGTCAAACCTGGTATTAGATGAGAAAGGCACATATAGACAACCTAAAGAAGATAGCAAGGATATTTCGCATCATTTGATTGGGAGAATTGGACGCTCTGGTGCGTCGTGGCTATTTCATCTCAGAGAACATCCCTGATAGACCTGATGCTCTTCAGACACTGCTAGCTTTCGATCACGATTACATTGAGTGCAATCGTTATTATTAACTCGAAAGTAGTTGATCATATACCTATTTATATACTCATGGCGTCAGAAATTGTTTTCGTTCAGAAGTGGTAATGCTGCTTGCAATGTATTGGTACTAGAGCATATATCTATACACAGTCTGGTGGAAATCGTTTTGATTCATGTACAACAACTGGTATGCGGTTAGAGTTATAGGTACAAACCGTGGAAGCCTGAGCTTGGATCATGTATTCAAACTAACACTGACGGCCCTTGGATTAATGAACTCACCGGGTCTAGGATGATGATCAGTGCTTCATCTATAGAGCACATTCTTGCATTTGACCGTGCACGGTGGTCAGTTATGAGGAAGCAAAGATGGGGAAGCAAAGTGAGGGCAAGGGTATGGGTGTTGTGGCAGAGACATCGCGGATGGACTTTGGGGATGGAGGAGAAAGTGCCATCCCTGCGATATAGTGTCGGCATGTCGACACCATTGTTTGATGTCTTCTCACTGATTGAAGTGAGATTTGTCCACCTGACTGGCTATATCACCCCATGAAGCTATTTTACAGAAACTGCATGAGACATCACGAGTTAACATAGACTCATGTGTGCGTAGGAAAGAAACTATTGTTGATCGATCTCAGAAAAATTTCAAATGCCACACCTTATATTTATCAGAGTTTAGTAACAAGTATAATAGCATCATTATGTTCAGAAGGTTAGGTTAGTGTCATGACTTGGCAAAATGGCTAAGTCATTATTTATCTTTTCTTTTCTTTTCCTTTCTGGACTTACTACACAAGGATGGAGTGTGAGAAAGTATCACATAACTAAGTGTCACAGAGTCACAGGGTTATGAGTCACAGTCAGGTGATGTCACATGACTAAGTCACATGGGAACCATGGGAAGATAGTGCACAGACCATGTAGTAGTTGTATAAGTAGTATAGGAAATTTAACGGAAACTCTATCAAGTTCTTCTTGTCAACTCAGACTAGGAGTGTGATTAAGTTGCCTCAGGCTAAGTCACTACACTGAGAGAAGTATAGCTGAATGTTAGAGTAGAAAAGGTGGATATGCATGAAGAAATAACAGTAAAGGTGCTCTTGGACAGTGGCATAACAGGGATGTTTATGGACTGGAAAATGGCAGCAAAACATAGATTTAAGCTGCAAAAATTGGAAAGACTGATAGTAGTCAGGAATGTTGATGGGACAAACAACAGTGCAGGAGCCATTACCCATCAGGTAGAAGTTAACATGTACTACAAGGGTCATGCAGAAAGAATGAGGATAGATGTGTGCAATCTAGGAAGAACAGATGTAATACTAGGAATACCATGGTTATAAGCACCCAACCCAGAGATAGACTAGAAAACAGAAGAAGTAAAAATGATGAGGTGCCCACTACTGTGTGGAAGGAATACAAAGCTGAAAGAAGAAAAGAAAGCAAAGAAAGGGAAGAGAGTAGCAACTCTAGAAGAGGAAAAGATCATAAGGTGGGCAGTAGACAACAAAGAGGATTGGGGAAGAGAAGAAGAAGTTGAAGCAGACCATAGAGAGATTGAAGAGATAGTGCCACAGAAATTTTTAAAGTAGAGGAAGGTATTTGGGAAAGTAAAGTCAGAGAGAATGCTAACAAGGAAAATCTGGGATCATGCTATAAATCTCAAAGAGATGTTCAAACCATAAAAGGGAAGGATTTACCCTCTATCTAGAAATGAGAGAGAAGAGGTCCAGAATTTTGTGAATGACCAACTAAGAAAAGGATATATCAGACTGTCAAAATCCCCTCAGACATCACCAGTTTTCTTTGTGAGCAAGAAAAATAGAGAAAAGAGGATGGTAATGGACTACTGTAATCTGAATGACCAAATGGTAAAGAATAACTATCTACTTCTATTAATTATAGACTTAATAGACAACATGGGGAGCAAATGAGTATTCACTAAGATGGATCTTTGATGGGGGTTCAACAATGTGAGGATTAAGGAAGGAGACAAGTAGAAGGGGGCATTCATAACCCATATAGGGTCCTTCAAGCCAACAGTTATGTTCTTTGGAATGAAAAATTTGCCAGCTATATTCTAGGCAATGATAAATGAGATCCTAAGAGACATGATTAACAAAGGAGAAGTTACAGCTTTTGTGAATGATATACTAGTGGGGACAGAGACAGAAGAGAGATATGATAAGATTGTAAAAGAAGTACTGAGGAGGCTAGAGGAGAATAACTTGTATATTAAGCCAGAGAAGTGTATGTGGAAGGTATAGAAAATTAGATTTCTAGAAGCTGTTATAGGATCCAATAGAATCAATAAGGAGGAAGAATAAATACTTAGTATAGTAGAAAGGGTTCATAGCAGAATCTGATACTTGGGAAGAAAAGGAAAATTTGGAGAATGCAAAAGAGGCAATTGAAGAATTTGAGAAAGAATATTGGTGAGATATGGAAGATGTCAGAAGACAGAAAAGAAAAGAAGGAACATTTAGGAGAGGGGAACTACTGGGGTGATTTATGGCAAGAAAGTTATTTGGTTGGTCAGATAAAAGATACAATGAGGAATATTGGGCAAGATTAGAAAGGAATTGGAGACAATGGAAAGGAGGAAGAGCAAGAGGATGAAGAACAATAGAAATAATCAAAGAAGAGGAAGAAGAAATTGAGCAAGAAAATTTGGGACTCAGAGAGTGGACAGAAGAAGATGACAATGAAATGGGGAACATTTGTGATCTCTACTATGGGTTGTAAAAATCCTCAGAATGAAGAATCTTAAGAGAGAGGTGGTGTCATAACATAGCCAAAATGGCTAAGTTATTATTTCTTTTTCTTTTTCTTTTATTTTTTATTTAATTAATAATCAGCAGATACATGAGAGGAAGTGACTCAAAAGAGATATATAGGACTTTATAAATAGAAGTAAATACAGAATGTGTATAAGTAATGTATAGCAATTGAATGAAAACTCTATTGAGTTTTCCTTGTCAACTTGGACTAGGAGTGGTTCTAAGGTATCATAGTCTAAGTCCCCACAATTGGCTTATGTTTCTAGTCCTCTCACCAATTAAATCCTTGTTCCAAATCACTCAAAGATACAAGACTAGTAGGACCTTTACTACCAATATATTTAACATTGTGAAAAAGCTTTTAATATCAGCTACTCTAGTCCTCAAGAGTCATGATGAAACTTACTTAAAAGCTAGTAAATCTCCAAATATACACCTAGCAAAGGGTAGATCAGAGCAAGCAGCAAATACATTTGACCTATACTACTAAGACATCCCAGTCAGTGAAGATATCAAAGCTGAACTAAGAGTAACATCTTACTGATTTTGATGCCCAGGCTTTATTGGTAGCTGGTGAAGTTGTTGTCAATATGCATTCAATTATGTTAGATAATTTCCTTATACTATATGACTGCATTCTGAACATTTGGATCAGTTCTCTTATTCAATTGAAGAAGAGGTTATGCTTACATGATACCTCCCCAGCTACTTATTAGGACAGAAAAATAGATCACATGCAATTTTGACCACTTCTTCCTGAGTTTCCATATGTCAATCAATGGCAATAGTCAGCAACTGAATGGGAAACATGCCTATGAAGGTACTGAATCTAGGAAAGAAGAGATATGTGGAATAGTTATTCACAAATAGAAAGACTCACCTGTTCAGGCATGTGATAGATAAAATCATATAGCATCAAAGTAGCAAAAATGACTTGCAAAGGCTTCAGTCATTGCGACAACTATAGAATAAAGAACAGCATACCTTGGCCATAGCGTAAATTAGACAGTCTCTCTATGTCATAAGCATAATCTTCTGGTGTTAGTCCGTACTGACCAGCCATTTGAGTGGAATATGCAGGAGGGAGGTATTTTGTACGAAACTCGATGACCATGGTTCAACTATATATCAGCTGGTGTCGTTAGACAAATATTCTATTCGGCTGCGCGCAGACGAAAGAATCTGATCAACATCAAACGTCAATTTCTGATATCGTCGGTCCAGATGGATTGAAGCTGTGATGAAACTTGATCCCAGTTGAAACTGACAAACGGTTCCAGCATCTCGACTCTCACAACGGGTGGTGGAAAATTATGATGATTGAAGAAACTCGACTATGGCTCGCATTATTCTTCGAGCTTTGCCATTCAATTGACAGCTGGTAACAAGCAGGTTTCGAAAAGTCTCGAGCTGAAAAAAGTGCTATTCAAAATCTCGGTTTTATGTCAACCAATGGATACTCGGCGGTGTAATGTTCACGAGTATTGACTTCGAGAAGCAAGATGGCTGATGAATCACATCTTTGATATGCAATGAAGCCTCCGCTTCTTTTCTCACAGTAACACCTTCAAGTGTCAACTCCGATCTTGATTCACACAACACAGCCACCACGACATGAGGTGATTTTTTCTCACCACTTCTCTGTGCCTCATATCTCAATCGATTTTTCAGTAGCTACGCAGACGCTTCAAGGGGTAACAGGAGAAGCCTCGGCATGTAAAGAAAAGAAGTGGAGGCTTCAACGAATATCAAAGATGTGACTTATCAGACATCTTGCTTCTCAAAGACAATAATGATGAACACTACACCGCCAAGTATCAACTACTTGACATAGAACCCATAGCTTGAATAGAATTTCCTGCAGCTTGACACTTTGCAGAACCTGTCTGTCACCAGCTGTGTTCATTGAATGGCAAAGCCTGGAGAATGATGCAAGCCACAGTCGAGTTTCTTCAATTATCATATTTTCCACCACCCATCGTGAAAGTTGAGATGCTAGAATGGCTCATCAGTTTCAATTGAGATCAAGTTTCATCACAGCTTCGATCCATGATACTGGACTAACAAAATCAAATGTCTGACCTTGATCAGATGTTTTGGTCCGCGCGCAACCGAATAGAATATTTGTCTAATGACACCAGTTGATATATAGTTGAACCATGGTCACCGAGTTTCATACAAAATACCTCCCTCCTGATTCAATGGTTGATCAATATGGAGTTATGCCAGAAGATTATGTTTTGGACCTGAAGAGACTGTCAAATGAACGTTACAGCCAAGGTATGCTGTTGCTTCATCGTCCTCGAAGCAACAGCTGAAGCCTTTTCAAGTCATTGTTGCTACTTTGATGATATATGATTTTATTTATCACATTCCTCAACAGGTGAGTTTTTCCATTTGTAAGGAATCATTCCACATATCTCTTCTCTCCTAGATTCAGCACCTCCACAGGCATGTTTCCCATTAAATGGCCAACTATTGCCACTGACATATGAAATCTCAGGAGGAAGTGGTCAAAATTACATGTCATATATTTTTCTGTTCTGATATGTAACTGGTCAGGCATCATGTAAATGTGACTCTCTTAATTTTTTGAATAAGATAACTAATACAAATTTTCAGAACACGTTCATATAGTATGAGGAAATTATCTGACATAAATCAGTTGCATATTGATATCAGCTTCACCAGATGACAATAAAATCTGGGCATCAAAACCAGTAAGATGTTATTCTTAATGTTTTAAGATCTTCATTGACTAGGATGTTTTAGTGGTATAGGTCAAATGTATTTGCTGCTCGATCTAATTTACCCCTTTGTTAGGTGTATTTTTGGTACTGCAGGTCTCGAGTGAGTTTCATCATGACTGTTAAGGACTAGAGTAACTGATGTCAATAGATTCTTCACGCTGTTGGATACATTGGTAGTGAAGATTTTGCTGGTCCTACGCCTTCGAGCGATTTGGAACAAGGATTTCATCAGTGAGAGCTAGAAGCATGTGCCAATAGACTTGTTGTATTGACTTTTTTTGAATTTCAGTCACACTAATTATATATTCCATGACAGCAGGTATGTTTTGTACAATTTGAATTGTGGTTGATAGAGTCGACTAGCGGTCGAAATTAGCTGAGGTCCTGGTAGGATTTAAAGACAGTACGATATTTAATACACCAACTGATCGTAGTTTTCAGTCCGCGATGTCTGTGGTGATAGTTGACGCATATGTCATCTCAGTTTCCGTAGTGCTACTCCCTCTCCATGCTTGCTGGGGGAATCCAACGCATCTTGAGAATATGTACAACAGTATCAGTAGTGCCTTTGCGTAAGTGTTCTAACATATTCCACTTTGCTCACTTGCACATTTATTCTTACATAAAAAAGGATTATCAGGGTGACAGTAACCACAATTGAAGTCGTCTTGACATTTATCAGGTTCACCATGACATACAAAACACAAGTGGTTTTTGGTGATGGAATGCGCAGCCGTATTTCTCACATGAAAACATCGACTCGATTATTGTATGTATTTTACCGCGATGGAACGTTGTTATTCATACCGTGAGTCCATAACTAGATATTATGAATCTAACTGATTGCCTATGTATTCAGTCTCTTGGGTAAGCCCAGGCTGTAAAACCAGTGGGTTAGAACTCATTCTTTTCAAAGTCTCCTCATTTCTGGAAGCCATTTTTTTCCAAAGTTCATCTGGTGTCATTGTCAATACCCTGGGCTAGTATGTTTTTATTGTTGCTAGCCTTCCCCTTACTGACCATAATTATTAGCACTCAATACTTCATTTATCCCTTCATTGTAAGCTAAAATCCTGCTTCCTTGTATTCCTATGCTAATCTGTGTGTTTTCCAGGTGTCACGGTTGATACTCAATTTGCTCGAGGCAAACTGTCCTTCGGACGAAAGTATAGATTCCATGACAATGGAATCCCTCATATTTCATCATACAGAATCCAATAGGGACAGTGAAGCAGATATTCCGCTAGGTGAAACAGGAGCTAGGTCCCTGAGTGAAGAAATTCTTGAAGAGGAAAGATGACGGACAGAACATTCAGTGCTCTTCGTCCCAATACATGATGTTAGATGTAGACGACATAATAACCATTTTCTGTTCATTTCCCACCACATGATTAGCGAGTTACGATGAATAAATCGAGACAATTGATACCAACACAACGGGGAGATAAGATAATGCACTAGTAATATTCATGTAGCTGAGATTAAAGCAGGAATGGAAATCTAGGCTATCGACAATTCATGGACCATGGATATTATGTCTCGTACATCGTTGTCTTTTCGGAGCAGTAGTCATGGGTACAAAACCAGTGAGAGGGATCAAACGAGACATGAGTTTAATCAAGGAAAGCCTGTAAAATTATCAACCAATTTTAACCACAACATGTTTCATAGATGGCGCACCTTGTATAGATCAACTTGGAGACGAGTCGAAGTAGTATATAAAAGAGAGATCTCACGGGAGAAATGTTATTATTCTCTTTATTGTTCTTGGAGTTGAAACGAGATCTTACCTCTGCGGATATGGTGGAAGAGCCTATGGCTTCGTTACATAGTCATTTAGAAGTAGATCAAATTAGCAGAAATAGCTGGGCTGACCACTGACATCGATAATACATAGGTCAGGGAGAGAGAGATACCAGAGTTTTTTCATGATGAGGACACCAAGAAATCCTCTGTTGCTAGTCTTCGTACCACGAACTTGTGCTCTCTGTAGACTGTATCTCAAATAAAAATATGAGCGGGATGATAACATGACAACATACATATTATGATGAGGAGCAATAGTGCCTATACCACCGAATAGCTGGTTTTTTCATGTGATCCTGGAAAGAGAGTCAGTCGATGTCCGTCAAAGGGTCAAGAGAAAGAGACAATGACTTGGGTTGAATCATGACAGGACTGATAGGCTGGACATCTCAGTTCCCGAGAACAATGGTGTATGAGCATGACACGACACATTGTTCATTCATTGACATTTGTATATCCCAGTCACCCTCCGTAACTGCTCTCTTTGATCTTTTGTTAATTAAATTTTCAAAGACGTGATCAGATTTTCCACGTGAAATGAAGAAGCGTCAGAAAATCGTCTAGTTTTTTCCGACTACCTCTGTCCGAGGAAGCGACGGTTTTCGATGAGCAGGTTCAAAAGAACCAGGCATAGTATCACCTCAACCAAGATCACCCTTCTCCTCCTCTCCTCCTCCTTCAACGGCGCTTGAGTGACGATGCGGGGACTGTGATCTTCCATCCGCCACTGCCTTGCGTACTCGTAGCAGCAGTATCAGCAAGATAACTAAAGTTGTTGGCGGCCCTTATGCCGCTGTGCCACGTTACTCTAGGACTCCAGTTGTGAGGGTGAGGGAGAGATCGACGTGGGATCGGTGGTGGTGGTGGTAGGGTAAACCAAGGATCGCGTCGAGCCTGGTGGGCGATAGGATGATGGAGGAGATCGAGAGGGGCGAGACGCCGGATCAAGGACTTGGCTTGATCGGAAACAGGGTCCTAGAACAGACTCTGAAATTTGATTTGGGGTCGGCATTTTGCTGGGTGAGGATGGTCAACATGAGAAGGGGGGTGACAATGGCTGTTCACAGAGAGCAATGAGCTTGTGTTTCGTTTGTATATGCGTGTGGAAGCGATCATACCTGTGGTTGATGGGTCTTCTGTGGCCGGTGTTTTTGATGACTGCGGGAGAGTTTTTCTCTGTGAAAAGATGAGCAAGAGGATCGAGAGTGGAGAAATGGACGTGCCTGGGTTAGTAACCTCTTGAGAGACTAGATGGCTGGCTGAGTTCTCTTGTAGAAAATGACGAAAAGCTTTCTTTCAGTAAGTCGTCCACGGGATATGAATGACGTTGTTTGCAAAATGCATCGCCACAGCCAATATAGAAAAGGATACAAAACAAAACAAAATACGCGGGATGGTTTTTTTCAAGTTCGAAGCACTTGGAAATACCAGGCTTGGTGCTCTTCAGCAAAATCAAGCGCTTCCTATCTTGTGACGACTCGGTTCCTTTCCAACATCTTATGAACTCAGAGTCAAAATCGTGGGAACTCAGCAGATAATGACGCTGTACAGCCACATTTTCTTCAGCAGAGCCCACGATCTCCAGTCTCAGCCTATGCCGACCCTCTCGCCCCTCTCTCCAAAGTACAGACAGCCGCACAAATGTTCTCCTTCCAGAACACTGAGCATCGTGACAGCAATTCCCGGACAGCGTAACATGTCCTCCACTTAACAGGCTCATTTCCCTTGTGCAGGTGATCTGGAAAGCCCAGACCTCTCCAATGTCTCTAAAGTCGATCGCAAGAAGAATTTTCTTTGTCCGGACCGCGAGAATATTGACCCTGGCCATCGTCCGTGGTCCTATTGTAGCCATGTCTTCAACTTGAACAGGAGGGGGGTTGTAACAAGCTTTACTGCCACACATCGTTTCACCTACAACTCAGAGCACAGCAATGACTCGAAACTACAGTAACTATATTGACTCACGGATCACGTTATAACCATACTCAAGGCCTGTATAGCAGATAGATTGTCTTAACTTTGGTCTGGTTCTGCATACATATCTTTCACTCTCGAACATCAGGAGCCTAGATCGTAACAGGAATGCCCAAGTGCCCGTGATGCCGTCGAGTATGTCTCTGGAAATTTTCTCTCAGGTTTATTTGATTTATTTTTTTCTATGCATACAGCAACAGGAAACCTCCCAAGGTAGGACACCCTCCGACGAGGACAGTTACTCCTTGGCTGTGCGGAGGATGTACGTGAATAAGGCCTCATACTATCATCGGTGCCTATCAGTCAGCATCCTTTGCCAGACAGAAAGTGAGGTTGTTCGAGGGCCCTGGACCCGGTGACCCGATGGTCTACTGCTACATCATTACAATCTAGGTTCCGACTTTTCTCATGCATCAATGTGGTGGGTTATGATGCCATTGTTGTCTATCATTCCATCGCCTTAGGTCTCTGCAGTCCAGAGCAGCAATGTGCATGGCGACAGAAGATGACCCTTCTCAGTATTATCCTCACCACCGCAGGTGTCAGTTCCACTGAGGATGTGCGTGGGACGCTCGCAACAAGGTTTCATGGTGTCCCTGGCTCATGGGACAGTGTTCCGAGTATGCCCATTGTCATTCACGGCTATAGTTACGACTCTACCGACTTTAAGCCCCCTGCTGCAGCGGGATTCGATGGCAATACCAATCCCATCACGACGGTTGGAATTTCGCTGGAAATAGTGCCTCATTTCCCTTCCAAAAGGTCAACCAGCATTGCCTTGGCGTTGTGATCGGGGCCTCTGATTTTGGTATCAACTGTCTCACTCAATTCAACACAATTTGTTAACCATGTGACGGAAAACAAATGGGCAAACAATATTTTTCATCTATATCTGACATTATCTACTGGAATGAACAACACCGAATCACATTGATTGGATATTCAGGCAGGATGTTTTTTGTATGGAACTCGGTGAAAATAGTTTGCTTACATAGTAGCTAGTGTTATCAGGAAAATTTTCTATCTGGTTACACGCAGACCAAGATATTTGATCAACGTCAAACTTGCAATCTCGATGGCGAGTCGTTCTCTTTTATGAAAGACCACGGCTGCTGCTGACGATTATCGTTCCATCAATCTTTTGAGTGACTTCGATTTAGAATTTGACTGCGACAGCTCTGAATAATTGCAGGTCTCGTCTACCTCGCATTGCGATAATGTTGAACATCCGGAGAACTGTGCATAGGAAAACATCAAGCACCCGTCTCCACCACTGCCCCGATCCTTCAGTAGATAGCTCCAGAGTGCAGTACTACATTTCTTCTAATTTTGCTTCCTATCTGGTCCATATTCAACTCATCTCTCACATTAATTTTGGCATTGTTATTTCGATCGGTCATCAATATCAGATGCACATTTCCCGAACTTTGCATCAATGATGGTCTCAATAATAGCAGACATTGCACAGCCTTCAGGCCTATGATGTCTTTATGTTCAGGTTATTCTTGCAGTTCAGACGAGGCACTACAGGGATTGATTTCTGAAAAGATGTGCCTGTTACAGGCCCAAAAGAAGAAACAAACCAGGTTGAATCTCAGAGAAGCAAAGCAGAGACACAAGGTCTGTCTGTTGCTCTGGACCAACAAAGGTGCCGAGCAAGGACAGAGGCTTCACTGCATATCAAAGATGTGATTTAGACTGAGATCTTGAATTAACAGCTCGAGACTTTTCAGAACCTTTTTGTCACTTTTATGATGCGTGGAATTCAATTTGATACAGAGAATGATGTTCAAGTTTGTGGTAACAAAAGTAATCTACCTACTTATACTAACAGAATGTCTCAGATATAATAACTTGGCACATGATACAGTGAAGAAAACAGTAGAACTCCATAGAGGAACATGACATCATGTCGAGCGAGCCAGTCCCACTCAACAGTGACCAACTGACGATTGAATGGAGAATCCTGGAGGATAATGCGAGCCACAGTCGAGTTCCTTTCATTATCATGATTTCCCACCACCCATGGCAAAAGTTTAGATGCTGGAACAGCTCATCAGTTTCAACTGAGATCAAGTTTCATCACAGCTTCAATCCATGATACTGGACTGACGATATCAGAAGTTTGATGTTCATCAGATTTTTTGGTCTGCACACAACAAAATAGAATACTTGTCTAATCACACCAGTTAATGATATATAGTCGAACTATGGTTATCAAGTTTCACACAAAATACCTCCCTCCTGCATATTCCACTCAAATGACTGATCAGTATGGACTATCACCAGAAGATTACGTTGATGACCTGAAAATCCTGTCACATTCATATTATGGCCAAGGTATGCTATTCCTTATTCTATTTTCCTTGAAGCAACAGCTGAAGCATTTTCAAGTCATAGTTGCTACTTTGATGCTATATGATTTTATCTATCACATTCCTCAACAGGTGAGTCTTTCCACTTGTAAATAATCATTCCATATATCTCTTCTCTCCTGGATTCAGTACCTCCATAGGCATGTTTCTCATTCAATTGCCAACTATCTCCATTGACATGGAATCTCAGGAGGAAGTGGTCAAAACTGCACGTCATCTATTTTTCTGTCTTGATAATCAACTGGACATCCATGATGTAAGTGTAACTCTCTTGATTTATTGAATAATTCAGCTAATCCAATTTTTCAGAATACGTTCATATAGTATGAATAAATCTTCTGACATAAATTAATTAATAACAACATTACCAGTTGACAATAAATCCTAGACATCGAGATTAGTGAGACATTACTCTTAATTCTGCTTTGATATATTCATTGACTAGGATGTCTTATGGTATCGGTCAAATGTATTTGCTGCTCGCTCTGACCCACCCCTTTAATAGGTGTATATTTGTTAATTCACTAGCTATGGAGTGAGTTTCATCATGACTGTTAAGGACTAGAGCAGCTGACGTCAATAGCTTCTTCACACTGTTGACTTTATCAGTAGTGAAGATTCTGCTGGTCCTGCGCCTTCGAGCGATTTGGAACAAGAATTTCATTGGTGAGAGGGTTAGAAACATGTGCCAATGGACTTGTTATATTGACTTTTTTAAATTCTAGTCACACTTATTTTATATCTCATGACAGCAGGTATGTTCTATAAAATTTCCGATGAATAGAGATGATTGATGGTCGACATTAGCCGAAATCCTGGTAGGCGTTAAAGAGAATACGATACTTAATCCACCAACTGATCGTATTTTTCAGACTTTGATGTCTGTAACGATAGTTGGCACATATAACAGCTCAATTTCCAGAGTGCCAGGACCTCGCCATGGTTTCTGGGGGAATACAACGCATCTTGATAATATATACAACAAAGTTGGTAGTGCCTCTGAGTATGTGTTCCAACATATTTCACTTTGCTGACTTGCATACTTATTCTTGCACAAAAAAGCATTATCAGGGCAACAGCAACCGCAATTGAAGTCCTCTTGACAATTATCAGGTTTACCATGACATACAAAACATAAATGGTCTTTGGTGATGGTATACGTAGCCGCATTTCTCATATGAAAACCTCGACTCGATTATTGTATGTATTTTACCGCGATGGAATGTTGTTATTCATACCGTGAGTCGAAAACTACATATCATTCATCTAGCTGATAGTCTAGCTATTCAGTTTCTTGGGTAAGCCTAGACCATAAAGTTAGTGGGCTGGGACTCATTCTTTCCAAAGTCTTGATAGGTCTGCACGCTGCTGCTCCTGACCTTCCTGATTTAATTTTGGCTATTCTATCCTAGTATGTTTTTATTGTTTCTACCCTTCCCCTTATTGACCCTAATTATTAGCACGCCATACTTCATTTATCCCTTCATTGTAAGCTGAAATCCTTCTTCCTTAAATATCTATGCTAATTTGTGTGTTTCCTAGGTGTCGCGGTTGATACTCAATTTGCTCGAAGCAAATTGCCCTTTGGACGAAAGTATAGATTCCAGTACAATGGAATCCTTCAGGTCATGTCATTCAGAGTCCAATAGGGATACTTAAGCAGATATTTCTGGAGTGATAGAGGAGCTACCACCCTTGGTGATGAAATACTTGAAGAGACAAGATGACTGATAGAACATTCGGTGTCGTTCATCCCAGTAGATGATGATATATTTATATTGCGTACTAGCTATTCTTTAGGCGTTGCCATTCAATTGACAGCTGGTAACAAATAGTTCCTGACAAGTCTCGAGCTGAAACATAGTGCTATTCAAGATCTCGGTTCTATGTCACTCAGTGGATAATTGGCGACTGACACTTCAAGAGAAATGCGTTGTTGGGATATAAGAAAAGAAGTGGAGGCTTCACTGGATATCAAAGATGTGATTGATCAGACATCTTGCTTCTCGAAGACAATAGTGATGAGCATTACACCCACACTCCTATCTTGGTTCACATAACACGGCTACCATGAGGCACTTTTTCGGCGATTTTTTCTCACCGCCCTAGACCTCATTTTTCAGCAGACAGAACACTGTCCTTTTTCATTGATCGGACAATGACGGTTTTTCCTTGTCAACACTTATAGGAGAATATATTGCGCAGTGTGTCGCTCAAGATGCTATGCGGCTGGAACTGAGATCCAGAGACGAAGACTAAGTATATTGAGAAGGTGAAGAATAGAATGCGCACCTGAGATCCAGAGACGAAGACTGAATCTCAGGGATACAGAGCTACCTAAATACCAGATTGTAAGTATGCACATATTTGTTGTAGAATGTAAAAACTCCAACGCAGTGGAGTACTAGTAGCTAGGGAAGACCGAAAAAGAGTAAGCAGGTGATCGAGAAAATTTTTAGGGGACATAGCGGTTGTTGCGACGCTCTCAAACATGGTACCCTCAACAACACTGAGTGTACTTTCAGCCTTAAAGGAAGTCAATGTCTGGATAGAGATCGACTACCCAACATTGTCTGTCCCTCAAGGCATTCCGAGTCTTGCGCAAGATACTAACCCCTCCTTTGAACTCGCCACTGGCGGAGAGCTCTTTGTCCTTGTTTACTGAGCACGATGCCGTCACCATCATGCGCTCCGTTCTCGATGCCATTGGCTACCTCCCCCACAGCATCGCCCTGAAGTACGCTTTCCTCTCTCTCTATCTCTCTCCCTTCACCTACTTGACGGACTCCTCTACTCCAACGACCCCGACAGTAACATTGTTATTGACTTGGGCATGTGAGTCCCCATCCTTTTTACCCACTGTTTTCTCATCTTTTTCTGAAGGTGTCGCAGAAACCATGTCCGTGTCAATCCCTTCTTCGCTCTCTCCAATATAATTCGGTGTTTCACAGAGCAAAAGCCCTCCATTCTCCTGACGAACAACCAACCTTTGTCGCCAGCTCTTTCGGCTGCGTCGCTCCGAAAGTCATCAAAAACACTGGCCACGGAGATCTGTGGACACCTACAGGTATGATCGCTTTCACGCCCATACACAAACAAAACCCAAGCTCATTGCTCTCTGTCTGCACAGACATCATTGCCTATGTTCTCCTCTGCGGCTACCCCTCTTTTCGTGCCGACAGCATCACTGCCCTTGTCCAGCAAACCCAAAATTGAATCTCAGAGTCCATACTGGAATTCCATTTCTGATCAAGCCAAGTCCTTTATCCGACGTCTTTCAGCCCTCAATCTATTCCATCGTGTGACCCTTGGCTCACCCACACTACCACCACCACCAACACACCATCCCACGTTGATCTCTCCCCCACCCTCAGACAAAACTGGAGTCCTAGAGCAAAGTGGTACAGCACATTGACCGGTATCGGGGCCGCCAACAGGTTCAGCTACTTTTTAGCTGCCGCCGCAAGTCTGTCGAGCGCGCAAATGATGGAAAGATCTAAATCCAAGTCCACATGTCTCTCAAGCACTGTCGAAGGAGGAGAGGGATTATCTATGTCAAGGCGAAACTATGCCTGATTCTTTCGAACTTGCTCATCAAGAACCGCCGTTTCCTTGCATGGCTCTAGTCGGGAAAAAACTAGACGATCTTATGACGCCTCTTCACGTAAAGTAGAAAATCATATCACACTTTTTAAACTTTAATAAAATTAAGGAGAGCAGTTACTGGAGGGTGATTCGGATAAAAATATCCAATAATATGTCGTGTCATGCTCATACACCAATGTTCTTGAGAACTGAGATGTCCAGCCCATCACACCAGTCTTGTTCTCTCTCTCTCGATCCTATGACAGCATGGGCTAACTATCTTTTGCAATTGAGGTAACCAACTATCCGGCAGTATAGTTTCAAAAAGGCAGGTCTAATGGAAACATACGAGATCAAATCTGAACAGGGGTACTAACAAAGTTCAAACACCCGATCAAGTGTCACTAGGCACAGAACTATTTTACCCGATCAAAGACCATCTATCCCTAACATATGCTTTCTTTGAAGGAGGAACTCCAGCTCTGTGTCAATGACAATTTTCAACCAATGTGACTTTCATTGTCTGCAAATGGTACCTTCCCAAAAGCAAAATAATGCCAGTTCAGAGGAGACATTCTTAGACGAAGGTGGGTTAACCTTTTTTGTTAAACTAAAAAAAAAGAAATTGTAACTCACGCTCTCCCGTTGGTAACAGAACTCAAACAACTCCAAAGGTTATCATGATCCCAATCATCTTTGTTGACGTTGTGATCAGGCTTTCTTATCTCATTCAATTCTATCAATGGTTTTTTACCCATGGCTGCTGCTCCACAAAGACCACGATGTGTGAGACACAATATACAGGGTCCATGGGTCGTTGATGGCATCTAGACTTGCCTTATACCGGTCAAAGGCGTTGTGCCAGTTTGCTCTAGGACTCAAATTTTGTTTGAGGGTCGGGGATATATCAATATGGGATGGCATGACAATGGGTTTGGTGGTGTCAGTGTTGGTGGTAAGCCAAGGGTTGCGTAAAACCTCCTGGATAGTGGGATGATGGAGCGGATCGAGGGCGGTGAGACATCGGATAAAGTATTTGGCTTCACTGGAAGTGAGGTTCCAGTACGGACCCTGAAATTCTATTTTTGGGTCAGCATTTTTCTGGGCAAGGACGGTGGTGTTGTCGGCACGAAAAGGAGAATAGCTGCAGAGGAGAACATAGGTGATGTGCAGAGAAGGAGAGAAATGAACTTGTGTTTCGCGTGCGTATGCATGTGGAAGTTGTTTGCCGGGGGAATGGACGAGCTTTTCTTTGTGAAAAGATGAGCAAGAGGATCAAGGGTGGGAACTGGACTTGCATGCCAAAGTCGACGATGACAATGTCGGAGTCATTGGAGCGACAGAGGATGTTCTCGGATCTGTCAAGTAGGTTAAGGAAAGAGGGTGAGAGAGGAAAGTGTACTTGAGGACGATGCCGTTGTGGTGGAGGTAGTGGATGGCATCAAGAACGGAGCGGATGACGGTGATGGCATCGTGTTCAACAAACTTGCCCTTTGCGAGGACACGGTCAATTCACTCTCGACCGGTGGCGAGCTCAAAGGAAAAGCAATATTCTGTGTGAGACTCAAAGCCCTCCTAAAACTGGACCAGGGTAGGAGAGGTGAGCGAGGAGACTCGAAGCCTTTAGAGACAGTGACCGAGACCGGTGAGGATTTCTGTTAGATGCTCGCTTCGTCTTTCTTAAGCACATATTAGTGTTGACAAGGCGAAAAGCCGTCACAAGGTAGACAAACGACAGCACTCTGGCTGCTGAAAATTGATTGAGACCTAAGGAGACAAGTGGTGAGAAAAAATCACCGAAAAAAATGCCTCATGTTGTGGTGGCTGTGTTATGCGAATCGAAAGCGTAGGCGGGAGAAGGTGTCATCGGGATGTAAGAGAAGCAGTGGAGGCTCTACTGCATATCAAACATGTGATTTATCAAACATCTCGAAGTCATGAACATTACAAGTATCCGTGATCTAGAGCCGATAACCTAAATAGCATTTCCTGACACGGCGGACAGCTGATTGTCCGCCGCGTCTATAAAGCCTCATTTCTACCCTCTCTAATTCAATAGTCTTGTTCTTTCACTATGCTTCTATTCATCAAGGTCCCTTGCATCCTTGTCTCCACTGCCAACATCTGGATTATGCTAACCCCTCCTAACCCTCCGCCTGCTGAAAATGAAAGAAAAGCAAGATCGGTATCCTTGGAAGCCTTCATCTCCATGCAATTTACTCTCTACATCATCAAAGTCAGCTCAAAAGACACTAAATTTTCAGAACAGCTATTAAAGTCATCTACAGTACTTCATTGGCGCTGTTGCCTTGACAGAAATAGCAGTCCTAGTCGCCCAACATGCACTCGATCGGCATCACTTTTGCTCTCGTCTTTTACTAAACCACCTCATCTTCTCAGGTGGCTCTGTGGAACGTATATGTGTCTCTCGGCTGTTTTTCATCGGAACTTTGATGACAATTCTTGGAGGATTAATAAGATACACATGTTATCGAGCCCTGGGACACATGTTCACCTTTGAGATGAGCATCCGTAGAAACCATAAGCTCATTACGTCAGGACCCTATGCTATTGTTCGTCATCCATCATATGTCGGCAGCATACTTGTAGTTAGCGGAATGATGCTTATACATGGATCAAAGGTGTGTTGTTAATTGGTACTGGTGACCAGCACTGAGCCGATCTCCTCAGGGATCTTGGCTTAGGGAGAGTGGTATACTGAAGTTCACAGCCATAAAGACAACAATAGGACTTGGTTGTGCAGTGCTTGCAATGCTTCTTCTTGCAATACTCATATGGACATCATTTGAGGATGAGGCATTGCACCAGTTTGCTGGAAAAGAATGGGAGGAATGGACTGAAAAGGTTCCATATAAGCTGTTCCCTCTTATCTATTGAAGATATAATAGGGAGTACTAGTGCATGTGGTAGTAGCTAAGAAACTTGCTACACACTTGTGAGATATATACTCGACGATCTTCGTAATGTTATGCTCTTGATAATAAGGAAGTTGAAAGCGAAAAACAATACCTATTGGGTCAATAGTAGAAATAGTGGAGATAGAACTAAGGATCAACTGGGATTGACGAGAGGTTTCCAAGAGTTGACCTCTATTCTTACCTTCTGATCTTTTACGCGGCAGATATTTAACTGTCATCTAACTGTCAAGTGGGCATGGGAAGTGTTAAGTGAGTTACCTTAGTCACTTGGCTATACGAGGACCCCTCTATGTTATTTTAGACTAATATGTACTAACAAAGTTCAAACACCTGATCAAGGGTCACTAGGCACGAAACTATTTTATC
>Ga0153936_100047_pt1 | contig 23696 bp, 21 predicted proteins | sample TSNJ020MetaG_FD_102272 | JGI IMG/M metagenome (GOLD analysis project Ga0153936, IMG submission 102272) | Attine ant fungus gardens microbial communities from New Jersey, USA - TSNJ020 MetaG | ecosystem: Host-associated > Fungi > Mycelium > Unclassified | place: USA: New Jersey, Wharton State... | reverse complement strand
GCATGTCCTGTACGGTCAGCGGCAGCGGCAGTACGCGCAGCCTGCTCGCCACCAAAGTTTTTTGACTGGCCGCCAAAAGGACGCTGGTAGATTTTACCGTCATCCAGACGGGAGAACGGTAATCCCATATGTTCCAGTTCGAGAATCGCTTCCGGACCGGTTTTACACATATATTCAATCGCGTCCTGGTCACCGATATAGTCGGAACCTTTCACGGTGTCATACATGTGCCATTCCCAGTTATCTTCATGGCTATTGCCAAGGGCTACCGTGATGCCACCTTGCGCAGAAACGGTATGGGAGCGGGTTGGGAAGACTTTTGACAGCAAGGCGCATGTTTGGCCTGACTGAGATATTTGCAGCGCGGCACGCATGCCTGCACCACCGGCGCCGATAACAACAGCGTCAAATTCTCTGATTGGTAAATTCATCACACACCCCACACCACAACAAATCCATAAATAACGTAAACCAGCAGCGCAACCACAATCAGCAGTTGTAACACCAGGCGCAGGGCCAGAGGTTTAACGTAGTCGGTTAGCACCTGCCACATACCAATCCAGGCATGAATCAGCACCGAGAAGAGTGCCAGCAAGGTGAACACTTTAGTGAAGGATGAGGCAAAGAAATTACGCCAGATATCATAAGTCAGCTCGCCGGTAACGGCGAAGAAACCCACCATGTAGATGATGTATAGCGTCAAGACAATGGCGGTCGCACGAACCAGCAAGTAGTCATGCACACCATTGCGACCCAATGCAGAGGCATTGCTTACCATACGAGAACTCCTGCGAGGATAGAAAGCACGACAGTGATTACGAAAGAGATATGCGCGGATCGAATGCCCACGTTTAATGATTCTTCCAGACAACCGATATCCATCAGCACGTGACGAATGCCCACCACCACGTGGTAAGCGAGTGCAGTCAGGATGCCCCACATAATGAATTTAGCAATAAAGCTGCCCATTACTGACGACGCGGTCAGAAATCCTTCCGGGGAGGAAAGGGACAGCCCCAGTAGCCATAACAGAATGCCGACCGCCACAAAAGTTATCACACCCGAAACGCGGTGGAGGATGGAAGCGATTGCAGTGACGGGAAACCGGATCGTTCTCAGGTCAAGATTGACAGGTCGTTGTTTTTTCACGTTTTTTATCATGAATAGCGCTCACATGCTCTTCTTATTGTTTCCTTCCTCCGGATCTGCATTCGGGGTCAGACAGCGCTAATTTATATAACTGTGAGTGATACAAAAAATACAGCTACATCTTGTGGCCATCATCTGGCCGCAACGCTGGGTGGCTCCCGGTAGCAGGGTGTTCCGGAGACCTGGCCGCAGTATAGGCTCTTCACAAAATCATTACAATTAACCCACATATTGTTTGGAGGGTTTTGCTCTGAACAGTGACCCTGATCACGGTAACAACATTATTTTAATTTTTAACCATCTAATTTGACAAAACTAAAACATTATTGTTACAAACTGAGCTATGAAAGCCCTATAATGCGTAAAAGTTATCGGGTTAGCCTTTCACCTGAAGAATAGTTATGTAACAGTGAGATGCTATTGACCCATGTAATCAGGACGGTTATTAGTGGTATAAAGATTTAAATGATACTGGCTGCTAACACCCTAATTTGCTGTCGTTCGCCCCTGGCGATCATTACCTGCAAGCGCCCATCGCTCTGTACCCTGGCAGTACACCTCTTCACAGAGCCGCGAGCCAAACAAAAGACGGGTAATAAACCGATGTGGGTTTGAGTGCAAAATAGGCATCCGGCAGCCTTATGATATAAGGCGCTAAGGAGACCGTAAATGTCTGAAATAAAAGCAAAACTCACATTAAATGATGATGATGCTATTGATCTAAAAGTATTGCAGGGGACGCGTGGTGAGGATGTCATTGATATCCGTACCCTAGGGTCTAAAAATATTTTTACCTTTGACCCAGGATTCACCTCTACCGCATCTTGTGAGTCTAAAATCACCTTTATCGACGGTGAAAACGGCATTTTGTTACATCGTGGTTTCCCTATTGACCAGCTGGCCACAGAGTCCAGTTATCTCGAAGTGTGCTACATCCTGCTCAACGGTGAAAAGCCGACTCAGGAGCAGTTTGACGAGTTTACCAAGACCGTCACCCGCCACACCATGATCCACGAGCAAATTACCCGCCTGTTCCACGGTTTCCGCCGTGACTCACACCCCATGGCGGTGCTGTGTGGTGTAACCGGTGCCTTAGCAGCGTTCTATCACGACTCACTGGATGTTAATAATCCACGTCACCGTGAAATTGCGGCCTTCCGCCTGCTGTCTAAAATGCCAACCGTCGCGGCCATGTGTTATAAGTATTCGATTGGTCAGCCTTTCGTCTATCCGCGCAATGATCTCTCCTACTCCGGCAATTTCCTGAATATGATGTTCTCAACCCCTTGTGAAGAGTACGTGGTTAATCCAGTACTTGAGCGGGCGATGGATCGTATTCTGATTCTGCATGCAGACCATGAGCAGAATGCTTCAACCTCTACCGTGCGTACCGCGGGTTCCTCTGGTGCGAACCCATTTGCCTGTATCGCCGCCGGGATTGCTTCCCTGTGGGGACCGGCCCACGGTGGCGCCAACGAAGCGGCATTGAAGATGCTGGAAGAAATTAGCAGCGTTGATCATATTCCTGAGTTTATTCGTCGTGCGAAAGACAAAAATGACTCTTTCCGCCTGATGGGCTTCGGTCATCGTGTCTATAAAAACTATGACCCGCGCGCCACCGTGATGCGTGAAACCTGCCACGAAGTCCTCAAAGAACTGGATCTGAAAGATAACAGCCTGCTGGAAGTGGCAATGGAACTTGAGCATATCGCGCTTAACGACCCTTACTTCATCGAGCGTAAACTGTATCCAAACGTCGATTTCTATTCCGGTATCATTCTCAAAGCGATGGGAATTCCTTCTTCAATGTTTACGGTTATCTTCGCGATGGCTCGTACCGTTGGCTGGATTGCTCACTGGAATGAAATGCACGATGACGGCCTGAAAATTGCCCGTCCGCGTCAGCTGTATACCGGTTATGACAAACGTGATTTTAAATCAGATCTGAAAAAATAACCCCTTTCAGGGGCTATCTGGCAAAAAGGGAAAACGCGCTGTTTTCCCTTTTTTTCGTTACTTTGCCGTATTTTCAGGTGAAATAGCGCCGGGTGAGAGCCGTAATCCCTGGGGATTTTTCTTTGTCAGCCGGGCAAGGGCCCTTTTATCTTGCCCCTGCCTGACAAAAATGCCCTTCGTCAATCACCGCCCCGGCAGGCCGGTTGAGCGTTATTTCTGACAGTGCGGACACCAGTAAAAAGGTCTGGAGGAGAGGGTCGTTTTTTCTATCATGCTAAAACAGCGCTCGCAGGGGTCACCTGCCCGATGAAAGACCCTGAATCGGAATAGCGTCCCGTGGTGTTTCCCTTCATCAGCCTGGCCGCGGGTCTGGTATGAGAGTCGGGGAATATCTAAGATGGCCTGTGCCAACAGGTCAAGGTCATCATCAGATAATGCTCCGGCGCAGTGACGTGGCGCCAGCCCGGCCTCCCAGAGGATTTCTGCCCGCAAATAGTTACCTAAGCCAGCGAGGAAAGTCTGGTCCAGCAACAGGGCGCCGAGTTGCCTGCGACGAAAACCCGGCGACAGCAATCGCTCCCTGACCCCTGCTACGGTTAAATGGCTGTCCAGTACATCCGGGCCAATACGTTTTAAAAACGGTTGCTGGTCTATTTGCGACTGTTCAAGTATTTCAATATCAGAGGCGCTATAGAGCAGGATAGCTTTTTCCGCCGTCTCCAGTCTGACCCGTAATACCCGGGAGCTGACCGGCTGTTCACCGGCGTTAACAATACGCCAGACGCCATACAATTGATTATGGGTATACAGGGTTAAACCATTGGAGAAATGGGTCAGCATCGCTTTACCGCGGGTTTCAATCCGTTCAATGCTTTTTCCTGCCAGCATATCTTCAAAGGGTTTTAAGGTTTCATAGGCAAACCAGACACCGGTAAGCGGACGCCCGGCAACCGCCTGCTCAAGATTATCCGCCGCCCGGCGTATTTCAGGACCTTCAGGCATCGTCTTCTCCTTAAACAGAAGTCATCTGATGGGAGCGCAAGCCGGGACAAAGCCCGGCGTTGGCCATCTTAAGCGCCGCACTTAGGCTGGATTTGGGATATCAATAAATGTGACCTCAAGGTCAGTCTCGGTATTGAGCCAGTCGCTTAAGGCCTGTATCCCTCCCCGTTCGGTGGCATGATGACCGGCGGCATAAAAATGCAGCCCCTGCTCGCGGGCTGAATGAATCGTCTGTTCAGAGACTTCACCGGTGATAAAAGCATCAACCCCGAATTGTGCCGCTTTATCGATAAAACTCTGCCCTCCTCCGGTGCACCAGGCAACACGTTGAATCGTTTCCGGCCCGGTATCACCACACCATAGCGGCGTCCGGCCAAGGCGCATCTCAATCCATGAGGCCAGTTCGACGCCGGACAGCGCAGAGGGGAACACGCCCCAGGGAACCAGCGGGTCTATCTCACCCTGGGTCTCAATACCCAACAGATTGCCCAGTTGCGCGTTATTACCCAACTGGGGGTGCATGTCGAGCGGCAGGTGCCAGCCGTAAAGGTTGATATCATTGGCCAGTAATGTTTTCAGACGCTGACGCTTCATGCCTTTAATCACCGGAGACTCATTTTTCCAGAAATAGCCATGATGAACGATAACCGCATCCGCCTGCAGGCGGACCGCTTCATCGAGCAGCGCCTGACTGGCGGTCACACCTGTGACAATGCGCTGAACCTGGGTGCGGCCTTCAACCTGCAGGCCGTTTGGCGCAAAGTCGCTGATGGCAGCGCTATTCAGTTTTTCATTAATCAGACGTTCTAATTCACTATTTTTCATTGTCATTCTCTTTATTGACGGGCAGCCTCATAGGCAGCCAGTGTCGCAAGACGCGCTTTTTTATGGTCAACCATCGGTCGGGGATAGTTCAGCCGCTGGCCTGATTTATCTGCCCACGCCCAGGGGGAGTGAATATACTTTCCGGGAATATGCGCTAATTCAGGTATCCAGCGGCGAATAAACTGCCCTTCGCTGTCAAAACGCTCCCCCTGGGTGGTGGGGTTAAATATGCGAAAATATGGCGCAGCATCAGTCCCGGTAGAGGCCGCCCATTGCCAGCCGCCGTTATTAGCCGCAAGGTCACCATCGATAAGCTGGGTCATAAAATAGTGTTCGCCCTTGCGCCAATCGATAAGCAGGTCTTTGACCAGAAAGCTGGCCACCACCATGCGTAACCGGTTATGCATCCAGCCAGTGGTATTCAGCTGGCGCATAGCGGCATCAACAATCGGGTAACCGGTCTCTCCCCGCTGCCAGGCCAGCAAGGCCTCGGGGTTATCGTTCCACTGCACCCGGTCAGTCCAGTCGATAAAGGGGCGATAACGACAGAGTTTGGGATAGGCCACCAGCAAATGGCGATAAAACTCGCGCCAAATCAGCTCATTCAGCCACAGGCTGCCGCCCTCACCTTCCAGGCTATGCGGATGCTCTGCTAACAGACGGTGTAAACATTGTCGCGGGGAGAGGACACCAATCGCCAGATAGCCAGATAAGCGGCTGGTACCCTCAATCGCCGGGTAATCGCGCCGATCGCCATAACGGCTTACCGGCTGCTGGCAAAAAGCGCGTAACTGGTGAATGGCCGCCTGCTCCCCCACCGGGAAGAGGCGGCTATCAACGGGCTGACGGGGATAGTCCAGCTCAACCGGCTGAAAACTCAGCGCCGGCGCCCGTGGCTTTGGCGCGGGCAGACATTCCGGCAGCTGCTCTTTTAATCGCTTGATAAAGGCCCGACTAAAAGGGGTAAAGACCTTATACATTTCGCGATTGCCAGTGACGACACTGCCCGGGGCCAGCAACAGGCTATCGTCAAATCCCTGACAGATAACCCGGCCAGCAAGCTGATTTTCAAGCCTGGCATCGCGCTCACGCTCATTGACTTCATACTGATAGTTATAAAAAAGCCGCCCAATATTGTACTGCTGGCAGAATTGATCCACCTGGGAAACCGCTCCGCTAAAATCCTCGGCCTGGCGGATAAAAAGAGCAATACCCCGCTCCGCCAGCGCCGTTCCCAGGGCATTGAGATGCTGTTGGATAAATTCAGCCTGACGGGGGGCCATCCCATGTTGCTGCCATTGTGCCGGTGTGGCGATAAATAGCCCCACCACCTGCGCCTGAGGGTCGCGACAGGCAGCATACAGCGCAGAGTTATCCTGCACACGCAGGTCATTGCGAAACCAGACCAGATGAGTGGTCATAAGACTCCCGAAGTTAGTGTCCGTATCTGAGGCGTAACGCTTCCGGATAGGGATCAAAATAACGTTGATTATCAAGATAGCTATCAGGATATTCTGCCATATAGTGTTTCAGCAAGGTGATAGGTGCCAATAAAGGCTGTGTCCCCTGGCGATAACGCTCAATCAATAGCGACAGCTCTTTACGCTGACGGTCTGAAAGCTGCTGACGGAAGTAGCCCTGAACATGCATCAGTACATTGGTATGGTTACGCCGGGATGCCTGAGTCGCGAGCAATTTCATTAAGCGGCTGCGGTATTCAATAAAGAATGCCTCAAGAGAGTCCCATGTGTTCATTGCGGCGACAAAGCGTCCCAATTCACGATACTGAGGCTGGGAATGGGCAAGGAGCAGCAATTTATAGCGGCTGTGAAAGGCAATAAGTTTGCCACGGGTCAGGCCTTCGCTGCGTAACTGATTCAGTTCATGCAGGGTATAAATACGTTCGACAAAATTCTCGCGAATCGCCGGATCGCAAAGCCGGCCATCCTCTTCAATGGGTAACCAGGGATATTGACGCTGCAATTGGGCAGTAAACAGACCGATACCACTTTTACGGTTATTTTTACCGTCCTCTTCATAGACCCGGACCCGCTCCAGCCCGCAGCTGGGGGATTTCGCGCAAACAATATACCCACACAGATGGTCAAGGCCCTGCACATAGCGGGTGGCAAAGTTTTGCATCGAAGCGGTTAAGTCCTTCTCCATATCCTGGCTTAAGCGCAGGGCAATATCGCCGCTGCCTGTTTTGACCAGGCGTAGTGCCGGTCTTGGGGTCGGTAGTCCTATCGCCATTTCCGGGCATACCGGCTCATAGTGAACCCAGGGGGCCAGTTCATTAACAGCAAAAGTCAGCCGTTTATGACCGCCATCAAAGCGGACATTTTCCCCAAGTAAACAGGCGCTAATACCAATTGGGATTGTGTTATTCATTATCGGCTCCTTTGTGATTCCCCTTATTGTAGCAAGAGGCCACAGGCTAACGATCGGCGCTTAAATAATTCTTAATGGGGTTTGAGCAGATAAGAGGCAATGCGGGGGCGTGGCGCGGGCTAAATAACCGATAAAATTTGTCAAAAATTCTTACCGTGCGGCGCCGGGAGGCCGTTCAGCTCAGATATTGAGCGGGTAAACTGACATCCCGGCCGGTTAACAATCAGTAAAAATCTGCCGAGGCCGCTTCGGCCTGTTCCATCCATACCGGTTTACTGCTGGTTTTTGACCAGACACGGTGTAAATAACTATAAAAACAGGCGCGATCTTTCCAGAATAGCATCAGAGGCAAGGCACTGACCCCAATCACGACCGCCAGCAAACGCCGGATAAAAATCAGATAGGGCGGATAAGCTTTGTATAAAGACATGGTGACCTCCTCATCAGATATCGGCCGTCGGTTTACCCAGTAACAGAGGTACTAAACCGTCAGGCTCTCAAGGCCCTCGTATTGAGGGGGAATCGGTGCAACATCAGCAATGACGACTCAGCAACAGGTCAGATTCACCCACTCGCCAGACGGCAGGGTGAGGGTTAACGGGGGAAGGATAACCTGCTCTGACTCTCCTCATTATTACTCATCCGACCAGATAAATTCAATGCTTTATTGCGGATTACGCCTGCCCGGCGCTTGCCTGGCCTGACGAGGTTAACTCTCCGGCGTTTTTTTAGCCATTTTTATACTTTTTTTACATCGGTCACGCCGACTTTTACGACTTCTTTTCACCCAAAAAACTATTCTGCCGCAAATGATAAACACCGTGGGAGGTGGATTGTGAGCGCAGGCGTTATCACCGGCATCGTGCTGGTCTTCGTGCTGTTGGGCTATCTGGTCTATGCCTTAGTCAATGCGGAGGATTTCTAATGGTCGCATCCGGATTTTTACTGCTGGCCAGTTTTTTGCTGGTACTTTTTATTCTGGCAAAACCGCTGGGTAGCGCCCTGGCTCGCCTGATAGAGGGTGAGCCTTTGCCGATTGTCGGCCGGGTCGAGCCCCTGTTATGGCGCCTGATTGGGAGTAAGGGCGAAGAGATGAGCTGGCAACACTACCTGATGGCGATATTGATGTTTAACGCCCTCGGTTTTGTTTTGCTGTTTGTGATGCTTTTACTACAAAACTATTTACCTTTTAACCCTCAACAGTTACCGGGACTGTCCTGGCACCTGGCGCTGAATACTGCCATTAGCTTTGTTTCAAATACCGACTGGCAGTCTTACAGCGGTGAGACCACCCTGAGCTACTTCAGCCAGATGGTGGGCTTAACCGTGCAAAACTTTGTTTCAGCCGCCACCGGTATTGCCGTTGCCTTTGCGCTGATACGCGGTTTTTCACGCCGCTCAGTATCAACCCTGGGCAATGCCTGGCTAGACCTGACCCGTATCACGCTCTACGTTCTGCTGCCCCTCTCTTTCCTGATGGCGTTGTTCTTTATAAGCCAGGGTGTGTTACAAAACGTCTCAGCCTATACGCCGTTTACTTCCCTGGAAGGGGTAAGCCACCTGCTGCCAATGGGGCCGGTGGCTTCGCAGGAAGCCATTAAGATGCTGGGGACCAATGGCGGTGGTTTCTTTAATGCCAACTCCGCTCACCCTTTTGAGAACCCTACCGCCTTAAGCAATCTGGTACAGATGCTGTCTATCTTCCTGATACCGGCAGCCCTGTGCTTTGCCTTTGGTCAGTCGGTTGGCGACAGACGTCAGGGCCATGCCCTGCTGTGGTCGATGACGATTATTTTCGTTATCTGTGTCGGGGTGGTGATGTGGGCTGAAACCCAGGGAAATCTGCACTTTATGCAGCTTGGGGCCGATAGCAATATCAATATGGAAGGCAAAGAGAGCCGTTTCGGTATCCTGGTCAGTAGCCTGTATGCGGTAATTACCACCGCCGCCTCTTGTGGCGCGGTTAACGCGATGCATGACTCCTTTACCGCACTCGGCGGGCTTATCCCGATGTGGCTGATGCAAATAGGTGAAGTGGTGTTTGGCGGCGTTGGGGCCGGGCTGTACAGCATGCTGCTCTTCGTTTTACTGGCCGTCTTTATCGCCGGGCTGATGATAGGCCGTACGCCGGAATATCTCGGTAAGAAAATTGACGTCACCGAAATGAAGTGGACCACTCTCGGCATTCTGGCTACCCCGACGCTGGTACTGCTCTTTACTGCCCTGGCGATGATGAGCGATGCGGGAAGAAGTGCCATGGGCAACCCAGGTACGCATGGCTTTAGCGAAGTGCTGTATGCCATCTCCTCTGCGGCGAACAACAACGGTAGCGCCTTTGGTGGTCTGAGTACCAACACGCCTTTCTGGAACGTGCTGCTCGCGGTGTGCATGCTGCTTGGCCGCTTTGCCGTCATTGTGCCGGTTCTCGCTATTGCCGGTTCATTGGTTAAGAAAAAAGTTCAGCCAGCAAGCCTGGGTATGCTGCCCACCCATGGCGCTCTGTTTGTCGGTTTATTGATTGGTACCGTCTTATTAATTGGCGCACTGACCTTTATCCCCGCCCTCGCATTAGGCCCGGTTGCGGAACATCTTTCTCTGATTCATTCCTAGTGGTGAGGCATTTATGAGTCGCAAAAAACAGGCGTTATTCGAGCCTGCCTTAATTCGCCAGGCACTAATAGATTCATTTAAAAAACTGTCGCCAAACGTGCAATGGCGTAACCCGGTCATGTTCGTTGTCTGGATTGGCAGCGTGATAACCACGCTGATGGCTATCGCTATTCTCAGTGGTCTGCAGGAAGGCAATGGTGGCTTTACCGCAGGTATCAGCCTCTGGCTGTGGTTTACCGTTCTGTTCGCTAACTTCGCCGAAGCCCTGGCTGAGGGGCGAAGCAAAGCCCAGGCCAATAGCCTGAAAGGCGTTAAAGGGGCGAGCAATGCCAATAAGCTGAGCCAGCCTGCGTATGACGCCCCTGTACAGGTGGTCCCCGCGGCGGCATTGCGTAAAGGCGATGTGGTACTGGTGAAAGCCGGGGAGATTATTCCCTGTGACGGTGAGGTGCTGGAAGGGGGAGCATCGGTGGATGAGAGTGCGATTACCGGTGAGTCAGCGCCGGTGATTCGTGAGTCCGGCGGGGACTTTTCCTCGGTAACCGGCGGGACACGGGTATTATCCGACTGGCTGATAATCAGCTGTAGCGTCAACCCGGGGGAAACCTTCCTTGACCGGATGATAGCCATGGTGGAAGGCGCGAAACGGCGTAAAACACCCAATGAGATTGCCCTGACCGTGTTGCTGGTTGCCTTAACCCTGATATTTTTACTGGTCACCGCAACCCTCTGGCCATTCTCATTATATGGCGGGACGGCGGTCAGTATTACCGTTCTGCTTGCGCTGTTAGTTTGTCTTATCCCGACCACCATCGGCGGGCTGTTATCAGCGATTGGCGTGGCCGGTATGAGCCGGATGCTGGGCGCAAATGTGATTGCCACCAGCGGCCGTGCCGTTGAGGCAGCCGGTGATATCGACGTCTTATTACTGGATAAAACCGGGACTATCACCCTTGGCAACCGTCAGGCTTCTGCCTTCCTGCCCGCCCCGGGAGTTGAAGAAAAAGCGCTGGCGGATGCCGCTCAGCTGGCCTCGCTTGCCGATGAGACTCCCGAAGGCCGCAGTATCGTTATCCTTGCCAAACAGCGTTTTAATCTGCGTGAGCGGGATATGCAGCAGTTAGAAGCTACCTTTGTGCCATTCACGGCGCAAACCCGGATGAGCGGCATTAACGTAAAAAACCGCGCCATTCGTAAAGGTTCCGTGGATGCCATTCGCCGCCATGTGGAAATGAACAATGGTCACTTCCCGGCTCAGGTCGATGCCCAGGTTGAAGAAGTCGCCCGGGCGGGGGGAACGCCGCTGGTGGTGGTGGATAATGGTCAGGTTCTGGGGGTCATTGCCCTGAAAGATATTGTCAAAGGTGGCATTAAAGAACGTTTTGCGCAATTGCGTAAAATGGGCATTAAAACCGTGATGATAACCGGGGATAACCGCCTGACGGCGGCGGCCATTGCCGCTGAAGCCGGCGTTGATGATTTCCTCGCAGAAGCCACACCAGAGGCCAAACTGGCCTTAATCAGACAGTATCAAAGTGAAGGACGGCTGGTGGCAATGACCGGGGACGGTACCAATGATGCCCCTGCCCTCGCCCAGGCGGATGTTGCGGTGGCAATGAACTCAGGGACTCAGGCGGCCAAAGAGGCCGGTAATATGGTTGATCTTGACTCTAACCCCACCAAACTGATTGAAGTGGTGCATATCGGCAAGCAAATGCTAATGACCCGTGGCTCACTCACCACCTTTAGTATTGCCAACGATATCGCCAAATACTTTGCCATTATTCCGGCGGCTTTTGCGGCCACCTATCCGCAACTTAATATGCTGAACATCATGCGCTTACACTCGCCTGACTCGGCCATTTTAAGCGCGGTTATTTTTAACGCCTTAATCATTATTTTCCTGATCCCCTTAGCGCTGCGCGGTATTCATTACAAACCGATGAGCGCCGCGGCCATGTTGCGCCGTAACCTGTGGATTTATGGCTTAGGGGGCATCATTGTGCCGTTTATTGGTATCAAAATTATTGACCTGATCCTGACCGTTTTAGGCCTGGTTTAAGAGGATTGACTAATGAAAACCTTACGTCCTGCCCTGTTTTTACTGATTCTATTAACCCTGGTGACCGGCGGCGTTTACCCGCTGCTCACCACCGTACTGGGTCAATGGTGGTTTCCTTACCAGGCCAATGGTTCTTTATTGATGGAGAACGGGAAAGTACGCGGCTCAGCGCTGATTGGTCAGCAATTTGATGATGTAAAATATTTCCAGGGACGCCCTTCCGCCACCTCAGACAGCCCCTATAATCCTATGGCATCGGGTGGCAGTAACCTGGCCGCAACCAATCCGGACCTCGACAAGCAGGTGAAAGCCCGCATTGTGGCTTTACGGGCGGCCAATCCTGAGGCCAGCGCCAGGGTCCCTGTCGAACTGGTCACCACCTCGGCCAGCGGCCTGGACAGTCAGCTTTCGCCCCAGGCGGTTGCCTGGCAAATTCCCCGTGTCGCGGCCGCCAGAAAGTTAACACCTGCTCAGGTGAGTCGTCTGGTCGAGGAGAATACTGACCAGCCGCTGGTCAGCTTTATCGGTATGCCTGTGGTGAATATTGTTAAGCTTAACCTTGCGCTGGATGCCCTCCAGGCACAATAACCAAGGAGTTGTGATGAACGATGAGCCCCAGCGCCCCGACCCTGACCGATTGCTTGAACAACTCAACCGTCACGCCCGGGGCAAACTAAAGATATTTTTCGGGGCCTGTGCCGGCGTTGGTAAAACCTATGCCATGCTACAGGAAGCACAGCGTCTGCGCGTCCAGGGACTGGACGTGCTGGTCGGTGTAGTAGAGACCCACGGCAGGAAAGAGACGGCGGCATTGCTTGAGGGGCTGGAGATTCAGCCCCTCAGGCGGGTAGCACACCGGGAACGGACCCTGTATGAGTTTGACCTCGACGGGGCCCTTGCCCGCCATCCGGCGCTGATTCTGATGGATGAATTAGCCCATAGTAATGCCCCGGGCTCCCGGCATCCTAAACGCTGGCAGGATGTCGAAGAGCTACTGGAAGCCGGTATTGACGTGCTAACTTCGGTCAATGTGCAGCATCTGGAAAGCCTTAATGATGTGGTGGGCGGGGTGACCGGGATTCAGATTCGGGAAACGGTTCCCGACCCGGTTTTCGATGCCGCCGATGAGGTGGTGCTGGTGGATCTGCCCCCCGATGATCTTCGCCAGCGTCTGCATGAAGGCAAAGTCTATATTGCCGGTCAGGCCGAGCGTGCGATTGAGCATTTTTTTCGTAAAGGTAATTTAATCGCCCTGCGCGAGCTGGCTCTGCGCCGTACCGCCGACCGGGTGGATAATCAAATGCAGGCCTGGCGGGATACCGAGGGCCAGGAAAAAGTCTGGCACACCCGGGATGCCATTCTGCTGTGCCTCGGCCCCGGTGAGGGCAATGAAAAGCTGGTGCGCACCGCCGCGCGCCTGGCGGCTAAATTGGGCAGTATCTGGCATGCTATTTATGTTGAAACCCCAACCCTGCATCGCCTGCCTGCTCAGCATCGCTCCCGTATTTTAAATGCATTACGCCTTGCCCAGGAGTTAGGGGCAGAAACCGCGACCCTCGCCGACCCGCGCAAAGAGCAAGCGGTGCTCGGCTACGCCCGCGAACATAATCTGGGCAAAATTATCCTTGGTCGTCATGCCCAGCGCCATTGGTGGCAACGGATAGGGTTTGCTGACCGGCTGGCCAAAAGTGCCCCGGACATTGACCTTTTAATTGTGGCGCTGGATGAAAAAAACCCACAGGCCGCCCAAAAACTCCCCGACTCCCGTAGCTTAAGTGAAAAATGGCGGCAGGCCTGGCGCGGCTGTGCGGTGGCCTGGCTGCTCTGCGCCATCATCACCTTTGTGGCTAATCAGTGGATGATGGCGTTTGATGCGGCAAACCTGGTGATGATCTACCTGTTAGGCGTGGTTATTGTTGCCCTGCTTTATGGCCGCTGGCCGTCGGTATTGGCTACCGTGATTAACGTTATTAGCTTTGATCTCTTTTTTGTCTCCCCCCACGGGACGCTCGCCGTCTCGGATGCCCAATATATTCTGACCTTTGGCGTAATGCTGTTAGTGGGTTTGCTTATTGGTAACCTGACCGCGGGCATGCGCTATCAGGCGCGGATCGCCCGCTACCGGGAGCAACGCACACGGCATCTGTATGAAATGTCAAAAGCGCTGGCCGCCTGTCGTAGTGAGCCGGAGGTGGCTGAAACCAGCATCCGCTTTATCAATAATACCTTTCAGTCCCGGAGCTTATTACTCCTGCCAGATGCGCAAAATAAGTTACAGCGGGTCAGCGCCGAGGGAGAGCCTGCCCAGTGGGATGAGGCCATTGCCCGCTGGAGTTTTGACAAAGGGCAACCCGCCGGGGCCGGAACCGATACACTACCCGGCCTGCCCTATCAGATTTTACCCCTGCAGAGTGCGGAAAAAGTGCTGGGATTACTGGTAATAGAGCCTAATAATTATCGGCAATTAGCCACCCCGGAACAGCGCCGCCTGCTGGATACGTTTATGCTGTTAATCGCCACGGCGCTGGACAGGCTGTTACTGACCGCCAGTGAACAGCAGGCCCGGCTGTCCAGTGAGCGTGAACAGGTGCGTAATGCCCTGCTTGCCGCCCTGTCCCATGACTTACGTACCCCGCTGACCGTCCTGTTTGGTCAGGCAGAGATTCTCACCCTCGACCTGGCCAGCGAGGGCTCAAAACATGCCCGTCAGGCCAGCGATATTCGCCAGCATGTGCTTAACACAACCCGTCTGGTGAATAACCTGCTGGATATGGCGCGGATTCAGTCGGGAGGGTTTAATTTACATAAAGAGTGGCTTACCCTTGAGGAGCTGATTGGCAGCGCATTAAATATGCTTGAGCCAGGCTCAAACGGACGCCAGGTGTTACTGGATGTGCCTCAGCCGCTGATGCTGATTGACGTAGATGGCCCGCTGTTTGAGCGGGTACTGATTAATCTGCTGGAAAACGCCGTTAAATACGCCGGTCAGCAGGCGGAAATTGGGCTGCGCGCTCGTCAGACCGATACAACCCTGACGCTGGATATCTGGGATAATGGCCCGGGGATACCCAAGGGTAAAGAGCAGAGCATTTTTGATAAGTTTTCCCGTGGGCATCGCGAGTCAGCGATACCCGGGGTGGGGTTAGGTTTGGCGATTTGTCAGGCAATCGTTGAGGTCCATGGCGGGACTATCTCTGCCTCAAATCGTGCGGAAGGTGGTGCAAATTTCCATATTACGTTACCTTTATCCCCTCCCCCATTATTGAATGAGCCAGGCGAGCCACCTTGATTAGTGTCCTGATTATTGAAGATGAAAAAGAGATCCGCCGATTTCTGCGCACAGCGCTTGAGGCGGACTCTTTGCGGGTTTTTGAGGCAGAAACATTACAGCGCGGACTGATAGAGGCCGCTACCCGTAAGCCGGACCTGGTTATTCTTGACTTAGGCCTGCCGGACGGTGACGGTCTTGAGTTTATTCGTGACTTCCGCCAGTGGAGTCAGACGTCGATCATTGTGCTCTCTGCCCGCAGCGATGAGCAGGTCAAAATCGCGGCGCTGGACGCCGGTGCTGATGATTTTCTCAGTAAGCCCTTCGGTATCGGTGAATTACAGGCCAGGCTTCGCGTTGCCTTACGCCGCCATGCTTCGCTCAATCAGCCAGATCCGGTGTTTCAATTCTCCGATATCCGTGTCGACCTGGCCGCCCGGCGAATCATCAAAGGCGGGGAGGAGATCCACCTTACCCCTATTGAATTTCGCTTACTGGCGATACTGCTCAATAATCAGGGCAAGGTGCTGACCCAGCGCCAATTGCTTAACCAGGTTTGGGGCCCCAACGCGATTGAACATAGCCACTATTTACGCATTTATATGGGGCATTTACGCCAAAAGCTCGAATCAGATCCGGCCCGCCCCCGGCACCTTTTAACTGAAACCGGAGTGGGTTACCGTTTTACTCCCTGACTCACCTCCGCGGCAGCTGGATAGCGGCGAAAACTGACGCCCGGTCAGTGACCAGGCCCCGTGCCAGCCGCCAGTACCGCTACCCGTTACACGATGGCAGGCTGCCCCCTTTTCACACTCTTTACAGGAAATATTATGAGCCTCTGGCTAATCTACGCCCTCTTATCCGCGGTCAGCGCCGCCCTGGTGGCCATTTTTGGTAAAATTGGCTTACAGCATCTTGATGCCAATACCGCGACGGCGATTCGCGCGATAGTCATGGCACTCTTTTTGCTGGCGGTTGTACTCGTCCAGGGCAAGCTGAATCTTATTAGTACGATTATCGCCGATAAAAAGGCGCTGTTTTATATTGTGCTGAGCGGCGTGGCGGGGGCGCTTTCGTGGCTGTTTTACTTTATGGCGATTAAATATGGCCCGGTATCTAAAGTGGCGCCGATTGATAAGCTCAGCGTCGTGTTTGCCGTGGTACTCGCCGTGATTCTCTTTGGTGAAAAGCTTTCGCTAATCGCCAGTTTAGGGGTGGTGCTGATCAGTGCCGGGGCCCTGATGGTCGCCCTTGGTTAACGGGCTAGCCGCCACTTACCGCCGGTGGCGCCAGGCTGGGGGGCGATAAATAATAGGGGTATTATCCGGCAAGGCTTTGCCCTAAACAGACTAGCGATTTTTAGCGCAAAAAAAGGGGCCATGCTGAACATGGCCCCTTTTCTCTTGATACGGACCGGCAAGCGGCCCGGGTCAGCGTTTTATTTGGCGTTTTTCAACACTTCACTGACAATTTCAACTGCTTCTTTTTCAATCTGCTCCCGGTGCTCTTTACCGAGGAAGCTTTCACAATAGATTTTATAAGCTTCTTCTGTACCGGATGGACGGGCGGCAAACCAGCCGTTTTTGGTCATCACTTTCAGGCCACCGATAGAGGCCCCGTTACCCGATGCCGCAGTAAGGCGGGCCGTGATAGGGTCGCCTGCCAGGGTATCGGCACTCACCATTTCAGGGGAGAGTTTAGACAGCGCCGCTTTTTGCGCGCTGTTGGCCGGAGCCTGGATACGGTTATAGCTTGGTGAGCCAAATCGCGCCGCCAGCTCATCATAATGTTGCTGCGGGTTTTTACCGGTTACCGCGGTAATTTCAGCCGCCAGCAGGCACATAATGATGCCATCTTTATCCGTTGACCATGGGGTGCCATCGAAACGCAGGAATGAAGCACCGGCGCTCTCTTCACCACCAAAGCCAAGGCTGCCATCATACAGGCCGTCAACAAACCATTTAAAGCCAACAGGGACTTCCACCAGCTTACGGCCCAGATCTTCAACGACATGGTCAATCATCCCGGAGGAGACCAGTGTTTTACCAACCGCTACCTCTTTGCCCCATTGCGGACGATGCTGGAACAGATAGTTAATCGCAACCGCAAGGTAATGATTCGGGTTCATCAGACCGGCTGGAGTCACGATACCATGGCGGTCATAGTCCGGGTCATTGGCAAAGGCCAGGTCAAACTTATCACGTAAGGCCAGTAAGCCGGCCATCGCGGACTCAGACGAGCAGTCCATACGGATAACGCCGTCTTTATCCAGATGCATAAAGCGGAAAGTTTGGTCAACCTGGTCATTCACCAGGGTCAGGTCAAGGTGGTAATGCGCGGCAATGCGTTTCCAGTACTCAATACCAGACCCGCCAAGTGGGTCAACGCCCAGTTTCAGGCCGGCTTTCTGAATTGCGGCCATATCAATAATATCGACCAGACCTTCAATAAAAGGCTGTACCAGGTCTTGCTGCGTAACGTGCCCGCTTGCCCAGGCGGCATCAAGAGAGATACGTTTCACCCCGTTGAGGCCATCCGCCAGCAGCGCATTCGCCCGCCCTTCTATCACTTTGGTGACATTGGTATCAGCCGGTCCGCCATTAGGTGGGTTGTACTTAATCCCGCCATCTTCCGGTGGGTTATGAGACGGCGTGATAACAATCCCATCAGCCAGCTTAGCAGAGTGCTTGTTGTGCTCAAGAATCGCGTGGGAAATGGCCGGCGTTGGCGTATACCCATTATCTTGCTGAACAATCACATCAACACCGTTTGCCGCCAGCACTTCCAGAACAGAGATAAAGGCAGGCTCGGACAGGGCATGGGTATCTTTCCCCACATAACAGGGTCCGGTAATACCATTACTGGCACGATCTTCAGCTATCGCCTGGGCAATAGCCAGAATATGAGCTTCGTTGAAGCTATGCCTTTGCGCGCAACCCCGATGTCCGGAAGTCCCGAACTTAACGCGGTGATCATCATTACCTGCATCCGGTTTGAGGACATAATATTGCGCTGTCAGTTGAGCAACATTTATCAAATCGCTCTGTTGTGCAGGCTGTCCCGCACGATGATGATTAGCCATTCACTCTTCCTTCCTAACGGCTGGTTAGATAGTGCCGCAAACCTTCTCAATCAGCTCCGCAGGGAACTGCATTGATAGCATAATATGTTCAACCATACTGCGCTTACGGCCTGTATTGGTGTTGGTGATAACCCAATAGGGTGTACCGGGTATATGCCGGGGCTTGGTTTGATTTCCACTGGCCAGCAGGGTTTGTTCGTTGCCGGCGAAATAGACGCGTGTCCGCCCGTGTAACGACTCGGTCGACTCACCAAAGGCCCTGGCATCTAATTGATAGAGGGTGGAAAGTATCATCATAAAGCGGTTAACCGCTTTAGTCTGTTCCGCATATTCATCAGAGAGCAGTAATTCCCGGACGGTTCTTACGCGATGGCGAGCAGCGTTCACCGGTTTGTCTTCGACTACGGCAGCCTGATTGTCAGAACTGACCGCGGCGGCAGACGGCTGGCCGGCAGTGAATTTTAGCATCCGCCGTAAAATATCGGATGCGCTCTCGCCAATATGCTGTGTGTGGCTGGCAATATAGCGATATAGCTCGTCATCAACTTCGATTGTTTTCATCTTAATCCGGTACGCTTTCTTTTTTAAATACAAGTTAATGGGATTATAAAGTCAAAACCCAGCTGCGGGTAGCATAAACACAGAACGCAGAAAAAGCCTGAACAAACTGAATATTTGCCACGTGTTCATCACAATACCTTCATGATACCCTAACCCCACGCACCAAAATAAAGATCTTTACCATGAAATTAAATGCTCGCCTGCAAACCGCTCAACAATCGAACAACTTTACGCCAATCGTTTTACTCCATGGTCTGTTTGGCAGTCTCGACAATCTCGGCATCCTCGCCCGGGATTTAGGCCGGGAGAATACCTTGCTGCAAATCGACCTGCGTAATCATGGCTTATCGCCCCGTAGCGATGAGATGAATTACCCGGCAATGGCCGAGGACGTGATTGATACCCTGGATGCCTATCAGATTGAGCGGGCGATAATTATCGGCCACTCAATGGGTGGCAAAGTCGCCATGGCGCTTAGCGCCCTCGCGCCAGAGCGCATTGAAAAATTGGTGGTCATTGATATGGCTCCGGTTGCCTACCGGGTACGTCGCCATGATGATATTTTCAAGGCTCTGCATGCGGTGAGCGAAGCCGGGGTCACCAGCCGCCAGCAGGCTGGTGAAATCATGCGAAAAACTCTTTCAGATGAGGGCGTTATCCAGTTCTTACTGAAATCATTCAGCCAGGGAGAGTGGAAATTTAATCTGCCGGTACTTGAAGCCCAATATGCCACCATTCTTGGCTGGCAGCCGCAAGCTCCATGGCCGCACCCGATACTCTTTATCCGTGGAGGGAATTCATCCTATATTGATGAACAGTATCGTGATACCTTGCTCGACCAATTTCCTCAGGCCCAGGCATATGTCATTGCCGGCGCGGGGCATTGGGTCCACGCTGAAAAACCTGACGCGGTACTGCGCGCTATTCATCGTTTTTTAAATCGTGACTTATCACATTGATTAAAAAAAGAACGGGTGACAAATGGATGGTGCGAACGCGTTGGCTCAGCTAACACTCTAATGTATGATTGCGCGCTAAAATGCACCATGCACCCTGCTCGTGCATCAGACTTTCCTGTCAATACTCTAATCATGGCAAAAGAACAAACGGACCGTACTACAATAGATCTGTTCGCAGACGAGCGTCGCCCCGGAAGACCAAAAACCAATCCGCTGTCACGTGATGAGCAGTTACGTATCAACAAACGTAACCAGCTTAAACGTGACAAGGTGCGTGGCTTAAAACGGGTGGAACTAAAATTAAACAGCGATGCCGTTGACGCCCTGAATCAGCTTGCGGATGCACGTCAAATCAGTCGCAGTGAGCTGATTGAAGAAATGTTGCTTGAACAGCTTAAAAATCAGGGTTTACAGGCAAACTGACCCCCGTCAGCAGGACTTACGGATAATCAAACTACAGCGCGATGTTGCAGACTGTGCACACCGACTCGATACTCCTTTCCGCTGTCGGCGCAGTTCTGTTATTATTGAATGATGTATAGGCATTTACAGCCGCCATTTTTTTAGTTTCAAGAGGTTATTTCACTCATGGCAATTGTTGGCATTTTTTTCGGCAGCGATACCGGTAACACCGAAAATATCGCAAAAATGATTCAAAAACAGCTCGGTAAAGATGTTGCAGAAGTGCATGATATTGCTAAGAGCAGCAAAGAGGATCTTGAAGGTTTCGACATTCTGTTGCTTGGTATTCCTACCTGGTACTATGGCGAAGCCCAATGCGATTGGGATGATTTCTTCCCGACTCTTGAGGAAGTGGACTTCAACGGTAAGCTGGTTGCGCTGTTTGGCTGTGGCGATCAGGAAGACTATGCCGAATATTTCTGTGATGCGCTGGGGACAATCCGCGATATCATTGAACCTAACGGTGCAGCCATTGTCGGACATTGGCCAACTGCCGGTTATCATTTCGAAGCCTCTAAAGGCCTTGCTGATGACGACCACTTTGTTGGACTGGCTATCGATGAAGACCGTCAGCCAGAATTGACCGCACAGCGTGTTGAAGCCTGGACCAAACAGGTAGCTGAAGAGCTGGACCTGGACCGCATCATTAACGCCTGATAAAAAAGGCGCAAAAAATCAATTTGCGCCTTTTTGATAGCTTTTAGCAATGGAAATAAGTGCTACAAATTTGTAAAATTATTTTATATCCCTGTACAATACGGGTGTAGTGAACTGAGTAATGATGACGGTAAATCGCTATACCCTCATGATTTTTCAGTGACGTTTTGCAAAACACTTGTGGTTCGCGGTTTCGAACCCTTAGCCCTATACCCTGAATAATTTGAGTGGCAAACTGGTGACAACCTGATGGCCTGCCTGATGACTTGTCCTGCTCAGGTTAGCGGGCGCAACATCGGTCAATAGCCATACAACTCAAAGCATGCCGGGTGTATAATGACTATAGATACCTTAACGCTCTCTGCATTTTGAGCGACTCGTTAAGCAACAGGAAAATTTCCGCATGACTGACAACAATACCGCACTGAAGAAAGCCGGCTTGAAAGTCACGCTTCCTCGACTAAAAATCCTTGAAGTATTACAAGAGCCGGACAATCACCATGTCAGTGCGGAAGATTTATATAAACGCCTGATTGATATGGGTGAAGAGATTGGCCTTGCCACTGTTTACCGTGTATTAAACCAATTTGATGATGCGGGCATTGTTACGCGTCATAACTTTGAAGGTGGTAAGTCTGTTTTTGAACTGACGCAACAGCATCACCACGATCACCTTATCTGCCTGGACTGTGGCAAGGTTATCGAATTCAGTGATGACTCCATTGAACTGCGTCAACGTGAAATCGCTTCCCGTCACGGCATCCGTTTGACTAACCATAGTCTTTACCTTTACGGCCACTGTGCAGAAGGTGATTGCCGTACTGATGAGCATGCTCACGAAGCGAATAATAAATAATCCGCTTTGATGATGGCGTTAAATTCAGCGCCATTCATTGTCCAGAAAACGGGAACAATTTTGTTTCCGCCTTCTTTTGTTTCCCTGCCCTTCCGCCCTCACACAGCCCTTGCCTGATATTCGCCCCGCGCAACGCCGACAAATTATCGCCCTGCTCCGCTCCCGCTATCATGAGCTGCCCGGCCCCCTTTACGCCATAGCATAATGGCATGGGTCAGTCCGACACTGGAAAGTCACTTTTTAGCGGCCTGGATAATCGCCCCGGCCTGGCCGGGGGCGCGCTATCTGGTCTGCTCCCCTGACCGTCGCCAGTCAGCCGGAAGCAATCAGGAGGTTTTATCGCAGGTAAAATGGTATCCGATAAACTTGCGGTATAAAAATGCGCCGACTATCGCACCGATTATCGGAGCCAGTAAGGGGACTAAAAAGTAAGGAATGTCTTTGCCGCCGGTGAAGGCAATCTCGCCCCAGCCGGCAAGCCAGGTGAAAATTTTTGGCCCGATATCCCGGGCGGGATTAAGAGCAAAGCCGGTTAATGGCCCAAGGGATGCCCCGATAACGGCAATTAGCAGGCCGATAAGCAACGGGGCCAGCGGCCCCCGGGGAATGCCGTTACCATCATCGGTAAGGGCCATAATCATCATCATCAGAATAGCGGCAATCGTCATTTCAATGGCAAATGCCTGACCAAAGGAGACATACGGGTGCGGATAGGTTGAAAATATTGCGGCCTGCTGCAGGCTTTCTACACTACCACGGACAATATGCTGAGCCTGCTCCTGGTGAATAATCAGGTTTTGATAAAGCAGATAAACCAATACCACCGCACAGAAGGCGCCGACCAGCTGGGCGAGAATATAGGGGGCAACTTTACGACCTTCAAAGCAGCCAAAGAGCCAAAGCGCAATCGTGACTGCGGGGTTAAGGTGCGCACCTGAAATACCGGCGGTGAGATAAACAGCCATTGCCACACCAAGGCCCCAAATGATGCTTATTTCCCACTGGCCATAACTGGCTTCTGCCACCCGCAGGCCGGCAACGCAGCCGGTGCCAAAAAAAAGAATCAAACCTGTTCCGATAAACTCCGCAAAGCACTGGCCACCTAACGTCGGTGTCTGTCGCATAATCGGCTCCTTGATAGCATAAAAAACCATAACAAAAGAGCGACCCGACTCCTGTCTCTCTTCCTGCCTGTACATCACCTCAATTGCCCTGGCCTGTGACCGGCAGTTACCTCCGGTCACTCATTCACGCTACAGCCTCGGGGCAGAGACTGGTTAACCGACTGACATATCGGTCTACCCGGCCCCTGTACGCTTAAATTGTCCAATATCGATGTCATATTGCTTCATTTTCCGCCATAGGGTCGTACGGCCGATATTTAAAAGCTGTGACATTTCGATAATCCGGCCATGGGTTATCCTCGCCGCATGCAGGATGGCCTCTTTTTCCAGCGAGGTTAGGGTCAGACTGGAGGGGCGTAAGGCCAGCGCCGTTCCCCCCGCTACCTGCTCAGTAAACAGATAGGCAGGCAGGTTATTCAAACGGATATGGCCATTATCACTACTGATAGCGATATTCTCGATAATACTGTTCAGCTCAAAGTCATTGCCAGGCCAGGAGTAGGAGACCAGCTGAGCCAGCGCATCCTCATCCAGCTTCAGGCGTGAGGAGAAACGTTTTTCAAGACTACGCAGGCGGCTATGCACCAGGGATGGGATACTATGACGCCTTGCCCGTAAAGGAGGGATAACAATCTCAAAGGAGTGCAGGGCATAATAGAGCTGTCGACTAAAACGATTCTGCTCAACCAGGTTCGCTAAATCAACCGTGGTGGTGGCAATGATTTTAACATC
>Ga0153936_100045_pt1 | contig 24096 bp, 28 predicted proteins | sample TSNJ020MetaG_FD_102272 | JGI IMG/M metagenome (GOLD analysis project Ga0153936, IMG submission 102272) | Attine ant fungus gardens microbial communities from New Jersey, USA - TSNJ020 MetaG | ecosystem: Host-associated > Fungi > Mycelium > Unclassified | place: USA: New Jersey, Wharton State... | reverse complement strand
TTGCAAGAGTAGGGTTTAAAAAAACAGTGGAGAAGCAGAAAAAAGGGGGAGGGTGTTGTAGATTATATTATTATTTGAATTATTTGAATTTTCTTCAGAAGAGACAAAAGCAGTCTCAATCGAGGTTAGTGAGACTTTTTGGGCGTGATGGGCGTGATGGGCGTGAATCGTTACTGGGAGAGAAAAGAAAAGACTGGCAGAGGTCTTCTAAAATTAGTTGTGACTCGTTGGTCTATCCGAAGACTCCACTTGTCCAGAACACCAGTGCTAGTAGTATAGTCCCCAGGAGGGAAGGGAGGAGGGAGCCTTAGCCTGAAACCAGAGTGATGGATTTGAGAGCCCAGGCATCGCAAGAGATGCCCATCGTCTTGTGAGGGCAGTAGTGGAGTCGATTGTTCCCTGGTAAGAGTGTCAAGTGGAGCCATTCCATTGGCTCTTGGCATCAAGGTTGTTAACCGCGTGATAAATCAGTAGTGTAATGTAGTAAAAGTGTGCTTTGAGATGGATTTTTTTATCCTTTTCTGCGTGCCTGATCAAATTTCGTCGTGTGGAAATATCTTAAATGGCTTAGATCCCACTTTGACGTTTGAATGAATTTGATATTTGATTTTACTTTCTTATTGAACACCTTGATGACAGAGGCGAACAAAAAGAAATAAGGCCTAGGTTGATTTCTAAAAATACATTTTCCATGTGATGAATATAGGTTGGTTTCGTTGATCCATGTTGGGTGGTAGTTGCGGTCAGGCCATTTTCAAACATGATAACGTCGTGTTGGGAATCATGAAGAAGAAGAAGAAATGCGGGAATAGAGCTGTCTATGCACTACCTTCCAAAAAAAAAAATCTCTATTGAGCCCTGTTAGAGCAGAATCGATTTTATTGTAGAGGCACTACCGCCCCGGTGCTTTTTCTTTTTCTTTTTTTTCAGATTTGGAGGGATCCAGAACTAGTCCCCTCTTTCCTGAACAGTTATGAAAGTTGTGACCGTGGCACATTTAAGTAGTTGCTTGTTAAAGGTCAAAGAATGGTCAGAGAATAAGTATTTTGGCTGCCATAGCGGTGTGGGCAAGAGCACCGCCTCTACGCGTGTCTATGGACTGGATTTCTGTCGTAGATGAACATGATAGACAAATCGTTCAGTAGGACAAGAAGTCACTTCCTTAGCTGTCATCGAATTACTGTCGGTGAATAGCAATTCAAGGTTACGACAACCCGGAAAATCGATCTGAATAGGCTCCCACATTCAGTAGGCTGGTTCATAGAATCTGCTCTCAGTTCAGTGATGTCCTCGTTTGAATGAGGCCCGGTAGTTGAGTCAGAGACGTGATTGGATTACTTTTCACAACGTCGACCATTCAAGGGGCTCGAGGCCGGACCCGCTCATTTACTATGTCTATCCCGACGCTCAGTGTCATTGACTTGAGGATTGCTTGAGGGGGGGTTAGCATCCGGGCCGAGGCTGACGCCTGACAGAATTGTGATGACCTTCTTTTTCTCATCATAGGCTGCCTCACCTGACCATGGGTTTATTTCTCCCATCCTAAACTGCAAATATGACATCGATACAAGGACTTGAGGTTCATGAAAACGACATTGAACAAATCGAGCAGTCTCTCAGTGATATTTTAGGTTTTCCGTGTTCCACCACGTTGGCTATTCGTGCGGGTCGTCACTCTCGACGGCCTTGTAGGATGGGGTGAGGCGACACTTGAGGGCCATACTGAAGCTGTCGAGGGTGCACTCCAGGACCTTGGCGAGAAGTTCAAGGGATGGGATTCTGACAGGATCGAGGATATTTGGCAGACTGCGTACCGTACCAGATTCTACCGTGGTGGACCCGTTCTCATGGTAAGTCTCCTGTATGTCTATCGCATACCAGACAATGCACTGTCTTTGTTTCGCAGAGTGCACTTTCAGGCCTTGACATTGCATTGTGGGACATCAAGGGCAAGAGGCTAGGAGTTCCTGTGTGGCAATTGCTCGGTGGAAGTGTCAGGCATCGCATCAAAGTATATGGTTGGATTGGTGGTGATAAGCCCTCAGATGTTGTGGCTGCTGCTCAGCATCGTAAGGAACAGGGTTTCACGACCGTGAAGATGAATGCAACTGGTCAGTACTGTCCTTGTCACGATCTTATATCTCAAGTATCATAGAGTCAATTGGCTGGATTGGTTCCCCAAATAAGCTTCACGCCTGTGTAGAACGTGTCAGAGATGTTCGCGCACTGGGCCTGGATGTTGGGGTTGATTTCCATGGAAGACTTCATAAGGGAATGGCGAGACAATTGGCGAGGCTGTTGGAACCATACCAGCCTCTCTTCATTGAGGGTAGGCCTCGTAATCTTTCTCGATATTCGAGTGTTATCAACGTTATTGTGCTTCAGAACCCATGCTTCCTACACAACCAGAAGAAATCGCGGATCTGAAAAATCTGGTTGTGACCCCTATAGCTCTAGGGGAGCGCCTTTTCACAAGAATGGACTTCCGGCCGTACTTTGAACGAAGAGCGATTGATATTGCTCAGCCTGATGCAAGTTTCTCTTTGAGGCATCACAATTTATCTAGGCTGACGTCTTCACCAAGGTCGCTCACTGTGGTGGAATCAGTGAACTTCATCGTATCGCAACTCTGGCCGAAGCATATGATGTCGCACTAGCACCCCATTGTCCCATAGGGCCCATTGCTTTTGCCGCATGTCTGCAAGTCGCCACTTGTGCGCCCAACTGTGAGTGTTTTCAATGGCTTTAGATCTCGTATGCATCTGACTATCGGTATCAGTTGCTATTCAGGAGATGAGCTGGGAGGTATTGCCAACCCACATTATATCGTGTTCGAACTGAACCTCTCAACAGATTCACTATAATACCAGTCTAGATTCAGAATCCAGTGCTGACCTTCATACATTCGTCGCCAATCCAAATGTTTTTCGAGTAGAAGATGGACATATTGGTATTCTGCAAGGTGTGTGACCTGCGTTCGTCTTTCAGAAACATCCGAGCATGATTTTCATATACATAGCTCCCGGACTGGGCATCGATATTAATGAGAAACTCGTACGAGAGATGTCTGCGCGATATATGAAGGACTACCGTTCCTGGAGAAATCCTCTATGGAGAGGCGACGATGGGACAGTGATGGAGTGGTGAGCTCAGCCATACGCGCTAGTCTCTTGAAATATAATCATCATGCACCTGAAACGAGTCTGAAGATGTTTTGATCAAAGTCTGAAAAAAGATTAAGTGGGGAGCGAGTGGCCAATGCATCATTTGCATAAAGATATTTGCCAACCAACTTGAGATCCTTGGTGCCGTACTCATCTTCTCCTCTGCACAGTCCACTGCCGGAAAATAGTTTAACAGAGAAAAAGTTGCCTATTGGTCCGTAACCTACTTTGCATCATAACTTCCATTGTTTATGTCGCACCTTTCACTCGGACTTCGTTGACCGGCCTCAATCATCATCGGATTCTCTGTAATGGGAGCTGAACACATTGTATCAATATTCTTTCATGCTGTTAGATGCTTGTCGGCGTTTACATAAAGGCACAAACAGAAGGGGATAGTGTTCTAATGGGCCAATTATCTCGAGATGATGACATAAGACTACTGTCTTCATTCGCGTTGAAGGGGCTCTTGAAGTATAGGTATGTTCATGTTCATATCCTTCTCTTGCCTCCATGAAGTTTCACTCTGTAACTCGTGACACATCCCCGCTGAATCGCTCATAGTCCCCGGTATTAACCCACTTCAGGGAACTGTTATATAACCTGGACATTTTTCCTCGGTGGAAGAAACTGAAGCTAAAGGGATTGCTCAAAAATGGGGCTATCCACCTGAACCCACTAAATTTACTTTCAGCTTTGGCAAGCGGTGCTGGTATCAAGAGGTCAGAGCTCCTACTGGGGTTCATTTTCATCACACCCAGAGAACCTGATCCAGTCAATTGTCCCATCAAATCCAGTTCTCAAGAAGCAAACGATCTGATGCGTCCGCTATCCTGACTAGAATTGAGGTTAGCCCGGTAGACTAGCTCAACGGATGGTCATTTGGGCTGACAACAAAAACTCTCGATTCATTATACCAGGAAGCGTGAGCAATTCTGTTAATCGATAAAGGACGACTGATCCAGTTGAGCATAATATTGATAGCTGACTTTTCGTTGGTGCTGTATGTGGAGGGCTCAACTGGGGATAATGAGGTTCAAGTCCTTCAAAAATCAGATTAAAGGCAAAAAATTCTTACCATCCCTAGCTCTGGGTAAGGTAAACAGGATCCGAAAAGAAATTGTTCAACAGGAAAGGTATAGAGAATAAGTCTCCAAGGTTTAGGCCAAACTTTGTTGGTACTGATGGAGGAGATGGCGATTCCGGCAGTCTCAGCTGGTGACTATTCGGGAATGCCGTTTACAAGGCAGTTCGCAGTAGATTTACCAAAAAATCTCATGCTTAAGACAGTCTTCCTGCAAGATGATACTAGCGTGCAAGGAGAGGACATGCCAGTGTTTTCTGAGAGCGAACATTTGAGCACCAAGAGGTACACGAAGTGTAGTAGACGATAATTAAAAGATGCCCAGAAACTGGTATTGGTTTCGGCTAATTCCTTGACCACCCATACACACTAAGAAGAATTCAGGATGTATGTTGTTGTTGGATCTAGACGTAGACTCAAGGGTTGAAGGTTAGCTGGTCATAAGGATAGATATTATTGATACATAATAAAACAAATCAAGGAAAACTACAAATCTACCCACAGAACTCAAAACCAGGGCATCCAATTGCAGTACCAAATTCTATGACACAACCACAATCAGTTTCCCATGCCATTTACATTTAGTAAGAGACTTACTGCCACCATCAACACCAATAATTGCCAACAGAGCCTGGAAGACACCACCTAAACCCTCACCAGCTAACATGCCAGCAGACACTGCGAACATGTACATGTCATAGCTGGCCGGATTCCTCTTCTGCCAAAGGTAGCAGTACACTGAACCGGCAGCCATGGCAATGGGATAGAAAGTCTGAGGAACGACAAAGGCGAGACCAATGGCATTCCAATTGGGGACCCAGCAGTGATACTTCTTGGGAATCATGTAGTGTTTGATAACGACAGTGAGAACGCTGACGATGGCAAGAACAATGGCAGTGATTCCAGAAGACTTGGAAATAGCTATGTTTGGGGATGGTAAGTCGATGAATTATCTTTGAGAATCGATTACTCACGCAGGTGGGGGCTAGTGACAGCAAGCGCGACAGCTGCCCAGGCAGCGACTGAGGGTGCACCATAGGTACAGGAACCATCTTGGTCCGCAGCACTTGAAATAGATTAGTCAAAATCGGATCCCAAATTCGATGAAACGTACATGATGCATGGAGAAGCTTTTGTGAAGAGGATGAAAAGGCCAGTGCTCAGGAACACAGCGACAACCGCACCGCAAAGCTGAGCAACAAATTGGTTACGTGGCTTGGCACGAAGAAGATAACCGGTCTTCAAATCACCAGTCATATCTGCCGCTTGGCCAGCAGCACCGCCGGATATAACACCACCCGCCAAGTTAAGAGTCTGCGCTGATTTGATAGGAAGACTGGTGGCCTTAGTAATTCCACCGAAGACGAGCTGAGAGGCCTTGGCAACAGTAGAAATGGGATTGATGTCAGTGACACCAGCGGATTGGACACCGATGAAGGAGAATATAAAAGCGAGAACGAGGGAGAGAATAGCCTCGCCGACATTCATGTTGAATTGAGTCGCCAGAATTGCACAACACATGATCGTACTCAGAGTGAGACCGGTGGTCCACCAGAGAAGTGGAATACGATGTTCGATCGGAGTCTTAGACAAATGTCAATAATTAATTTCGCTTGAGATACTGCAGTCACATACCTGGTCTTCATCTTCTTCGTTGATTTCACTTCTACGACGGAACCAAGTGACAGGATTAAGATTTTCGCGTCCGATTTCTGCAAGAATGAGTCAAGACTCAGAAATCAAAAAGATCGTTACTTACTCAGGAGAAGAGGGGCCATGGTCAAGATAACATCAGCAAAAGAGTAGACCATCATGACCAAGACACCAGGCCAGAGCAACCAGTAACGAGGTGAAGGCTGAGTAGTATATAGGGTTGGATCGTCGAAGGAAAGGGCTTGATATGTAACCAAAGGGTATTCATCGCTGATGCTAAGCCCAAAAGCAAGGCCATTTTTGACAAGAGAGGGGGCAACTGCAATATGGAATAAGGCTAGCCGTTCATTAGGGATCACGACTCGACTCACTGATTCCCCAAGCAAGAACAGCCCCACCGACTACAAGAACATCAGTAACTCGACTATTTGACAGGAAAAGAGACACACAGAAGCTCCAGCTAGCGTTAAGACCACTTAACATGCCAGCACCAAAGAAGGCTGGCGTAAACTCTATATACCAGCCATAATTCTCGAGCGAAATGATGCTGGTAAAGCCCAAACGATAGAGAGTCCAGCCAATGTGCCAATCATAAATCTGAGAAAAATTGGTTTTTGCAAGCACTGAGCATAGAATGAAGCTAAACTCACAATAGCAGGGGCATAGCCAGTCATAACTTTGAAGCAAAAAACGATAATAAAAGCGTAAAGCAGGGCCAATGATTTCTTTTTGGCCATCATGGCACCAGTCCTACTGTTGTGAAGGGAGCGAATTGTGTATGCCTGGAGAACAAGAAAAATTGAGCGTATGAAAGACGGAAGACATATTGAAGACCCACCGTTGCGGCTGGTGTTGGAAAAGTCAACTTTTGATGGACAATGTAATACTTACGGAGGGGAATAACGAAGAAGACGCCAAAGAAGCCGGCGGCGACAGTGAGAGCAATCAACCTGCCAACATCTTGCTGAGGAAGATCGGAAAGTAAACCCATGCGGTACATGGCCGGGACGGCCGACACATAGAGAATACCCAAACCACCAGCAGCTATGACTACTATGAGTAATACTGAAGCTAGATAGAGCATATTTCTTTACCAGTTGCAGCACTGTGATCCTTTTTAGTGCATAGAAATGGCGCAAAAGGAGGACACCTTACCTCTGAACAGTACAATTTTCCTTGGGCCCAAAAGGACCGCCGAGAAAGCGGGATAAAAGTCCGGACTCGGGGAGGAGTTTGGAAAACGGTTTGAGAATCGCATAACCGAAGATGGCCTACGAAAAAAATTATGCTTTAATAACAACATACATGGAAAACTTGAGGCTTACACCGAACAGCTGGGGACCAAATGTGAAACCAGTCTTCAATCCAAGATAGATATTCGAAGCGCCAACTGAACCGGTTGATCTAGTTCTGAACCTCAAAATGAGAAGATGACGCACCGACTGCACCTAAAACGCAGCCAACAAGAACAGCACGGACAGTGAGTTGGTACTCCTCCTCGGGCTCATTAGGATCGATGGGGAATGGCTTTGTGCTGATCCAAGGTGCTCGGTCAAGATGGAATTCGTTGAAATGGCAAAAAAAACGTACACATCATGATCATCCTCCTCAATGAGAACCTCTGTTACGTTGTACTGATCTGCAGACGACTTGTGCATGTCTTCCCCGTACTTGCTATCCTCAGAACTAGCGGGCATTGTTGCTGACGAGGAACACCCAAGCTGGACAAGAAAGGCCTTGGTTGCACGCGAAACAGCGAGACTTGACAGATTCAACCTTTTCAGGGACTTTATGAGAAGATTGATTGGTGGATAAACGCGGATAAAGGGCTGTTATCCGTCTGGACCGTATGGCAGAATGATCCTTCGGCTCCATGCCTACATGTGAGATTAGAGAAATGATCAAGAGGCCATGCGGATGATTGATTCCCCACACGCATGAAACGTAGTCACACTCAAAATATACCATCCCGACAGTGTTGAACTACGGTGTCTCCAGCAGCACTTGTTCTTACCCCAGGAAATCTCTTGCGGAGAAATTTCGGTATCAGTTGCATGAGCACTCGCGTGAGAAATATTGCACCTCTTCCGGTAATTTCTTGTGAACTCGGCTCGACCCGGATCCATTTTTTGGACTTGGCGAGAAACTTATGACCGATCCTTGTGATTTTTCTTGCACTTGACCCAAGTAAAATTCCTCCTTGCCCCTGATGCCTACTCTAGTGATTCATTCTTGCACCCTCGATGGTTATAAGCACTCGATTTCCAACTACTATATCTGACTCTTTTATCCAACCAGATCGGTCTGACCGTACTCGTGGATATCTCACACGGGACGCTAGGCACCGAGTCTGCAGGGTCAGGCACACACTAGCCATGTCGCACAGTATTCTTATGGTATAGCAAGTATGAGATGACAGAGTGTTTGAAGCGATCGGATTCATACTCACAGGCGTTTTCTCAATCTGAACGAAAATATTATAATGTCTGGCCGTCTGTCTTGAATGCCACAACAATGAAGTTCGATACGTCCTCATAACTACTATTTCCAAGAAATATTTCCGTCCCATTGATACTTTGTTATGCATTTCGAACAAAAAAACGCAGTTGACTATGTAAAAATCCATATCGACGCGTACTTGTATTTTCCCAAAGTAAAATATTCATCCCTCATCATTCTGATCACAAAATTTTCACTACCTGTCATTGACTATGGTCTTGCAGCAGTTATAAGATAAGAGATACCTTATCCTGAAGTCCGACTCACTTCGTTGGACTTTAGGCCATTGCCCTTTGATTGTTTGAACTTTTCCCGTACATCAAAAATCCATACCTCTAGATTTTTACATCTCCTAGAAAGTTTTAGGTGTTTCAAGCCCTTTCATAACAATGTCAAAACTCATAGCCTGTGCTGCTATTGGTTATCTCACTGTAGCCATGGTGAAGACTACCCTCACTTTGATAATTCAGTAAAAACAGCAGGAAGAGGACTGTGACCGAGGGTTGGCACTCCAGAACTAGGTTATTAAACAACTTGTTGGAATAGTGAGTGCTACACTAAAAATAGGTTATGTTTCATATCAAGATGTTTTACCTCTTGTTCTAGGTAGAGATGGATAGACGTAGTAGAGGAGAGACTCGTTGTACGTTTGCAACGAGTTTCCTCTCATTATTTCGCTGCTCGTTCTGAACTTAACACAATTGAGTACTATACTCCTAAACAGGAGGCAAGCATTGGCCAAAGCGACAGCTGCCTGATCTCTTTTTAAAAGATTCCCATAAATAGCTGGTTGTTAGGTGATGGCACTCAGTGCAAATCAACACGATTGATTTGCTGATCAGTTGACAGCTGTTTGTCCGCCGTACCACCGTCTGCTCAAATATTTTGGTAAACTCCCGGGAAAATGTTTCAACTATCACATTATTTATTGTCTAGATAACCCCCACCAATTATAATCATTTTCTAGCATACTTGCTCTCATTATCTACCAAACTGTATGCCCTCCTAGACTCACCAAAGAGCCACTACATGGTTGTGGACATCAAGGATATACGTTGTGACAGGATAACAAATGATGTTGATCTTCATTCACCTCCCTTCTTCCCGTCCTGTTACTGGAAATCTCTTGGCGCTCATGTCGATTTCTTTAGAGTGAGGCATTGGACCTGACAGATTATGTGACTGCACAACCTGAGCTGAGTGGCTGCAAGGTTAGCGAAAGTGAACGTGGCCGATTCTGATCTTAGTACAATAACTTGCATATGACCTTTGTGTAAGATTGCCTGCAGCAAATCCTCTCAATTTTGCCAGAAGTGAATTGACATATAAACAAAAAAATGGAACAAGACAACGATAGACCCTAAACGACTCATTAAGTACCAGCCATTCCCATGATACCAACACGATCACGGATCCTCGCAATCTCACTCGCAGTTAACGACGCCTTGCTAGCACGTAAAAAGTCTTCCCAGGCTCGCAGCGCATCAGTCTCTGTGGCAAATTCATCCCTACATAGATCATGAGGTTCCAACGTGGTTTGATCATTCATTGCCACACACCTGAAAAACGCCGCTAGCTTCACCCAGAACTCAGGATTGGCTATTGTAGTATGATAAGTGGTCAAAGCTCCTGTTGATGCTGGCACCTCCGGATCCAACGTCAACAAAATGTCCCTTTCTGGCGTAGTTCCAGGCGCATCCAAAGATGGACTTGGACTAAGCACAATAGATGGTGTCCTTGAATGCCTCATTCTCTTCTCAGATAGAGTCCCCGGACTGTCCGCAGAGAGCCCCGACACTGCAGGGATGGGTTTCGGTTGCAAAATTTCTTCCTCCCTCGGTTTCGAAGGATCCCAACTGATGCCTGGTCTAACCATGAGATTCACTGTGTCGCCGTCCTGGACGTTATATTCTTTGAGCAGTTTGGTGTCTGAAAGAGCTTTTCCTTTGATTATAAACCTCTGCGCATCAGCAGGAGGGGAGGTATTGTGAGTTGTAGAGAGCTGAGATTTGATCGTGGCAATTGTATCGGTTGGAGAGACAGTGAGAGTGTAAGAGGCGGGAGGTTTAAGGGATTTAAAGGTCAGTGTAAGAGCTGCGCCACGTTTTCGGGGTGTGGCCGTAGTTTCAATTAGTCATTCAGACGACAGGCCCCAATCACGTTTTGAATGTATAAGAGGGATGGACAATGAAGTTGTTTAATCAATTGGCGTTGATTGAAATATCAACCAAATATTAATAGCAGGTAAGACCAGAAGAAAGAACAGAGAGTGAGTAAAAAATTGAAAACGATGAAGTGAGACTCACCAGCGCCAAGTGCCGGACTTTCAACGCGCTTACGCATCGGCGGAGAAGGAAGCGGAACCTGTTAATGTTAAGTGAGAAACGGGTTTTATAATCGTTGAAGACCTCTGTGTGCCTTCAAACGCACAGGAAGAACTTGAACTCGCTTCAGGGAATTCTCCAATGGTTGCTGATAATCGTTTCCATATGTGATGGGTTGAGTCGACAACGTGTTTAGGAACGTTCGTGCAAATGCAATCTCAGCATTCTCTGCCATGTATGAAGAAGTTTCTGTTCTTCTGAAACATCAGCATTAGTGTGACAGAAAATATGAGTGAACATACTATCTGCTAGATTAGTTGGGACTCAAAAAGATGACGTTTATTAGTGTTGGTCACGTGTCTGAACACTTGTTGCGTGACACAACACCCGATTTCCGAAGTGTTCAGAGAATAATCATGGCAGTAAGTTTCTAATTACTTTTGGATGAATCAATTCTGAAATACAATATAGTCAGGCTTCGCTTACTCAGGAGGTGAGAACTCATGTCCGTCACAGAGTTTATCCTGCGACAATCTCAAACCTGCTCTCAGGACGCCCGCGATGCTTTCCCCACTGGCAAGACTTCCAGAAGGTGTGGATATCATGTCTACTAAAATACTTCTGCCTATTCTTCATAGTGTTATGCTGGTACAGACGACCCCAAGAGTTGTGTCACTCAGTATTTTGACTATTTCGAGTGCCTTCACCATCACCAAGAGGTTCTTGCGTCTTTTCATACGACCAATTCCAGTGCTGACCTGCACTCAGCAAGCACGCGCCAAGCAGGTAGAACAAGAATATCTTCGCCAAGTCCATGCCATTACGAAAGAAGGTCGCAAAGCCGCTGATGTGCTGGCTGACGGTGTAATTGTTGGCCTCGGAATCATACAACAAGCACAGGAAGACAAGAAAAAGTCTTGAGATCTCTTGGACAAGAAACTGCGTAAATATCTGAAGGATTCCAGATGTTTGTTGCCATTGGAATTTCCTCTCGCCATGTCACTCTGGTTGTTTTAATATAGAATTGGGGAGCTCTGGTCACAACCAGATCCTGGTGCTTGCCCGCATTCGAAATTGGCTCAGCAACTGATATTTTGATCTGAGGTTGCTCGTACTTTCCAATAGCTCCATCTTTGTGGGTGAATTGGAAGAGGGCGCTGTGTCCCATGATCAGGTGAACTACTTTCGATTATCCTCTTAATCCTGGCTTGGTATGCCATTCTTTAGATATCGAAGCAGCCAGCCGAAGATATAAATGTCATTCCGTCACGGCCAAATACGTCATTGTACGCCTAGTAAGGTAGACCCATCCAGTTGCCGAAAAGCACAATACATTACATACATTATCTCAATTCTTGATTCAACCATTATCAAAGCTGTGTTTGATTTCAGCATTATCGAATCCTTATTCTAGTCATGTAAGTGAACGTATAACTACATACTGAGATACAGTAAGTAATCCAGACACTACTGCAAAGTAGATGACTGAGGTCAAGGATGACGGATAATTATGCGCCGGAAAGTGGCACCGGCTGACGAAGAAATGAAATGGAAAATTTACAATGGAATGTACACAGTAGAATGTATTAGGTCGATCCAATGGTACATATGTGTCAGTCCACTTCAACAAATACCATGAAAGTTATCCTTGCAAGTAGATGTCCATCTATTGTTCATGACGGCTGCTATGGTAGTTTCTCAATGCTCCTAGGGTGGGTTTACCAGGGTTTAAGACAGCTGACATCAATATCTGTTACATCTTAAATTAGGAGATCAAGATATGATAGTGAAAACATCTGGGAAACCTCCTATTTTCTAGGCCTTGAATCGAAATTTTCAACGGTACCATGAATATACAATTAAGCAGGAAAATGCTACGAAGATTCGGTGAACATGATGGAGATGGTATTATTATTACACATGTGCATGCAAGACTATGAAACGAAAACGAGGACAAAGGTGACTAAAGTCGAAAGAAAGATCAGTTAACTACAAGCGTGGACGAAGAACGTCTGCTATTTTTCAGTTCATCTGTCCAAGGAACACTCGCGACACCAATTTCGTACGCTGGAACTTGTACGTCGCCTTCATCTGCCTGTGATGTTTGTGAAGGCATTTCAACGAGCACTGCGACCTGCAAGACCAGATCTCTCGTTATGGGTGTATCTTGCTGTGATTTTTCATCAAAGTAGACATTATTATTTCCTTGTTCCGCATCCATTGACAGCCCACGTTCTCTCCGATGCCGAAATGGAAGCCTAGACCATGAGAAAGAGCTCAGGTAAGAGAGACAGCCGCGTCTTTGACGCACAATCCCCTGCGCCTGTTGTCCATCTTGGATTCCATCCTCTCGATGCGGGCGGGACGCCAGTCGCTCCGGCTCAATGGCATTGGGATTGAGATGATAGGGCTCTGGGCCAGTCAATAGAACCAGACCAGAGCGCCCCGAACCACTACGTGCGAGGGGTTCTGCTTGCATTTGAGGTGTGACAGACAGTGTTCGAGTAATGGTCTCGATGTTATCGAGGTCTGAGCCACCATAAATGGTTGACGAGGGCGGTACTTGATGTGGAGCTGATGGTGATGGTGATGATGGAACGTCTTTCACTGGGTTAACTAAGAGTGCAGACAGTGGCTATTATCAGAAGCATTAGCCTCTTTCAAAATCTTGAGAACAAAAATCCGTCCCGTACAGTCATGTCCTTCCAGAGTGACAATCCGTATTCTGTGCTTGCGAGGTACTTCTCCACCAACACCGGAGGAACATAGCCAACACCCTCTCCTATTCTCTCTGCCCAAGGTTCCATGTTCCATTCAAACCTTGCTCTCTGGCGCGCTGAGAATCTCCTTCGTGAGACCACTCCACAACCAACGAAGATGAGGAGAAGAACAACGAAAGTGATCAGAAACCCGAAGAAGTAGCTAGCGCCACGCTGCCCACCACTGTTGTTTGGACCTCCAGTAGGCTCAGTGGTGGGGTTCGACATTACAGCGGACATGGTCGAAGAAATGGACGGGGTTTCTCGAAAGCTTCCAGGTTCTCAAGTCTTTGGAGAAAAGTCACATGACGTCATACTCTGAAATTATTCTGAAATTTCAGACATCTGAGGATTTAATCCACCTGCATATCTACTTGACTTTAACCCGCCCGAGCATCTACTCAGGGCTGTGGTCCATACTGTAATTCAGTCATGGAATTGTGGCAATGTGCCTATCTCTTGCCGTTCCTGAGACATTGCTATCTATAGGAACTTCCCTCTACACCATTTAGCAGTGTAATATATCAGTTTTGGTATCTACCTTTAGAAATCAACGAATAGCCGAAACCATCGGCATTTGTAGAAGTATAATTGGAAGCGAGCTAGAACTGACAGTTCTCGCTGTATATCCGGTCAAGTTTGTCGTTCGCCATTGGCTAAAAAGGGCTAATTTAGGGTTGCATTACGATCACAGTTACCATCCACACGTAAACATCAGTATGGCCTTCGGGCTCAGGCTTATTCGAGCTGCAATTTGGCAAGCCAAAGGTGAAAATGATTTTATAATATCAGAGTGATTGCCTACCACGCTTGCTTCACGTTAGGAGACTGAAAAACACGTTGGATCATATAGACATTGTGAAAAGACGTTGTGTCCACGGCAACCAGGTTTCATTCAATTTTACAGATCGTTACGTCAATTTGTGCTTGTTTCAGAGATATCATGACGTCACGAGCTACGATAAATGTATGCGAAAGTAAGAGGAACCAGATTGCAACTTGGGCTCATTAGCAACCCTCGAACAAATTTAAACTTCACTCATCCCGATCGAGATTCACACTGATTGAAAGGGATCCAGTTCCACGGTGCTTTGAATGAAGGTTTACACTTGCGAATGATTAATGTATTAGTTTCCAAGAAAAATCTGTAATCCTTTTCGTGCAGCAGCCAACAGGTCAAAAGACAAGCGTAAAAATTCGTTGAAAGTCTATACCGGTTTCACGTTGGCTCACAGAACGGGCGAAGAGGTTCATATCAGGTTCTGTGGAGACCAAAGACGAGCGCTCAGCTACATGAACATAAAACTCTAGCTTTTGTCGATTTTACTAGGCCTAACTTATGGGATTGTTCCGAGAATTGTCTCGAAAAAAATACGTGGTCAGACTTATATTTCTGGTATATGGTAAACAAGCAAACCGACATTGGTTTTCTCGCCGTTCGTTCGCAGGGTGAAGCGACATAAAGGAGCAGCTGTACAGATGAGAAGAACACATAAGTAAAACGGGCACAGCAGATTTGCAGAAAGGAGAACGAAAGAGATAAAAGATGGTTGAATTTTTACTTGCCACTAGCAGGTCAATCTGACTGGTAACACAGATGCACTTAAGTCATTTTCCTGCTCCTCATCACCTTTTGCCTCAGCGCCCTCTCCTTCAACTCGTTCTCTCTCTTCTCGAGTTCGACTTGAGGAGTGTTACTAGACGCCTGTCAATTGATAAATGCTGGAGTACCGGTTAAATTCAAGAGAACTTACACCACTGCTATAAATTGGCTCTTCATCCCACTTACTCTTTCTTCTCTCTACTTCTGCCTGGCCTCTTATCTTTAATTCGCCACTCCCACCAGGTCTACGGTCCCCTTCGTCTACATCCACTGCATCATCCCTAAATATAGGAGTTTGGCTACGACTTCGGCTTTCATACCGCCCTTTTCTACGCAACGATCTGCGATCACTGCTTCGGCTCCGTCTTCGTGGGGAAAGAGATCTTGACGTAAGGGAACCAGATGGACTTCTTCGACTGCGAAATCTCGGACTCCTTCGCCTGGGTGGAGGACTGGCACTTCTCCGCCTAGAATTATAACCGCGCGGAGGGGACCTTGACCGGCTTAAAGAGTCCGCATGAGGTCGAGTACCAGGAGATCTACGATGGCGACGCAGTGGAGAAATTCTGTTACCCTTCCGACCTTGGTAATTACGCTCACGGACAGGAGGAGTAAACGATGGTGAACGAGGGCGGCGGCGGTTTGGAGGCGTGCGAGAACGGGAACGTGATGAACGAATCAGTGATGGGGAACGAGAGTGTGAACGGGATACGGAGCCAACTATCGCAAAACGGCGTTGAGGTGACCTTCGCCTACTCGGAACCGGTGATCGAGGAGAACGCGAGCTCGATTTTTGCCTTTGTCGAGGTGGAGAGCGGAACTTCCTAGGCGGAGAACGTGAACCTCGAGAAGAGGCCATGGAAACGGACCTATTTCGACGAGGTGGAGGTGGTGTACGAGAACTTCGTCGACCCCGGCCCTATGCAAGCAATATTTGACCATCGTATACGAGTCTTTTTGATATAAATCGAACACTTACCCCACCGCCAGGGCCACCGCCTCTACCTCCCCAACCTGCATCGCGAGGTCTTCGGTCGTCATCAAATCCTCCCCTACCTCGTCCACGCCCCCTACCACGCCCACGTCCAAAGCCACCTCCCCTTCCGCGGTCATTATCCCCCCTAATTTCATCAAGACGAGCGCGTCGGTCACGTTCATCAATTGCTCGAACATCGTTTTCCCTAGCCTTACGCATCTCTTGTTTCTTTTCTTCAATCATAGTACGGGGGACACCGGTCACATCTTCTTGTGCTTCAAGGAGTAGCTTCCAGAGTGCCAACATGAAGGCAGGTGTGTTTTTAGTCAGGAAGCCGGTAAGGTTTATTTGCATTTTTCTGGGATCCGGTGTCTAGAGCAGTGTGAGCCGGGATATAGGTAGAAAAGACCATGATGTCACATGCCGGTTGCGATTCATCTTCCAGTAATCCCATGGCATATTCAACGACAACTTCATCTTCAATGCCAACTAGTTCAACAATTTTTTTTGCAACCCAGGGCCGTATAATCGTGACATTCACTTTGCGCATGTCCACCTTTACATCATGGACTATCAGTCCATGAAAAGACGACGATATGAAGTAGTCAACAAACCTTTTTATCGAACTCTGCAGGGAATTTCATCGACTTCAGGAGCTTTGTCTCCTTGTCCGAGAACCGCCTGTCTTGTTCTGCAGACGTACCCTTAAAGAATCCTAGTGTGGGAGCATGAGCGAGTCAGGGTGCCATCAATTCTGAGAAACGACTCACCAGCATCTGCCATGTGTTGGTGGAACTGTGAAAAGATAGAACGATCGGTGTCAACAGCGCAAAATCCACTGGCTCGTGAGAACAAACTGCCTAAAGTATGATTGTAGCAGAATGCACACTGAGGAACTTTGATCACTCTTATTGCTATACACCATGGCCCACAGAAGACGAATACTGCAGAAAATATTTGTCATGAGACTATTCTTTTTAACTTGATTAAAAATCAAATTTCATCTCACAGCTACTTAGTCCTGTGTCGTCATTTCCTTCTATCGTTTTTGTTTTCCTTTGGGCATTCGTTATTCCTGACACTACCCTTCTTATATTACACTCATAAGGCTTTGTGATTACATAAGGTTGTTCTCCCCTTCAACCCAACCATTTCATTGCGTTCGAGCTCAGTCCAAAATACGAGAATTAATTTGTTCCATGCCTGCTTCCTGTTCATGTCAGAGACTGGATGATGTCAATAGCCTCCTGGGATCGTGGTCTTATAGTGCAATCAAATGGACCAGCTTGTCTGTAAGACGTCACAGTCATTGTTTGAGCATTTTCCAGAATGATGATGCAAACCTGATCGCTCCCTGACTATTGTACTGGCAATTTGGCTCTATTATGTTGCCCTTCTCATCTCGAGCTTTCTTAATATCGAAAAGTGCCAATACAGTTGCGGCACAAATGAACCACATTGAAATGCCAATGTGACTTCCAGGACATGCCCTGTCGAGATTATCAGCACTCTTTCAAAGTTGTATCGGAAGTAAACTCGCCGGCGACCAAAACCAAAATTGAGTTTCACTGGATCTCTTCCGGGAACATTGAACTTCCCATTCTCAAGGAACCTCTCAGGTATGAGAAGATCGGGCTCTGGAAATTCCTTCGGATCATGGCATAACGCCCTAAATGTCAATCAATTTCAAATTCAGATTTAAGGTGATAATTAGTCATCGCACCAAACGTTGGGGAGAATAATGGAATCCTTCGGTATGTGATATCCCTTATAAACATTGTCTTCAATGACTGAATGAAATACACCTGTAAAAGTATCATTGGATCAACATAGCTTCATTTGCGATCGACTCGCCCAAGGGTAAAATAGGTTGCCACCTGGGTCTTTTAGCCAACTAGTCCGGCAAGTGCAACTTGATACCCACCTCATCAATTCTGTTAATAAGGCTCGCAAATATGGCATGGATGCCATGTCATCATGTGTCGGCAATCGTCCATTCGAGATATTGTCAACTTCCTGTTGTGCTTTTCTGAATACCTCTGGATAAGTAACCATGGCTAGGAAAAACGTGCTTAAAGCAGAGACGGTAGTGTCTGCACCAGCTGCACAACAATTTCAATTCACTTTCAGAATCAAGGGGATATGAGGCATACCGGCAAAAGTTTGTCCTGCCATTTCTTTCAGAGTCTTCTCTTCATCTGTCGTAGGCTTCTCGCCAGGCAAATCTCGATAATATCTCGAAAAGAAGGAATCTTTTGGTGTCTCATTCTCCTGTCCCAGCATGAGTGAGATAGCACCAAGATAACTCCTGCACGAACGCACAAGAGCAGCGTTATAGGGTTTGTTCAGTAGATCATGCATCTCCTGTCTGTATTTCCTGACTTTAATTTTCCATCTTCCACAAGGGAGCCATTCAGGAAAATATTCTAGGAATGGCACGAATTCGACCAAAAATGTTCCAAAAGTTCCTGCTTCGCTTGTGTGTTTAACAGTATTTTCTGCCAGCCGAACATGAGGATCATTGGAGGGCTCTACTTTGATTCCATAAGCCATGGTAATAGCAATGGCACCTATCATACTTAGGACAGAAGCCGTCAGGGAGGTCTGCTGATTGTCATCCACGAGCTTAGGACTCACTGTCTGATATGTGATATGAGTTCCTGTGGCTCTCTGAGAATATTATTGAGGAATATATGCAATTGTTCGATTTCATGGGCACGATGGAGAGACGTGTCTGAAGGGTGGAAGTACTGCTCAAACATCCGCCGGTTTTCTTTCCAGAGGTTTCCATACGGCTGGAGGAAAATTGCCCAACCCCATCCGAGTCTATCAAAGGGGCTCATATCAGTCTTTCATAGCCTCTAAAGGCGAGACTAGACATTCATACGCACAGCTGGTGTATAACCTTCGTCACGGGTCTGAGAGCTTCATAAAATAGAGGACCCTACAAATCTCTCGAAAAACTTACCGGCTTGAATAGATGGCAGACCTGTGTTCAAGAAGTTCTGTGACAGCTTCTTCTGACTCCAAAACCACAAAGGATTTGCCTGCCATATCCAAGTGAAAAATGTCGGAACCTTAGCATATGGAAGATTCAAGCTATTTCCTCTCATTCTGGTGTAGTTATAGCTCATACCAAGTTCCTTTGCCAGTTGAGAAAATGCAAGCCACTGGTTTTCTGAAGGGATACTCAGGATATTTCCAATAAAGGGGAGTTTCCTTGGACCAGGCGGAAGAGATAGTTTAGAGCGTTTCGAAGAGTGAAGCCAGTTTACGAGCAGGATAGTGAAGACAGCTGCTAATGCCAGAACGCTAATGAACTCTCCGTCCATTATCGGGCCAGGGAAGGATGACCTGGGAAATGCAGTCCATCTTCTTTATAGCTATGATGCACTATCAAAGATAATCAACTCCGGTTATGATTCTAGCCAATCAGAAGACAAGTGTCACCAAACACTCACACGTACAAGCACTCACATGTTGATTCAGCAGTTTCGGCAGATTCATGTTGTGACTATAAGCAGTGCATTAGTTCTAAACGTGAATCAATCGTTGAGTTCGGTTAGAAGGGGAGTAACCTGTCGCGAACGTACGACCATGATACAGTAGTAGAAACAGGGAACACGATGTGGTGTTCAGTCTTCCAACACTAATATCTCTCACGCTTTCTTGATTCCAAATCTTCTTTCTTCTAACCATAATAGACAGTTCAAAACAGAGGAAGCGAGCTAATGCACCAGCTAACTCACCTAGTTCTTGTCTGGGTGGTATTCTTCCAGTAAGAGGCAGAAAAGCAATTACACTCTTGCCTTAGAGATTAAGTCTTATATACTGGAAGTATGTATCATTGATGTGGAGCGCAATGATCTACGTGCTATAGATAGTCTGTATACGTCATCCATTCAACAAGTTCTAGAAAGTTCTATTGCACTCTTTGTTAGGGGATCACTGAGAATCGGCTTCATTACACTAAGTTTGAGTCTATATAAACAACTCAGGTTGAAAAGACCACTGTAGAGGTAACACACAATTAATATCGTTGGAAGTCGAGTCACTTTATTTCGTCATCCTGGCAGTTAGGATTTGATCTTAACCAGAGTTGAGTTGATCCCCCAGTTACACCGCTGGAAGGAAACCTCTTTTCTTCGTGATAGCTCAGTTAGGCTTGAGGACAAGCCATTCGCTCAGGCTACATAAGCCATGAGGCTATGTTGAAGGTAAATGTACACGAATAAGTACTCGTAGCAAAACAGCTAAGGTAGACGGTGACCCTCAAAAACCCGAGTTCAGGCAAACTGTGCTCAGATAATGCTCAGATAATAATCTATGTATATATACGATTGTGCTCAAATCGCTGTGACCAGTTTAGGATTCTATCTAGATCCTTATAGATCGCTATTGACAGCTTGGATCACACGATCGTCTACGTGTTCACTGTTTGTGATTCCATTGGCTACTCTTGTCTTGGCGGTCTCATCTCTCAAAATAGCCTCGTTCACCATTGCGTGTTCAGGATGTGGTGGCTTAAAATTAGTGAGTTGATATTCTAGTTGTTCCTCAAAGATTGTCCCGTCAGATGCCGCAGCAAGGAGTCCGAGGAAAGGAGGGGATGGATTCAGAGGACGGGTGCAGAATTCAGGGTGAGCCTGTAAACCAACGAAGAAACGATGATCTGGACGATGACCCGGAAGAGCTCAGCATGGGAAGCTTTACTGTAAGTCGAGGTCGGACACACCTTGTAACTCAAGTATCTGCATACGCTCGCCTTTCTCGTCTTTTCCAATGAATGTTAACCCACTATGCTCGAGTCTATCGACATGCTCTGGGTTCACTTCATAACGGTGTCTGTGGCGTTCCCAAATCTTCCCCTTACCACCGTACAACTTCCAAACCTTGGACCAATTTTCAGAACCAGTTTCAAAGACTGTGGGCCTTAAGCCAAGACGCATGGTACCGCCCATATGCGTTCGTGATATCTCAGGCATAAAAACAATGATGGGAGTTCCGGTGTTGGGACTAAACTCGGCCGAGGTTGCATCTGCATGCACAACAATGAACAGACAGTAAAATTGCTATCTTCATTACTTGCCTGGAATAGCCAGTACATTTCGGGCCCACTCCACGACGGCCAGCTGGAAACCAAGACAAATTCCAAGGAATGGAATATTTTGTTCGCGTGCATATTTGATAGCAAGCAACATTCCTTCTGTCCCACGAACACCGAAACCACCAGGGACCAGGATGCCGCTGTGAACACATCAGAAGCTGATCATATTGGACTTGAGAAAACACTGACTCTGCACCGACGAGGGCACGCCATGCGTCGTGATATTTTGCAGGATTTGATTCCTGTGTTTCAGATTCAAGATCCGATGATTCAACCCACTGACATAACGATAAGCAAACTATTGATCAAGAAATTACTTGGGACCAACATAAATGATGAGTTTGCGGTGAACGCGAAATGCAGAGTGCTCAAGCGCTTTTATGACGGACATATAGGAATCCTTCAAGTCTGTATATTTTCCAACAAGAGCAATGGATACTGTGTCAAAAAGTCGTTCTTGACTATGGACATGTAAGTGGGAACGTATAAGGGAAAATCATGATGCGTACCGACTGGTCATTTCTTTCCATCGTTTTTCCAGTGATTCCCCTTGAGCACGCATAGCTTCGGAAACATTGATCTTGTCGAGGCGTAGACGCTTCTGGAGATATCCTATGATCCCTTGGGACTGAAGCAAGAGGGGGACGTGGTAGATGGACGACACGTCGTGAACGCCGAAAACTTGTTCAGTGCTGACGTGACAGAACATGGATATTTTGTCTTTTGTAGATGGACTAAGAGGCTGCGGTACTAAGAGGCGACATGCAATCTGGGCGGGAAGTGAGTGCTAGACAATGAAGGTGGATGACGGATAGACGAACAAGGTCGGGAAGGAGGCCAAGTCCTCTGAGAGAATGGACCGTTGTCTGAGTTGGTTTCGTCTTCTGCTCTCCATGCAAATCCGGGACAAGGGATACATGAATGAGAGCAAAGTTTTCGTATCCTACACGAAACTGAAATTGGCGCATTGCCTCGATGAAGGGGGCAGATTCAATGTCTCCAACTGTTCCTCCAAGCTAGTGTTGAACTCAGCCATCTAGCCAGAGAAATACAAGCCTGTGAAGCTCACTTCAACAATGCACACATCCGGCTCTTCATCAGTATCATCAGACGGCACCTTTGAGACACGTTCCATCCAATCTTGAATCGCATTGGTAATGTGAGGGACGATCTAAATAGTAATCATGAGGTCTTCCAGGCAAGCGAACGTATTTGATACATACTTGGACAGTTTTTCCAAGATACTCTCCCTTCCTCTGTGAACGTCAGAACAATGAGCACCCCAGTCGTTTTATGGACTGCAGTGGCAGACCTCTTTCTCAATGACTTCGCGGTATATTTTTCCTGTGGTGAGGTTGTTGTCCCTCGACAAAGTAACATCAAGATACCGCTCGTAGTTTCCAAGATCTAGGTCTACTTCTCCGCCGTCGTTGAGGACGTATACTTCGCCTTCGATAGATGTTCAAGACTTGATGGGGCTTGGGCAAAGAAGTCCCCTTACCATGTTCAGTTGGCCGCATCGTTCCGGCATCGATGTTCATATAAGGGTCAATTTTGATAGAGGTAACTTTCAGACCGGTTGTCTTCAGGAGAAGGCCGGTGGATGAAGCTAAGAACGAGTTGATGAGCTAGCTGGCTGATTTACAAAAGACCGTACCAATAACACCCTTCCCAATGCCACTTACAACACCTCCTGAGACAATGATATACTTTGTCATCGTTGCAGATCGAAATAGAGAGAGGATGAATGGCTGCTCACAGCAGCAAGAGAAATTTGTGATAGTGTTATTTTTGGTCCACGAATTGAGTGGCTGTGCAGCCTGCTTTCCAAATAGGACTATTAGTGGTGAAATCCTATTTGACACCATACGAACTGTTGCAGGAGTTTATCGATTTTGACCTGGGATGATAGGAAACTTGCCGCGTCCATGCACAAATTAACAAGTAACGGGAACATTCTTGGTGAGCCGGTTTTCCCTGTTGCCGCTTGTTGATAGTATTAACTTGCCATCTCAGTGGGAACATTGATCACCATAATAGGGTCATAATCCAACACGAGTCAACTAAAAAAGACAAAGCTATATCGGAACACCTACGTTATGTTTCCTCCCCCAAGACTTCCACAAGTCACATCATAGTCTACACCGATGGCTCACAGAGGACAATAGGCCGAAGGTTCCGAAGAACAGGCGCTGCAGCAGTAGGGTTCCATCAGGGAAACGAAACCTTCAAGCAGAGGATGGGAGGCATATGACGCCGAGCTACCTGGGCTAGTAGTGGGCCTCAGGGCTGCAATCATGGAGGCAGAATCTCTGCCCAAAATACATCACATCCATATATATGCAGACAACATCTCAGCTATCAAAACGGCCCCAGACCCAAAACTACGTCAAGGCCAACTGCTTGCCTACTCCATATGCTACAATGGCTTGAAAAGAACTCAGACAACACCCTCAGAATTGCATGGTGCCCAGGTCACTCAGACATCCCAGGAAATGAACGGGCAGACCAGCTAGCCAAAGAAGTGGCTCTGTTCCCTTCATCATCAGAGCCCACAATTACACACAGCATCCGACATGCACGTGAATATTTAAAGAGAAGCTGGAACATTTCATGGAGGAACTCCTTCCCACAACAAGGCAGCTGGGCAACAGCAAACCGCATACCACCGTCCTTTCACCCTACACCTCACTTCCTAGAACTAGCAGGAAGGAGAGAGCTATTTAAACAACTTCTACAATACAGAACAGGACACAGCTATTCAGGGAGATACTACCGAAGATTCGTCCCTTCAGCAAACCCAACATGCCCATGTGGCGAACCAATACAGACACGAGGACATGACATCCAATCCCGCCCTACCTATGAAAGACATCGTACTGCCTTACGCAAAGTGTCACAAATGCTATACCTACCTGGCCTCCTCG
>Ga0153936_100042_pt1 | contig 24448 bp, 26 predicted proteins | sample TSNJ020MetaG_FD_102272 | JGI IMG/M metagenome (GOLD analysis project Ga0153936, IMG submission 102272) | Attine ant fungus gardens microbial communities from New Jersey, USA - TSNJ020 MetaG | ecosystem: Host-associated > Fungi > Mycelium > Unclassified | place: USA: New Jersey, Wharton State... | reverse complement strand
GATAAGGGTAAAGGCAGAGCCATAGATCCATTTGATGATGAGAATGTATCCATTGATGCTGGTTTCTTGCCGACCGTGACACAGACCTATGCTGCTCCCACCTCTCCTGCTGTCTCCTCACAGCCCGTAGTTCACAATGCCTCTTCTTCAACTTCTTCGACAGCGAATGCCATGGCCTCATTAATTGCTGCGCTTGATGGTGCCGCCACAGAAGAAGAGGTGCAAGCTCGCTTGAGGATATCTTCGGTCCATTCGACCACGTCGGACTATAGTGATGCTACAGAGAGTCTTGACATTTCCAAGGACTTCCCCCTCCCCCCTCTTACTCCCGTCCATTCAACATCGACATTTGAGTCGTTTGTCACTGCTGAATCAGATCGTACAGCTCGGTGATGTATTCTTTTCTTTTTATTCTTATTATCTTTTATAAAGTACTTATCATTAACGGTACTCGGTATATCGTTCGCCTGGTGCTCTTTCGTTTCAACTTTTCTTGAACTTGTCACGCATCTGCTGGTCGTGACTTTCTGTATTTGCCCTGAAGCTTATTAACTTGAATTTTATCTTGTTTCCATTCCCCAGTACATACCACTACGACTGGAGAGTAATTTGAGGATCTTATTCAATTCTTCTTTTTGTAATATCCTCCCTTTCAACCTTTGTCCTCTTCCTTCTCATTTTTCTTGTATGGTTCCCTATTAACATGCAGTGGTTTTGATGTAGGATTCATCCTACTACGGTCCGCTCGACCGCTCGACCGACAAATCAGTGCCTGGATGGACATTCTGGCGTGAGAAACTAACCGCAGAGTTCTGATACTCAGGTGATGATGCCTGTGCTCAGAAATTTTTTGACAACGACTGCCAAATTTGTATCTATGCTGCTTGTGCGCCATCATCCAGTGAACATTTGGTCGTCAAGTTTATGTTTGGTTCATGTTGTCATTGTCAGTCATGTTGACAGCTACATACGTGTCATGTCAAATAGCAGACTAAGCATATTAGGGTGCTATATTTAGGATGCGCTGGCCAATTGGCCAGCTCAGGAGTGAGTGGGAATCTAGTGTTCAAATTAGAGATATTCTCCTGTGAGAAATCATGTACTTGAATAAATGATCTGATTGCTGTCTTCCAGGTATCTTGGGGCTGATAGAGACATTTTTGTCATTGAGGGTAGTTCTGTTAGATCTACTGCGGGCCCCGCCACTATGACTCTTGCTCATATACTAACTGTAATAACAAATACAAATCAGGGCCCATCAAGGATACCCCCTCGGTATATCTATCCTTATCCCTACCCTACCCTTGACTAAAGAGCAAGGGCAGAATAGACCAATGCCTAGCCTTACCCCACCTTTTTTTAACCTACAATGGGCTTGAAATATTATTCAGCTGTATTGGACCAGTGCAAAAGTCGCAGTCTATCATCCAGAGAAGTCAAATGCCCATCATTCAAATACGTGGAATGCCTTTTCCTTTCCCACAGAATTGTGCGCTCGTAAATTATCCGTTTTCCAAAAGATCATATCATGAGTCTTTTGATTTGAAGGGCAATAATAACTTCCTGACCAATTACACCAATTACACACTGAGGACTTTTCATTTTTATCCTGCACCGAAATATAGGTACTCCATGAGTTTGAGCTTAGACTTGTAATCTTCTGAAAATATCCAAGGACTTCTCTTCAGAAGAACAAGATCAGAGAAGTAACCAAGTATTAGATTTAAGATAAGTTGGACTAGACCATTCAACTGAGCAGCATCTATGTAAACAACCTTAGCAGGCCCGGTGAGGTAGAATCTTGCCATGGCGACCGCTGGCTAGACTGTTCATTAAGTGGACTTAGTGCGGTAGGGAAGTACCATCTCTCCCGATGTCACAAGAGGTACTATGGTCTGTGGATGCAGACTGCTAGAATGTCTGAGGCGATGATCAAAATGCAGTTACCTGACTTGCGACAGGATCGGATAACCAATTGGAATCATTAGTAAAGATGGCTAAAAATGCAGACAGTCATTGGGGAAGATTCCTTACAGGAGCAGCTTATGAGCTTATGATATCCCTTATGATATCGCAAGTGAAGGGTGGGAAGAGTAGTTGATGAGATGATAGCGATCAATCTTAACTATCAGGTTCTTTGGATCACTCTTTACAGCTTGCCACAGAAGTCCCGCCTTCTTTTGCCTTCCGCCATCATAGCATACCTCTGGATCTCGTCTTTTCATGTCGTCTAGGCCTTACAACCAGTGGCCTCAGAGCAATGGCTTCGATGCGCCACAGGCGGACTTGAGTCTCTACCCGAGCAGTGATTCCCAGCAATTACAACAACTTCATCATCTCCCCAGTCTCTACCTGCAGAATTCCTCGACCCTTCCAAATAGTTTCGTTGATACTCATCAAACCAGGCAATATGCCGGAGCAGTTAATCCTCATAACGAGAATCATACGCAAGTCTATAATTTCGACTCGCCCCAAACTTCTTCTAATCTTCCTCTGAACGCTGGTTCCTCGCAAATAATTCATAGCATGCTGGATGATTCTTTTGAAGTGGTGCAGTCTCAGTTACCCTCTCCATCTCAGCCAGGAGGTACGTTTCACCAATCGAAGCGCCTGCGGCCTTTAGGCAGTCAAGAGGATCCCGACTTCACTGGAGAGGTCAGCCCAGAAAAAGAGAGTGGGAGAAGACAGTAAGTACATGCTATTCTTCATCATCCTGAACTCATTTCCCGGCCTTCAGCGGTGGCGCATGTGCCCGTTGTAAAAGCCTCAAGGTCAAATGCGAGTTCATAACAGATCAAGAAACTTGTAAACGATGCCTTAACGGGGGTCATGAGTGTGCTATTCCAGGCAGGAAAAAGCGTCGAGTTCCTCCGTAAGCACTTCACTCTCAATTTAATTCGTGGTCTCTTAACGGTCGTATAGTAAGCGAGAACACCTCGTCAATCAGATTCGCGCCCAGGCAGAACAAATTAATAAGCTTATTTCCCAGCTTGAAGCAGTACAAAGGTCACAAGGGCAGCCCCCTAATCTAGAGAACTCATCAGTTATCTTGCAAACCTCTATCAAATCAACGGAAGGGGATAGCACCGACAATACAGGAGCTTTTTCCGGTGATCTTACTTTCGGTGGGGGCAACTGGGCAATCGAAAATTGGTTAGCCCAGGCCAAGGAAAGCTTCCTGCAGTTCGGCAACTCTATATCCAAGAGCTATCTTGTCGGCGTTGCGGCCGGATGGGAAAGCGACGAAGATGTTGACCCTGATGACCTACAAGATAATGGAGAAGATTCTGGCTTAGGATCTACCGAGGACGGTACCATGCAAAATTTTGACCTCGAAGGACGAAATTTAAGTCCCATAAAGAAAGCTCCTAGTGACAAACCACCCAACCTTCCCACAGAGGCAGCACCATGGGGGCTCATGGGAAAACTGAGTCTAATCAGCAATCCCAACGATCAAAACCCCGAAAATACAGGAATAAACAGCTCGACATACTTTACCAGTAAGCAAGTGCACTTGATATCATGTTATACTCGCATTAACGCAACTGCAAACAAAGACGTTGATGAACAGGCTAAGAATGTCCGATGGGCCGGACCACACATCCTAAGCCGTGGTATGATAACAATAAATGACGCGGAAAAGCTTTTCAGAATGTAAGAGTTCATTTTATGTGGGTCGCTTTCGCATTCCTAGAATTTTCTTCAGATATTTCGAGAAGATGAATGACTCCACGTCATTATTGGACCCCAAACTTTATACACCTCCCTTGACAGCCGTGAGGAGCCCGTTTTTGTTTACAGTTAGTGAGTGTTGTCAGTTCCAAATCTATTGAAGCTGACGCATCCAAGTCTGTGCTATCGCTTCAAGGTTCTATGAAGGTCCCTCCGATTTGTACACTCAACTGATGCATTATGCACAACTCGCGGCCGGGACTGCACTCATTAGTGGAAACAAAAGTGTTGATATGTGTGCTGCTTATATCCTACTTAGCTTGTACCCTGTCCCAACCCGGCGAATGACTGAGCAACGAAGCTGGTTATACCTCGGTTTAGCCATCAGGTAAGAAGCCTAAATTCCAAACTGCGACCGTTTAACATGTGTCCCCCAGAATTGCCACTGATCTGAACCTTCACATCCCTATCAAAGACAAACCTCGTGATGAACGGCAAGCACGAGAGGCTCTAAATCGAACTCGTATCTGGCTTAACTGCTTCAACCTTGATCGATCCACAGGCTCTCAATATGGCAAGCCGCCCATCATCAACAACGCTGACTACGTAGCGAACCATTCGACAGAGTGGTATAAGACCTCTCCATTCAATATCGAGCACTTCGATATCCATATATGTGCATACAACGCGGAATTGAGGGTCATGGCCTCATTTATGGGGAAGATTTACAATGATCCAGAACAACCAACGGGACTGAACAAGGTACGATGAGCCCTGAATAGTTTTCCCGTAGTCCGCTCATTTCTTCTTCATCTGTGCTCAGAATGCGGATTTCGAAGTCATCTCTACCGCAACCGATGATGAACTGCAATTGCTCGGTGACCAATGGTTCACTCTGCTGAAGACGACAACCGATACGACTGTGCCCCAAAATCGATTCCGCATCGGGCTTCTTCGATTAGCCTATAGCTATTCCAGGTTGATCGCACTTTCGTACGGTTTTCAGCATGCGTTCCGTAAGAATACAAGTGAAGAAAACCCTTTCTTGAGTCGGGTAGGTACATGATTCTGCCCGTGAATGCTTAAATTGATGTGACACAGTGCTTGAATGCGGCACGCGACGTTGTCCATGCTGTGCTGGACGATATATGCCGCCCCGATCAATGTTTGTCCTTCCATTCTTGATGGATAACTTAATTTATCTTTCCGTACAGTATTCTGGTGGCGTCATGGGCCGGAGGCTCAGAGTATTTTTGTAACTTTCGCCTCTGCTTTCTTAATCAAGGTAGGCGGTTGTACATCTATAATTCTATTTGATCTGATTTAAGGCCCCAAGCTATTACAACCTCGCTTCGCTTCGCACCTCAGCCCAGAGACACGTACGGAAATCAAAGGTTTAGTGCAGAAAGTCGTTGAACTCCTCAGTTCCGAGGCCATTGCTATTGATGAGCGAAATGGACCTGGACTTTATGCCCGGTTCCTTCGCAATCTCCTCCAATCTCCGGTCCTTCAAGACCCGTTCCCCCGACACTTACGCATGACGAAATCGACTCGAACAACACCAGAGCTCTTGGACCATGTATCTTTAGCTCCAAGGTCAAACTATTCATCGCCAATCCGATCTGGTGGTTCACCATCTCCACTACCTTCAGAAGAAATGACCTCGTTTGACATGTTTGCACCAGTAGGAGTTGGTGCCACCGATCCATACTTCCCAGGGCTTGATACTTCTCCTACTCTGCCTTACATGGACGCGATTACGACAGGGAGGGTTGGTCCATCAATCGGAACTGTGTCTGACATGTTGATGCCTCCTTTGAACGGAGATGACTACCTCTTGCAAATGCTTGGTGGTGGTTCGAATACACATGACTGGGGACAATCCCACAGTAAGTACGCCCCCAGCGATTGTTGATAGTCGTGAGTCAATAACATTTGCGAATGTAGCTGGATATCAATGGTTCCCTCAATTTCAACAAAACATGGGCATGAGTGTTCTTCTCGACCGCACTGGGTATTAAAATCCATCCTGAACTTGTTTTCGAGGGTTATCTGGCTCTTATGGTGCATATATTTAGCTCGTTATTTGTTTATTCTCCAAGTTCTTGTTTATACTTTGCTCTCATTTTCGTTTTGGGCTTTCCATGTATGTTCAAAAATACTGCATAGGGAAGCTGATGGTTATAATGCGAAGTCAAGTAATCGGGTTCGGTACCTGAGTTGTGAGAACTGTACACGTGACATTTGATTTGCATATATAATATGTGCACTGAATTTTTTCCATCCTAACTCATTCATGGACTTGCATTGTTGTCCTCCTGCGCAGGTTTTCTCCCCTCTCGCAGGTGTCTACCGCTTGTTCTAGATGAAAAATATTCACTTCTAGCTGGAGCGCATTCCAGCTTGTTTTTAGTCACAAGAGTACTTGGACTGTGATTTCCTTACCAGAAGTGTTACATACATACGTAACGGTAGAATTGAAGCAGTACACTTCAGACGCTTCAGGTTCTGAAGAAAAGGCAGGATTTGTGCGCCTTGAGGATAGCGATGATACATTTGAATAAATAGCATTGCTACGAACATTGCTACAAAACGATACATATGACTACTTCAAAACACAAGACAGGATGAGTCAGGCCTTATGACTGAACGTGATCTGGGTATCTGCATGCTACGTATTGGTGAATTAAGACCAGAAATTAAGAAAACAACTGACTTTTCACTGGAAGGTCGAACCAATATCGCCGAAACGAATGTTGGAGAAGGTAACTTGTGCATTGGCGCTTTGTCCTTCGACAGTGGACGGGTCGCCAGATTGCGGGTCGCAAGTCCCACGAGCAACACCGGGCTGGGAGGCATCAGCACCGACGGGGTAATCAGAGTCGAGCCACAGCATGTCTGCAAAGTGGTCATCCCAAAGGGACATGACAAGAACCATACCCTTTGCCATAGCCTTGCTCATGTTAGCAAGACCACCGTGTTGTTGGAAGCTTGGTGTGTCACCGAAAGCTTGCTTCTGAGCATCACAGAAGTCAGTGGTGATAGAATCGAAATCGCTCATGCCCGGGATGTTGGTCTGGGAGTTTTGAATGACACGTCCATCCTGAACATACAGGCGGCGAATCTCCGAGAGTGTGCCGGAAGTGGAATTGTTGTTAGTGAGGAATTGAGTGACAACTGTGAATGGACGGGTTGTGTCGACTGTCATTCCAGAGCCGTAGAAGTTCTTAACTCCCATACGGAAGGAGTTAAAGTCACAACCGTCAGGGTCGCAGAGACCGTCATAGCGGCTTTGAATGGCACAATCCTCTCCAGTGCACCTAGTCTGTCCATCAACGTTGCAAGAGTGAGGTGTAAAGGCTGCAGCATTGGAGTTTGCTTCCCAAACATCCATCTCGTTGCAACAAGTACCGAAGTTACCAGTACCAGCATTAGGGTCACTCGTCGAAGGAACCCATCCCTCGGAGTTGGCCTATGGTCAGGTATGTCAGTATTGGTATTGAAATTCAAAGAAGATGAAGAAAACTTACGACTCCGTTAATAAACTTGATATCCCTGGCGCACTGCGAATCACAATAGCCAGTCCCATACTGGGCACCGGCCTTGTTTCCCGAGAAACGGGAGAGACCACCATCTGCATCCATCTCAGAGAAGTAGAGGGCGCCATTAATACCACAAGGAAGTTGTGACAAGTCAACGTCGAAGGTAAACTCCTTGTTCAGGAGTTGGAACAACTGATAATGGGTATTATCGGACATGAGATAGACTCGAGAACCGACGTTCTTCTGTTGCGCGAAGGTGACAAATTTGAGGGTGAGAGCGTTGCCACTGGTGGTGACACCATAAGTACCAGCGTAGTCCGCACCATCAATAGCACAGTTGGCAGCGCAAGTCACACCATCGGGACAGAGCGTAGCGTCCCAGAGGTTGCCAGTATAGCAGTTGGTGAACCCACCAACGTTGTGAGTCCAACGCCAGTTTGAGTCGAGAACAACGGCGCCACCACTCACGCTAGAGCAGCTTCCACTGCCGGTGCAAGTCTGCCAGGAGAGAGCAGGATGATTCTCTGCCTGATTAGTGCCGATATTCTGGCCAAAGGCCATTGAAATTAGAGCGAGAGCAGTGAGGGTGTTTTTCGGGAACATTTGAAGCTAGTGCAGAGACTCGAAGGTTGCTTTTTGCTGGGGCCACAAAGCCTGTAAAAGCGGTCTTTTATACCTTTAACGTCCCGGTACAATGGATAGTGAATCCCAGACAAAAATGCAAAAAATGGTATGATCATGTGTATGAAAGACGCACCAAATTTTGTCTCGTCCATCAATCTGAAGCCATGAGAATGTCTTCAACACAGGAACAGTTCTATAAATGAGACAGCCCAAAAACAAGCCATTTGAACTCGGAGATACCGCTCCACTCACTCTGAACTCGGTCCTAGATCCAGGCAACATGACTCTCTGTCAAGGACACTACTGTCGGTAGCAGACCGTATGGAGCTGAAGAAGGAAACCCATCAAGCCATGGGGAAACTTACCTCCAAGAATCTATTTTCAAGGTGGAGTCAAATGGCACTCCTTCCTTTGCTACTGCCGGCTTCTCTGCTACGATAAAGCAACATTTACTGTTGAGATATACATTTATCCTCGGATCGCCCGAAATTCAAGCGACGGAATCCTTGTGCTGAGTAGTCAAGTCATTTCCAGTGCATGCATTCGCCGTTTCACCATGTGAGTTAGTAAAAAAGAGTCAATTTTCCCATCAAATACACTGCGTGATTACAAGTTAGGCATTGCTTTCGTGTGCTTGTCAGCGGAATATCCGAACGGTGGCAGAAAGAATTTACGAATGCACCTATCAGACCTTCATGAATCCAGACCGTAATCAGGATCATCCGATTGAATGGTTGATGATTAACCAATGCCTATTCGAAATGAACTTCTTGGGGTAGACAATGAAGCTGAAATTTTGCCATTGCAATGTGAGGGCAAATTTTGTGTTAGTACAACTTTTCAGGTTTCTAATGCTGGTCCCTTTTCAGGTGTTTAACCCTGCTACCTTTGTGGGCCTGCACTGGAAAATAGCATGTATTTTGTTAATCGCCGGACTGCGCTCTATGATGACGTTGATTTTTCAATGTGATCTTGCGATGATAATCCGATTGAACAATAATAAAAGACATGACTGTTGCCGAGAATAGACAGGACCGCTGAAGAAGGCATTAAGTTAAGGTGTGTGATTGAGGTTATATAATACTGACTGCAGTCATCAGTTGCTCCAACTGCGAGATCGATTCATTTACATGCTATGAGGTTTCACCACTATGAGAATTCCAAAATACCAATCCCACAATCCCAGAAGGATGAGAAGCTGAAAAATACACAGGACTTCACCTCAGCTCGGCCCTCGGGTATGGGGGTGGGGTCGGGGTCTTTAAGCTCAAGCGTCCCCCAAAGCAGATCTCCGGGGTCTCAATTTAACAATCGAATAGACAATCGAATATTTGCTGTGCCTCCATGGTCGTGCGTCAGGAAGAATGAATGCAAATCAAAGGGAGAGAAAAAAGGGTCCCACAAAAGGCACTGTAACATAAGCTAGATAAGCTGATACAAAGCCCTCAAGTTTTACGTTGGTAGGCGACTATATGAACGAAAGTCTCAGCAATTGGACCGCTCTTTTGTAGATCTGACTGCCGGCTACACAATGAGCATTTGCCGGTATGTCGGTAGTCAATCTACTATTTCTGCTCCTTGACGGTGGTTCCTGCATTATCAGAGTCACCCGAGACATTCAACTCGATATCAGGATGGGACAGGCGCTGTATCGAAAACTATTTTTTGATTCCACAAGCGAGATCAGTGTTTTATAGTTAAATCACCTTTCAATTGATCTCACTTCTACGTCAGTTCGTTCTTTTTTGTCTTTTGTCTGGATACACTGCTCCAAATGACCGGACACATCATGGGGAAAGGGTTATGGTGTGTTTGTGGCCTATTCAAGTAGAACCTTCTGCATTGCCAGGGGAGTAGTTTGCTCTTAACTCCATCCCTAGGTAGGGCGTGTTATTCATGAACAAAAGAAAACTTGTTAGGACATGGAAGTATTAATAGCCAAGGTTGTTCCTGAGAACCATACTTTTTCTTCATGTCCCTAGTCAAAGCACGTAGCATGGCCACCCTCACTTTTTTGGTGGGTGGTGGTTTGGTGGTGAAGACGAGAGCGATTCCTTCGGCAATATTGTGATGAAAGCAAGAGCACCTGTAAGCATTCTAGGCGTTTTACTAGACGAAGCCGAAGCTTTCCCACATATTACCTTTTCTAGCAATTAGATTTCTATGCTCTGGGATTTCCTTCTCACAGACAGGTCAACATTTCAATGCCACCACAACTGAACATAATATTTAGGGGATATGCAAGCAAGGAGTTGAACTCTGTCAATTCGATTCGGCACCCGAAAGAACTTAGGCATGCGCTAACATAGACTGACTTAGCTCCGTCTTGGTTCCTTCTCAGCTGACTTGACTTCTTCTCAGCTGACTCGCGCTTAGAGATAGATGACGTCGTTCAGTGAATGGCCTGACTCTTTATGCCTTAAGCACTTGTGTGCTTTGAGGAGAACTTCGTCAAGAATGGACTCGGCTTTTGTAGCCTGATAGGAAGGCAACAACAAGTATCTAACATGGCGTTCATCGTGTTGACAATGTTGGCCATGTGTGTTCCTCAGATCTGCAACTATATCTTAACGCTTAGCGGATAAGTAAGCCGAAGTTTGACATACAAACCTATCAGAAAATGGATGACTCCTGGGGACCTGATTCTCCTAGGATGTTCCATGCCGAGATGCCGAGCCTGAATTCAAATTTGGGGGACTCCACTCCTAGATGGGAGGTCATCCAAGTACGAAGTCATGTGCGGTCTGCCTCGTCGAATGAATTTTATTATTGTTTTATCGTTGTTTTGTGTAACCTTGACAACACCGACACAAAGTTTTGTAAACAACTTTTTCTCGCCATGCAAAAACGTAGATCGATACTAAGATTCATGCACTACTACGAGCTTAATTTAGTGATCCCTTACCGTCTATAGACGGACATCTTTTGGCATTGCTCTAAGGGCTTGACGAACACCAAGATCTGCCAGAACATCCTCAGCCCCTCCCAGAAGTGCATCGAACGTGATTGTGCGATGATACTAGTCACATTTATGAGTACATAGCCCGCCAGCCTGTCAGGTATACTTACATGCTCAATGTATTTACCCATTCCAGTTTGAGTGATACCGCGGCCACCAAAAATTTGAACAGCATCACGAGCAGTATCCTGCCCACATGCAGTGGAATAACTCTTTAGCAACGCAATTTGACCCGCAAGTTTGTTGGCCTGTTGTCCATATGACTGGAAACTAGACTCAGTATATATACAGTAATGGCTCTCAAAATTACTATACCATGTTGCACATTTGATAGGTTATATTCTCCAACCAATGTTGGACACTCTCAGCACGAGAAATCATCCCTGCAAGTTTCGAACGAATGACGGCTTGAGAATGTAGAGGTTTGCCGAATACTTTGCGTTGCGTCGTCCACCTGTATCCAGACATCAGAAAAAAGATCAGTCATTTCAATTAGCATACTTCAAGCATTCCTCGACTATTGGAAGTCATGATCACGTAGGTTACAGAACGACACCGGAAAGCTTACCAATACTCCGTTGGCTTCTGGCAGAGGCACAACACATGATCCATCGTTCGTGGTTGAAATTACTGTCGCGGCGAGAATCAATGATGGTAGATAACTCGAATATGTGACAAGATACCTGAGGATAACGAAGATCCCTCCACCTTCTTCACCGAGAGTGTTCTCCACGGGCACTTTAACATTGTCAAAGGTGATGTAAGCGGTACCAGCTGTCGTTGAGTAACTCGTTTTAATCTGCTTAGTATTGACTCCCGGCCCCCGTTCGACTAGAATGACAGTAAGTCCATCCCTAGTCTTACAACCAACGGTGAAGTAGTCGGCGAAGCTGGAGGTGCAAATGCAATCAGAAGAGACAGATAAAAAATTGGATGACTCACGTTCCATTCGTAATCCATTTCTTGTTACCTAGAAAAAGAACTTAATTTCAAGGAGAGGATATCAAGCGGGTCACGCACCATTGATGATCCAATGTTTGCCATCCTCTGTCTTCACCGCTGTGGTTTGGAGGCCCAAGACGTCACTGCCAGCCATGGCCTCAGAGATAGCAAGACAAATAAACTTCTTTCCTGCAAGGATATCGGGGACAACACGAGCTTTGAGTTCTTCGTTGCCGAAGTGAAGGACAGGAGGGAGGCCAATGACTTTTCCACCAAGAATGGCTAGATACTTATAAGAACCCAGTTCATACAAGCAGAAAAATCTACATACCATCCCCATATCCACGCAGGGCAGCACGAACCAGTTCTTGCGTAATTATCAACTTGAAATATTCTGAATAACAGTGTCGGACGAACAGGAGGATTAGATGAAGCACACCTCGTGGAAGTAGTCATATTCTTCAGGCTTGACCAACCCACCCATTAGAATACGACCTTTCAAGTGCTTTCCAGGTCCAAGACGCATAGCATTTATTTCAAGTTCCCTATGTGTTGTATGACTATTGCAAACCTCATAGGCATGAAACATAGGACATACGACATTTTATCAAAAACGCTCTGTGAAGGCCTCTTGCCATCAGCTTCCCTGGCCTGATTGCATTTCAATATCTTACAGAGTCTGCTAGTGCAATAAACTCACCAAAGCATCAGGGAAAACATAAGTATCACAAAACATGCGAACTTGTCGATGAAATGCACGATGATTCTAGGGGAAAAGGCCAAACAATGAGGATGAGGAGATTCAAGAGACAAAATAAACACTGACATCACTGAAGTACGGGCTATGATAGCCCTCTACCAACCATGTCGGTTCAGCATAAGGAACCTTACTAATGGTTCCAGGAACTCTCCCATGAATAACACTTTTCTCTTCAGCAATAGTACCTATTTTCAATCGTTGATATTGACTTTGTTCCAGAACCTCATGTCGATGAAGACCGTAGAATGCTTCTGTCGCATCTTTTCCAGCTAGTAATTCATGAGACGAATCGTTGAGGGCTTGCAACATAATATCATGATAGGGGTTCTCCATACCAATGTCGGGGTCCAGGAGGACGGAAAGTCCCCCAGGGTGAAATTGTTTGAACCGCGACATATCATAGACATTAGCGTCAATGATAATCCACTGTAGCGAATACGTTATCAGTTACATTGAACATCAGTCCATTCATAAGAATGATCACCAGGTCATCTTTTGTGTTGTGCTGTCTCGAAAACGACTCCGGTCAGCCAAACACTATATGATATGATAGACTTCACGCACTGTTGCTACCTCCTCTCGGGTAAGCTGTTTAGATCCCTGCATAACCATTGTCAAAGTAGGGTCTGAGTGAGGGAGTGGAAGATCAAATCACGAATGAAAGACAAGAGCAATTCATGTGATTAAACATACTTATATTTATCTCCTTTCTAAATCACCTGCCAGAAGTGGCTTCAATGGGACTCGAAAGAGTGCTAACTTGAATCTTTACAATCCTATTTGTAAGTTAATATGACAGTCTGCGACCTTGATTTATCTAACTAGACTCCATCCAGTTTTCTTTTCCTCACAAATTTGTAATGCAGTGCTTAATCTCAGTCCACAGTGGAATACATGATACCCTACAATAAATATGCTGAACTATACAACTGTTTTGAAAACAAGGTCACTCAAAACTAATCTGAATACATTTTTTTAAACAAAGTCAAACCTGCTACCATTTGTATATACACAACTCCGTAACAGGCAAAGGGTGTGCGATGACAGTCCCTGCGGAATATGACTAACAATACTCCTCAAACTTCCTTGAATCGACACATTTCAACCTCGTGGTCTTCATGATGTTGAAACACGATCGATGGGGGTACAAACAGATAGTGAATACAAACAGATTACACTACTTACATACCTGTATCTTTTTTTTATATATAAAAAATCAGCAATTTATTACACGGGGCTCGGTGGCAGACCTACCTGTATCTTCATCATGTAACGTAGCTACCGATATCAAAATACGAAACAATAAATCGACCTCATCATGTGCATCGCGCAGGCTCGCATGAGACCCAGATTCCAACACATGAGTCTTCCAGCTGTCAGTTGTCTCTCCAGATTGTTCGTCCACCCAAGATGACTTCCTATATGGTAAAAGGGTGGAATCAGGAGCGAGCCTGCCCCCGTGTTTCGGTTCTTGGGTCCCTACATTGGTGATCTAGCGAGTTGGTTCAGAGGGGTCGAGCTGGAACTTGGTCAATGTAGGACTAATATTTATGCATGTTGTAAGCGAGAATTTTCAGCCTCATATGGCGCGTCGTGGGGACGATGTGCAATAGATATTACTGTCCCAAAGGACAGTCAGGGGAAGGCGAATAATCACGACATTAGTGTAAGATTTTTGGAGACAACTGAGTTGATGACTATGTAAAATAGAGTAGACTTCTCCTTTTGTTTAAGGTCATTGGTCCATGCCATTTTGATTTCTGCTACTTTCAGTCTAAAAATTCATTTCTTGCATAGCAGTAGTGAAAGAGGATATCAAATGTTGAGAGAAGGACATTGTGTTCTCCCAGCCTAGAGTCTTAACAGTTCAAGCTTTTCTTTGTCTTAGTCATTGTAGATTCATTACAACCTGAAAGCACATACAACAACTAATCAAATTTCCCTTCCCTTATCTAGGTCTCCTTTGTCCTGCCATGAGTTATTGACAAGAAACCTGATTGAATAACTGCTGTGAAATCTTGGATTTGTTGAAAGGAGAATATGAGATAAAACATAAGAGAAATTGGGTGTTCTATTACAATCATCAATAAATCCGTAACTCATTTGTTTTATATTGAACAGATATGCTCAGTTACAGCTTGGCATCTACACGCGCAGATTTCTGTGCTCTCTCCCCAAGGGCACCATCAAGGGAGAGCCGCTGAATCTCCCGCTTGGTTAAGCCAAATTCTCTGAGTACTTCTTCCGTATGCGAACCAGGTTCAAGTACAAGATCCCCGATATTTGTAGTTTTCGGAGAAGATTGGCTGATATCTTGTGAAGTGACACGAGGATGAAAATCGGGAAAGGGTGAACTCTGCATTGCCTCTTTTGGTGTCAATACAGGAACTGCACATGCATCTGTTTCTGGAAGTCACGAGCGCATGAGAAGCTGGAAGGAAAGGATCAGTGCGTTGCGTACCGTGAAAGACTTTCCCCCAATATTCTCGCGTATTAGTTAAGAAACCCTGCTCAAAGTAAGCTTTCATCTTGGGCCACTGATCCCTGTCACTTTGCATAGCAGATGTCGGCTGCCAGCCGTTGTCGAACACAAAAGTTTCAGGAAGTGCAGTGCGGAACCGGTTGATGAACACCTTGAAGAACTGAGGTTCCAGACAGCCCACAGTCATGAAGCCTCCGCCTTCGCATTCATATACGTTATAGAACGGTGCACCACCATCCAGAGCGTTAGTGCCAGGTTTCCCTTGCCCATAGATATCTGATGCGGGAAGGATCGCAAGACTCAAAGGAAACGTTGAGACGTACCGGGCACCCGAAACCTGGTTAAAATAAATAAAACAGAATAGACGTCTTGCAAATTGATAGACTTTCCATATCTGTATTGACAATCTGTCCGCGACCACTTCTTCCGCGTTCGATCAAAGCTAGTAGAACGCCGACTGCGCACATAAGGCCTCCTCCGGCAAAGTCCGCAAGAATATTCATGGGGAAAGTTGGCGTTCCTGATGGTCCAGGAGGCATCATCTGTAAAGAGTGTGAGGCTGTTCATTATCAGAGTAGAAATAGCATACAGCGAGGGCGCCTGACAGGGCAATATAATTTAAGTCGTGTCCTAGAATAGGTTTGGGTTTTGTTCTAAATAATGCGGCTGTATGTTCCTACCAGCCATGTCCTTATAAGGACCTAAGTTAAGGGATATCAACAATCCGTGGCGAAATGATCTCTGAAGAAGTCTACCTGTTCTTGGAAATCTACAGAAGGGAATCAGGTTAGTCGTGAATCTACAGTTTCAACAACATACCCTACGATACGAGCATAGATCAGTCTTTCATTCAGTCCCTCCGTCTTCCCAGTTCCAAGGAATACCTCCGGCCCTAGACCAAGCCTCTCCATGACTCCAGGGCGAAACGGATCAATCAGCACATCCGCAGAAGCGATCAATTTTCTTAGAAGATCTCTTCCGCTAGGGATCTTGGAGTCAATGGCAATGGAGCGCTTGCCGCGAGTGAGAACATCCATATGTGATGTATTGGGCCTGTCAATCCTTGTGACGGTAGCTCCATTGTCTGCGAGAATGAGTCCGGTGAAGGGTCCTGGTGCAAGACCAGCAAACTAAGCAAGATTCATCAACGCCCATACCAGACAGAGCTGAGATGCGTTGTACCTCGATAACTTGAACACCAGTCAGTGCCATCTAAAACCCAACAATCGTGCGAACGATTTTCTGGACTATGATTTGATGACATTTGCGGGAAGATGTACTCGTGACCCGACGTCGTATATTCAGGGACGGCAAGCTGGGGATCATCGGAAAGAACGGCCCGATATTTTTGGCCCGCGTCACGAGAACTTCCATGAAGCACTTTATTTCCCATGTCTGAAATACCGAAAGGCATAAGAACATGGTGTACCGATTCGAGCCTGACAAGCCATGCGCTCAGCTCAAGTTGCATTTCTGGTGCTTTGTACCCTCCTACATGTTTACGCAAATTTATCAGTACTCAAATTGACCGGTAATCGGACCCTACCGCTCGATGCCTCGCATTTCCTGGATCCGGCTTTGGCGAGTTTCAGTATTGAGACAGCCTTTTTCGAAGAGTTCGTAGGGAACATCAGTGAACCGAATAGTCTGACTGAAAGATTACTCAATAATATCAAAGCAAGGACTGGTGTCCCACCTGAAATTCGAATAGGCGGAATCACTGCCGATTCGACCTACTGGGACCCAAATTTGAACGTGGTCTTATCAAATTTTATCGATAAAGCGGGCGCTCTTCAGAACACCACCATTGGGCCCGGGTTTTGGGATTCTGTGAAGCTCCTACCACAGGGAACCAAAGTCACCATGGACTTGGTCAGGAAAACTTATAGACTATATAGATAGACCAATGCTGAGTCGCTGGTGTCTGTAGGATTTACAAGACCTCGATTTCAGAGGTGCATTATCCATGGCCCAGGCTGCGGAAACAGGTCTAGGGAGTGATCAATTAATTTTGTTTGAAAGTGCGTGATACTCAATCCACGGTACCAATCCCTAGCTCATGAATACTAGTTGGTAACGAGCCCGATCATTACCTCCAATTCACTGCAAATAACTATTCCAGTGTTTGGGGAGTATGTCCAACCGTTTCCACGTAGTATCTTTATGCTGATCTCCTTGCGCCTACAGACGTGGGCTAAAAACATTTCAGACAATCTCGGATTCGCAAGTCCCAGATTCCAGGTCGCAGCAACAGCCGAAGACCCTTTATGGCCATTCAATGCACCCGGTGCCTCTTCTGCCCTTGATTGCGTCAGTGCACTCGCCGCGGGAGCAAATAGAGATGGTGTCGTGAAGACTTGTAGTGAACACACGTACCAATATAGCGTGAGTGATCGCAAATTCCTAATCTTTTCGCTTTGAACTGATGCGCTATAGGTTTGTGACCCTCCGAGGACCTCGGTCGCTACCTTGCCCAACCTCGTATGTACCTAATACCTTTGCTCAAATTCCTTTCAAACTTTGAAATCTTAGGTAAACCATACCCGCCTGGCAATGTAATATGTTCCATCCTGGGGTTCAGCCGATTTCACCAACGCAAATACATCTCAGGTATCTAGATTTGTGGCAGCCTCGCATCCATTCCATACGCAATACGCTGGGCTCACACTCATTCATGATCGGTAGGTGCTTCTACGACCTCCCTCTCGATAGAGTAAAATTCCTCCCATAGGAGAATACAACTCGGTTTCTTGTTCCGGCAAAGATGGAGTTAGTAATACATTCGGGCAAGCTCTTTGGCTGGTCGGTTTTGATGATAGATTGCGGCGGGATGTCGACTCATGTTTTTGCTTAGTTGGACACGATTTTCTATGCGGCTTCGCTGAATGTTACAAGGTGCATTTCTCCATGTCACGAAATGAGCCAGCTTTTAATAAGATGCCAGGTTATACCTCCATCAAGGTGGACCCCTTGCCCTACAAAGTTCAGTCCAGTTGAATCAGGGGGGTCAGTTGATTAATTAAATTTAGCTTTTTTGATGATATATCTCTGAAGCTAGGCCTGAGTTTCTATGATATGTGGTATGTTGTCTCAGAAGAAGATTCATTCCATAAATGACATGTTTCTCCTTGCCGATAGGTATCCAGTCCAAAACCTCAACGGCCCAGCCAAAGTTTTTCCTAGCTATGCGACATACCTCTTCGTTGCAGAGACACTTGGTGACTCGAAGACGCTCCAGGTATCCAATCTCTATCCTGGTCGACAAACGAACGGATCTAGCGTCACGACCGCAATGGGTGATCAATCTTCCGGTCAACTTGTCGCTTACAGTTTCTGGGATGTTAGTAACCCATCGACTCCTGAATTCCCCACGAAACTGGCTCTGTTGAACTTGGAAATTTACAATCAAACACAAACAGACAGCCCTCGACCAAGCTCTACGTTTGATATCTCTGGGTTACTCGGGAACAACACTCAAGTGGTTAGAGTAAGGAAGCTGCAAGCGCCTGGAGCAGACGTTCAGGATGCTAATGTCACAAGTTGGGCTGGTCAGACATTTGAAACCGGAGTTGCGCGGGGAGAACTTGTCGAGGACAGTATCCAAGGTGGGAAAATCATAGTACAAGCTTCGGAAGCCGTATTGGTATTTTTTTGATCTTATTTTGGAAAGAAAACATATTCGTAAACGTGACTATCTACATATCCATATGTCGTCGTCATCCCGCGATTGCAAAAATGAAACCATTATGGAAGGAGTTACAGTCGACTCTGTCATAGCCCACACTCCGTTATAACCCATAGATTTTTCCATCTGCCAAGTTGATTCTCTCTCATGAACCTTACATCCCCTCCCGACTACTATGGGTTATTACAAAGTGGACTGTGCCGATATCGTGTGGTTGTATGTGTCGTCCGATGACTGCATGTGATAATCATAACTGTGCCACTATCAGCAGCAAAGAAAGCACTCGATCCATTTCATCATTCAGGTCAAGACGGATCATTAATCATTGCCTCTCACCTCAGGTCATGTTTCCCTTTATTGTCCTAGATACAGATAAATAGTGACTGTAGAGACGAAGTTAATTGCAACGTTTTCAACGAGTTTTCCCCTTTTTTGCTTTACTCGTCCGTAATCCAACAAAAAACTCAGACAATCATGTTGAATTTTGGGACTATCCTAGCATGGTGGCACTTTTCACATGCCAAAGACGCTAAAACACACTTGTTCTAAATCAGGATCCATCTCTTAATGCACGGAAGAAGTCTCTATATCGATCAATGGATCATTAAATTCGACCGTGGTACCAATCAATTCCTGACAAGAAAAAATGCATTCAGTATTTTAAGGGTAGAAATTGGCTAAAACACATAGGCATCTCAGTATCTCTCTGTGCAAGAGCCTCAAGAGCAATCTTAAACCATGCACCCATAAGTGAATATAGGAAGAGATTTCCCAATAGTGATCATTCGAGTTCTTGCAGTCTTCGAGTCCTTGACAATCCATCTGCCTTCGCTTGGACCAGTAACATTTCGTAGTAAAACACCAACCCGCCTCCTAGTAATTTGTTTACATCTTTTTTTCTTCTTCCTTTTTTTTCTTTGTGCTTTAGATCAACTGTAAATGGCCTGTTCTTTCAGTTTCTTCCAATTTTGTGTAGAATTGAACTTTGTAATGTACTTTGTATGCTACCGCGGACTGTGATTGCATGTGATTGGCCTTAATCACATGTTTGGCTAATACGAGCGTAGAGTATAGGTGTCTGCCACAATGGAAGCACAAGCACTTGCTCTGTTCCACCTCTCCTTCAGCTTGACATGAATCCTAGGGATCTCAAATCATTTACCCGCGAACAAGTTGCAAAGGTTGTTTACATTTACACTCAATTGTTGTCCCTCAACGAAAAGGTCTGACTTTTGTGTCTTTTTCAGCACAACAAAGATGGTGACCTTGTGAGGCCTATCAAGCTCAGGACTTGACTACAACCATGGCTGACTGCATTTCTTGAACATTTTTTGTGATCTATAATAGTGGATCATTGTCGACTCCAAGATCTACGATATCACTCGGTTCAAAGATCTTCACCCTGGAGGTGCTTCTGTACTCCTCGATGATGGTGTCGGTTCGCTACCCTATGATCTACTTGTATGAGAGGTTTTTCTAATCTCATTAATAGCTGGCCAGGATGTTACGGAAGCTTTTTATGGACTGCACAAACATGAAATCATAGCGAAACCGCAATATGCTCGCCTTCAAATTGGCGTCATCGAGGGGGAGAAATCTGTTATTCATGGTCGGGTTCCTGGCGAACTCAGCGAGGTGCCTTATGCAGAGCCTACGTGGCTGGCTGCTGGCTATTTTAGCCCTTATTTCGGCGAGGTACGCTCATCGTTCGATTAATCTCCGCCATCATTAACGATACAATAACGGTGCTTGAAACCAGAACCATCGGACTTTCCAAAAAGTCGTCCGCAAATTCTGCGATGAAATCATCCTCCCAGACGCTATAGTTCGTTGCCCTAATCATCTAGGTCATTTACTCGATCTTGAAAAAATGGATTAGGTCAGAGAGGAAGACGGAAAGCTTCCAAGCCAGTCAGTTATCGAGGCTATGGCGAAGCTCAATTTACATGCTATGCGCATGGGTCCTGGAAAGCATCTGAAGGGTCTGGAACTCATGGGTGGAATCATCAAGTCTGAGGAATTTGATTATTTCCATGAGATGATCATCATCCAGGAGATAGCACGTCATGGAAAACGCGGCTATGGTGATGGTGAGTGACGGTTTACTCAACATAAGTGAAATCTGAAACTGAGAGCAGGCCTCATGTCTGGTTCGGTCATTGGTCTGCCTCCTGTTCTCAATTTTGGCAGTAAGGAAATCAAGAGGAAGGTTCTTCCTGATATCTTCTCTGGAAAAAAGTTCATCTGTCTTGCAATCTCCGAGGCGTTTGCTGGTAGTGACGTTGCCGGATTGAAGACTACTGCCACTAAGACCGAGGACGGCAAGCATTGGATTATCAATGGAACGTAAGTCGAAACGCCATTAGCCAGGACTGGTCACTGATATTTTTGTAGAAAGAAGTGGATCACCAATGGAACGTAGGTCAAACTACTGTAATTTTTCACATCGAACTCATAATGTTATTTTCTTTTTCTAGCTTTGCTCACTAGTGAGTTACTTCTGTCATGAGCATTTCTGCTGAGTTAAAATTTTAGTTTCACCGTGGGCTGTAGGACGGACAATGGCTTTACTGTCATTCTTGTAGAGCGTGGAGAGGGCGTCGAGACTAGACCTATCAAGACCTCTTACGTGAGTGCAATCCCTTTCTAATCCAGGGAATCTGATTAAACATATTGCAGTCTCCTACTGCTGGAACAGCTTTCATCACCTTTGATAATGTCAAGGTTCCTGTCGAAAACACACTTGGCCCCGAAGGTAGAGGAATCTTCGTCATGCTCTCCAACTTCAACCACGAGCGTTGGGTTTTGGTCTGCTCAGTCGCGCGTACACAGCGTGCTGTCGTCGAAGAATGTTTAAAATGGGTAACGCAGCGTAAGGTTTTCGGCAAGCCCCTTCATTCACAGGCTGTCATCCGAAATAAACTTGCTGCCATGATTTCTCGTGTGGAGAGTGTTCAGAACTGGCTAGAGTGTATTACGTATCAGATGAATCAGATGGTATGTGATTTTCGTCTGCTATGCATGGCAGCAGGATTAATCTCCGCCACAGAGCTACAAGGAACAAGCAAATAAGCTTGCTGGGTATGTCTGAACATCTTCCGCTGAAATTGGATTGAGTCTCATGTGGTAAAGCCCCATTGGTCTTCTCAAAATGCATGCTACACAGTCTGCTCAGCAGACCGCAAATGACGCCGTCCAGATATTTGGTGGCCGAGGTATTACCAAAACTGGGATGGGCGAGCATATTGAACACGTACGTTCCCTGGAGCATGTCGAGGGTAATTAAGTGGCTGATAAATCATACAGTTTCATCGAACTGTACCATTCGACGCGTAAGTGATCAAAAATCTCTCACATCATCTCGGGCTAAAAATATAATACCCAGTGTTCTTGGAGGCACAGAGGATGTTTTGGGTGACTTGGGTGTGCGCCAGGCTATCCGAAACATGCCAAAAGACGTACGACTATGACCAATTATGTATTGTCGGAGCCAAGGTCGTGGGTGCTGGCCTGGGCTAGTTTCATCCTTATATGTACAAGTAAAACTAGCCAAATCACTGTCTATCGTCTTGTCCAGAACCATGAACGTTTTGAAATTCCAACATTAGTCGCTGTTGAACCCCAGCCCAGCCATCCCAGCATAAGGTTTTTGGCGAAAATCTCACCAAAGCCTAGCATAACACCATTCACGAAGGGCAAAAAGAGATTAATTGCGAGTGAAGACGCAAATGCCATCAGTCTTGTTCGAGTAGAAAGAGACGAATCCAATACTGAAAGGGTTGCAGTTGGATATGAATGAGTAATCTCATGGGGGGGATGGTGGGGACAACAGTGGGGAGCTTGGTATGGAAGAGAGGAAGGGTATGAAGAAGTGCTGGAATCCATTTCCTCCCACACCTGGGAATCGTCGATAGTATCCAGTTGAGATAAGGTTGATGTGGTCACCTGAACAAGGTCAGTCAATGATAAAGAAAGGGGTCAGGAAAGCACACATGTGCTTCAGATCCTGCGGAGGCTGTGGTTGGATTGGAGTATACGGGTAAAGAAGCCTCCCCTATTCTGACTTCTGCCCGTTTCTCAGGTTTCTCTTCTTCTGATCGATAACGTGAAGGTGAAAAGTGAAAGGTCCGGCTAAAGACCTCCTGGAGTGATGAAAGAAATCCCCGATATTCGTCAAGACAATTCTTTGAAGCCATGGTTCAATACGAACTTACATCAAAAATCTGATGTGTGTCCTCTTTTATAGCAACCATCGTCGTAAGCCCAGCGCTGAGCACCGGGAGGGAAGAGGAGTGATGAAGCACTCCCACATTGAATGTCACACGCGTATCTGTGACGGCATTTTAGAAGGCTCGATTGTTAGCCTTCTTTTGGCAGTCACTTTGTTCAAGGAATCAGGTAGGAGTTTTGTTCCGGTGACCTCGCGAGGTAGACGACTAAGAAGCAATATACACTACTTGTGCTTATGTACCCACTCGAAACAATAAGCGCAAAAAATACTGATCACGTGCAGCACTCATATCGCTCACTCTATTTATATCCCCTACAGCACGGTCAGCTGATGACACGGCGGATGTTGTTTGTCACCTGTCAAGTCATACAGTAACCTGTCACACTCTTCATCCTATATCGCCACGCCAATTGTGTGCATACCTATCTCCCCAGACTCAGCAAGGAGGAAATAGCTCAGGAGAGATATAAATTCATAATATTTTTTCTTAAATATGGACCTAATGAGAATATCACTTGTTTGATTCTAATGTGCTTTTGGTCATTTTCATAGTTTGAACCAAGTTGTGGGTCCGAGTAGCACATAGGAAAATTAGATTCCATATTTTTTATATCTGGGTATGAAGGGCTACACTGTCTTGGAGGATTAGAGGTTCTCTTGTTTATTTCACGTGTTGATTTAGGCATTGGACATTCTCCATCACTACGGTGAGGATTTATTATTGCTACAATAAGCTTGTCTGTGTGCTTCAGGGGATCTTCTGCAATTCTTTTTTGTTTGTCAGCAAGAATCTCCTGGTCAAGGTTCAAAACAATGAAAGTCTGGGCCGATTTCCCCGAAAATCTACATGCCGACTTGTGTTACAAAAATGGCATTATGTCATAACTGATAATAATCTTAGCGCCGTCTTTAAACAACCCTCCGTGTTCTCGCGGCGCCTACTAGTCTTCTTCTTTGTTCTTGATCCGAACTACCTCGACTCATCTAGTGCGACACACTATGTGCAAACGAGAGTGGTGAGTAGATAAGGGAGACATAGAGATTGCTTGAATCTGACTCTGTTCCCTCTCTGTCAGTGTTGGTGATTACTACAGACCTTGTAACGTTAGCAGGTTCCTTGGATTTGAGAGCCAACTCAGGTGCTTACATACTATAGCATTGGATCTTCGACTACGAGACGGGTGAACTAGTTGACTGCCATGAGTTCAAGTGCAGAGATAGCTCAAAACATATTCACAAGGACAAACTCTGGCTATGCGATTGTGCACCGGTGCGTAAATTTTCTATAGAACTGTTGGTCCGTGCATCTGATCAATGTAGTCTCTTCCCTACGACGATCGTGAGGGTGCATCCAAAGTTCGCAACATGTTCCACAAACTATGTCCCAGGTGCACTGCTGCAACCACTAACCGTGGCAGGTAATAGAGTTCTATGTCACACTGGGATCTATACTAAATCCATATTCAAAGGACCAAGTGATGATGCAAGTGTCTTGTCTCAACAGATAAATCAGTTCAGCTGATGAAAATTTCGTGTATTAATTTGGTGTAT
>Ga0153936_100030_pt1 | contig 26421 bp, 21 predicted proteins | sample TSNJ020MetaG_FD_102272 | JGI IMG/M metagenome (GOLD analysis project Ga0153936, IMG submission 102272) | Attine ant fungus gardens microbial communities from New Jersey, USA - TSNJ020 MetaG | ecosystem: Host-associated > Fungi > Mycelium > Unclassified | place: USA: New Jersey, Wharton State... | reverse complement strand
GACCAATCCAACAAAGAACTCCATTGAGTTCTTCTTGAACATCCACCTAGGGTGATCACTAAGGGCATTCACTGTCTATCAAAAACATAAGAACTTGATCCCCATTGTTGACCCTGCACCTCGCAGCCTCAATATCCTTATTTCTACTTACTCTTTTATTATCCTTGCTAACAAGCATAGTACTCAAAAGCATATTGGATAGCAGGCCCTAGCTGTAAAGGGGACTTTACTGTCAGTTAGGGACAGTGGGTAGATGGCCTGGACAAAGCTTGTGTTCCTGCCCAAGACCTGACCTCTATATTGAGTGGACTCGTAACTAGTTTTTCACTGTCAGCTCCGTACTACCGATCCATTGTGACCAGTCTATGCAGAGGAACAATGGCAATCTCTTAAAGGCCCATCTAGCTTAGGGATTCCCTTCTTAGGGATAGTACTATTTCACCCTTCTTAGTCAGTAATCAGTCATAAGTACAGATGAAGAAGATCATTCATCCTCCTATGAGGAATTATTGCCATTGTCATCACCATTGCCATTATATATATCTTGCCAACAACAACAGCAACAGAGAGAATGCTCTTCAGCGTCTATCCCCCACCAAACCAGAGAGGAGCAACTCCTCACTATGATTGCAACCCTGCAGCAGCAGGTCAACACTATACTCCTTTAGCAACAGAGGAGCAGAGTAGAGATTGCAAGACCTTAAGTTTTCAGTGGAAAGATGAAAGAGATGAGTGCATTTGTTAACGCGGCTTGCCTATATATTAGAATAAAGATGATGGAAGAGGTAGCAGTGACCCAGGTGGCCTGGATGTTGTTATATATACAGGGAGGAATAGTGAAGGCATAGAAGGATAACTTGCTGGATGAGCTGGCTAAGGAAGAGTCAAAAGTAGAATCGGCAGAGCAACTGTTCACAAAAATAAGGAATGACTTTGGGGAAACATTGGAAGAAGAGAGGAAAATAGAACAGCTAAGAACAATTGAGCAAGGAGAGAGGACCTACGATGAGTATATGCAGAAATTCAAAAAGGTCACCAGGGGGAGTGGCTATGAGGAAAGACCCCTCATTGAAGAATTTAAAAGAGAATTGAATGGAAGTATTAGAAGGAAGCTGGCAGAAGCAGAAGAGCTACTGACCACTATTGGAGAGTGGCAAGAAAGAGTGGTAAGGCTGGATAGAAATCAGAGGCAAAGCAAAATAGAAGAGAAGATGTTGGGGAGGAATATGGCATGCCCAGGGGAAAATGTACAGCCTAGAGGGGGAGGATCATATGGAGGAAGAGAGAGGCAAATAACATGGAGAACAGGAGGAGAGTATAGAGGAGTAGAAGGAGAAAATACGTTCAATAAAAGGAGAACTCAAATGGGTCCAAGAAGAGACCCAAATGCAATGGATATAGATAGAGAAGGAAGAGGGGATAGGATATGCTACATGTGTGGGAAGTGGGGCCATATGGCCAAAAATTGTTAGGAAAGGCATAAAGAAAGGGTAGTGAAAACGCCGCAGGAGTTGGCAAAAGAAAATGGAGGACAGTAAGCTCTTGGCTGGCCTTCAATAACCTGTACAGTGTATTGCACCCAGAAAAGCTGGGAAATAAATTAAATTGCACCAATACAACTAAGAGAATAAGAGATGTACAGCATACTCTACAGCCACTAAGAGAAGTCTAGATAAAAGTGGGGCTAGAGAAGCTGGAAAACCACAAAGGGGTAGCAGTAAGGGCACTGCTAGATAGCAGAGCAATAGACCTATTCATGAATACAACCTTTGCCTGAGAAAGGAGGTTTAAAATGGAGAAGCTAAAGAAACCTCTGTTAGTTAGAAATGTGGATAGAACAGTAAATGTAAGGGGAGCCATAATGCACCAGATAGAGTGCAATATGTTCTTTAAAGGACATGTGGAGAGGGCAAGAATAGATATATATAATTTAGGGAAAACAGAGGTGATACTGGGAATGCCATGACTAGTAGTCCATAACCCAGAGATAGATTGGGAAAAAGGGGAAGTAAAAATGACACATTGCCTACCTATATATAGAAGGAGAAAGCAAAAAGAGAAGGAGAAGGAAGTAAAGAAGATAGAAAGGGACAAGAATGAAGAAACATTGAAAAAATTGGTACCCAAAAGGTTTTGGAAGTAGAAGAGGGTGTTTGGAAAAAAGGAGTTAGAGAGAATGCTAGTGCAAAAGACCTGGGACCACACCATAGAATTGAAAGAGAGGTTCATACCAAAAAAGAAAAAGGTATACTTATTGTTGAGAGAGAAAAAGGAGGAAGTACAGGTATCCATGAAGGATTAGTTGAGGAAAGAATACATCCGACCTTTCAAGTTGCTCCAAACGTCACTAGTACACTTTGTAGCAAAAAAGGATGGCACATAGAGAATGGTGCAGGACTATCAACACATAAATCAGTGGACAATAAAGAATGGGTATTCTTTATCTCTCATTGCAGATATACTGGATGGAGTAGGAAAGAAGAAGATGTTCATAAAGCTGGGCCTAAAGTGGGGATACAATAACATCAGGATCAAAGAGGGAGACAAATAGAAGGCAGCATTTACAACACATATTGGAGCTTATGAACCTACAGTCATGTATTTTGGATTAACAAACTCCTCCGCTATCTTCCAAACAATGATGAATGACCTGTTCCATGATCTTATAAACCAAGGAGATATAGCAACATTCATTGACGACATCTTAGTAGCCACAGATACAGAGAAGGGGCATGATGAGCTGGTGGAGGAGGTACTAAAAAGACTAGAAGAGAATGACCTGTTTGTAAAGCCAGAAAAGTACAAGTAGAAAGTAAGAGAAGTAGAGTTCTTGGGAGTAGTAATTGGGCCAAAGGGAGTAGAGATACAGAAAGAGAAGATAGAGAAAGTCCTGAACTGGCTAGTACCTAGAAATGTCAAAGAAGTACAAAAGTTCCTAGGCCTCACCAACTACTACAGGAGATTCATAAAAGACTTTGCTAGAATAGCAGCACCACTACATATGCTGGTCAGGAAGGAGCAAAAATAAAAGTAGAAGAAGAAATAGAAGGAAGCGTTTGAGAGACTTAAAACGGTATTCACCACAGAACCCATTCTGGCTATCCCAGAAATTGATAGAGAGATGAGAGTAGAAGCAGATGCCTCAGACTACACAACAGGGGAAGTGTTGTCAACAAAGTGTGAGGATGGGAAGTGAAGGTCAGTGGCCTTCATCTTTAAATCACTGAACACCATGGAGTGAAACTACAAAATTCATGATAAAGAGATGCTGGTGGTTATTAGGTGTCTAGAAGCATAGAGACACTATTTAGAAGGAGCGAAACTCAAATTTGAAATCTGAACAGACTATAAGAATCTCCAGCATTTTATGATGAGCCAAAAATTAAACTAAAGACAAGTAAAATGGACCCTATACCTATCACAGTTTAATTTTATATTAAAACATGTTCCAGGAAAGAGTATGGAAAAGGCAGATAGATTAAGTAGGAGACCAGACTAGCAGGAGGGAGTAAAAAAGAATAACGAGGACCAGAAGTTAATAAAGCCAGAATGGGTTAGAAAAGCAGAAACAATAATAGAGGAAGGAAACTTAAAGGAAAGAATCAAAAGAGCACAGGAAGGGGATGAAAAGGTAGTAAAAGCAGTAGAAGAGATAAAGAAGGAAGGGATAAAGACATTAAAAGATAAAAAATGGGAAATAGAAGACAAAATAGTAATGAAGAAGAGAAAGATATACATGCTAGAGAGAGAACTCAGGGGAGAAGTAATATGATTATACCACAACACCCCAGTAGGAGAGCATAGAAGGAGATGGAAGACAATAGAATTGGTCACCAGAAATTACTGGTGGCCAGGAGTAACAAGAGAGGTGGAAAGATATGTAGATAGATGTGATACTTATCAAAGATACAAGAATTGAAGCAAAGCACCAGTGGGAAAGCTGATGCCCAATGCAATCCTAGAAAAACCATAGAGCTATATCTTGGCAGATTTTATCACCAAACTGCTATTAGCCCAGGGATACAATGCTATTTTAGTAGTATGTGACCATTTCAGTAAAATGGCACATTTCATAGCAACAACAGAGAAAACATTCACAGAAGAACTTGTAAAGTTGTTTCAAGATCATGTATGGAAGTTGCACAGGCTTCCAGAAAGTATTATATTAGATAGGGAAGTACAGTTTGCAGTGGGAATGATAAGGGAGCTGAATAACTTGCTGGGAATCCAAACAAAACTCTCAACAGCCTATCACCCTCAAACAGATAGGCAGATGGAAAGGATAAACCAGAAGTTAGAACAATATCTGAGGGTCTTCATCGACCATAGACAAGAACAGTGGCTGGACTAGTTAGGAATAGCAGAGTTTGTGTACAATAACAAAATACACACGGCAACAAAAATGTTACCATTCAAAGTGAACTATGGTCAAGATCCAAGGATGAGATTTGAGGGGAGAAGAAAAGAGAAGTATGAAGCGGTAGGAAAATTCATAAAAAGAATGAAGAAAATCCAGGAGGAAGCAAAAACAGCACTAGGAAAAGCACAGGAGGAAATAAAGAAGTTTGCAAACAGAAAGCAAGAGGAGGGAGAGGAATACAGGGTAGAGGACTTAGTATTGCTAAGTATGAAGGACTTAAAATGGCAGATGAAAGGGAGAAGATCAGAGAAGTTAACAGAGCATTTTGTGGACCCCTACAAAGTCAAGGGAATCGTCTCTAGTAATGCAATAGAATTAGAACTACCTAAGTCTATTAAAATACACCCTATAGTTAACATAAGTAAAGTACAGCTCTATAAACCACAAGTAGAGGGACAGAAGAAGATACCGCCAAAACCACTCATTATCAAAGAACAGGAGAAATTCAAAGTAGAGGAAATCTTAAACAAAAGAACAATTAGGGGAAAGAAAAAGTTTCTAGTAAGGTGGAAGGGATACACAGCAGAAAAGGATACTTGGAAAAATAGAGAAAACTTGGAAAATACAAAAGAATTGGTAGAAGAGTTTGAGAGGAAGTATAGGAGACTAGAATGACAAGAGCTGGGAGAAGAAGAGAAGGAATTTAGTCAAGAATTACCAAGGGAGTTCACAGCAAAATTGTTATATAGCTGGAGAAAAAAGAGATATGAAAGAGAAAAGGAAAAGAGATGGGACAAGAACTGGAATCAATGGAAAAATTCCTCAGAACAAGGAAACTTGAAGGGAGGGCCATGTTATGAGACCCCTAAAAAGGGAATAGTTTCCCAAGCATTTGAATACTTGATCCAAAACCTCAAGATGTACAATGGGGTTGAGATATAGATAGTATGGGAACTAAAGTCACATAACAAAGGTCAAGTGACCACAGAACATTCTAAAAGGACATGTGATTGTGGATCAGTAGTATAGCCACTGTAAAAAGTAATATAAGTAGGAGACCAATCTAATAAAGAACTCTATCAAGTTTTTCTTGAACATCTATCTAGGATGATCACTAAGGGCATTCACTGTCTATTGATAACAGTATTCTAATAGAACTAGGTAATTCTAATTCTATTGTGTTGCTCAAGATAATCTCTTTGATTCTATAAGACTCTATAAAACATTCCATCAATTTCTTTGATCATCTTCTCTTCATCTACCACTTGAGATCTTTGGTACTTAGTAATACTAAGTCCTCTACTTTATACTCCTCTCCTTTACTTTGTTTCCTGTCTGCAAACTTCTTCATTTTATCCTAAGCCTTTTTCAGGGCTACTTTCACTTCCTTCTGAATTTTCCATATTCTTTCTGCAAACTTTCCCACTACTTCATACTTCCTCTTTCTTCTCCCCTCAGATTCCATTCTTGGATCTTGACCATAATTAGCCTTGAATGGTGATACTTTTATAGCTAAATATATCTTGTTATTATATATGAATTCAGCTGTCCTCAACTAGTCTGGCTATTGTTCTTGCCTATGGTTGATAAAGACCCTCAGGTACTGCTCCAATTCCTGATTTACCCTCTCCATCTGTTCATCCATCTAGAGGTGATAAGCCATCAACAACTTAGTCTAGATTTCCAATAGCTCATTCAACTCTTTTATTATTCCTGCTACAAACTAAATGTTATGAGAGCCCCAAATAGGAAAAGGTTTCCCATGCATTTGAACATTTAATCCAAAACCTCAAAGCATACAATGGAGTAAGGATATAAATAGGGTGGGGACTCAGTAAGTCAAATCACATAACAAGGTCAGGTGGTCATAGAACATTCTGGAAAGAACATGTGATCGTGGGACTCTAGGGTATAGCCACTGTAGTAGTAGTATAAGTAGGGCTACAATCTAATAAAGAACTCCATCGAGTTCTTCTTGAACATCTACCTAGGGTGATTACTAAGGACATTCACTGTCCATTGATAATACTGTACTCCTCTATCTGATATAATACTTTCTAAAAGCTCATGCAGTTTCTAGATATGGTCTCTAAATAGCCTGGTGAGTCCCTCTGCTGATGTTTTCTCTCTAGTCGCTATAAAGTGTGCCATTTTGCTAAATCTGTCACATACTACTAAAATTGCATTATATCCTTGAGCTAAGGGCAGCTTTGTGATGAAGTCTGCTGAAATATGGCTTCACAGTTTCTCTGGAATTGCATTTAGTATTAACTTTCCTGCTAGGGCCTTGCTTTTATTTTTATATTGCTGACAAGCATTATACCTATCTACATATTTCCCTACTTCCCTTGTTACTCCTGGCCACTAGTAGTTTCTTGTAACCAGCTCTACTATTTTCCATCTTCCTCCATGTCCTTCTACTGGTGTATCATGATGTAGATATACCATCTCTTCTCTCAGTTCTCCTTCTGGTATATATATGTATCTTTCCTTCATAACTACTCCTTCCTCTATCAACCATTCTTCATCTCTAAGGCTTTTCATCCCTACTCTCTTTAACTCTTCTACTACTTTTACTACTTTCTCATCTTCTTCCTATGCTTTCTTAATTTTCTCCCTTAGACTCCCATCTTCTACTAGTGTTTCTACTTCTCTTACCCACTCCAGCCTGATCAATGTCCTATTCTCATTATCATTCTCCACTCTCTTCTGCCAGTCCACTCTTCAACTTAAGCCATTAGCTTTACTTATGCTTTTTCCAGGGACATACTTCAAGGTGAAGTTGAAGTACAACAAGTACAAGATCCACCAGGCTTGTCTCCAATTCAGCTTTTGACTTGTCATGAAATACTAGAGGTTTTTATAGTCTGTTCAGACCTTGAACTCTATTTTTTCTCCTTCTAGGTAGTGCCTCCATACTTCCAGACATTGGATTACTGCCAACATCTTTTTGTTGTGAATCTCGTAGTTTTGTTCTGTTGCATTCAGTGACTTAGAAATAAAGACTACCAGCCTTCATTTCCCATCCTCACACTTTGTCAATAACACTCCTTCTATTACGTAGTCTAACATATCTACTTTTACTTGCATTTCTTTGTCCAGGTCTAGTATTGCCAAGACTGGCTTTGTTATGAATATCTCTTTTAATTTTTTGAACACCTTCTCCTATTCCTTTCTCCATCTTTACTTTTTCTTCTTTCTAACTAACACATGTAGTAGCACTGTGAGCTTTGCAAAGTCTTTAATGAATTGCCTGTAGTAGTTGGTAAGTCCTAGAAATTTTTGCACCTCTTTTATGTTCCTTGGCATTTGCTAGTTTAAGACTTCTTCTATCTTCTCCTTCTGCATTTCTACCCCCTTTGGCCCTATTACTACTCCTAAAAACTCCACTTCCTTCACCTTCCACCAACACTTCTCCAGTTTTACAAAGAGATTATTCTCCTTGAGTCACTTCAACACTTCCTCTACTACCTTGTTGTATCCCTCCTCTATCTCTGTTGCTACAATAATGTTATTTATGAAGGTGGCCATATTTCCTTAATTTATTATATCATAGAACAGGTTGTTTATCATTATCTGGAAGGTAGCAGAGATGTTTGTGAGCCTAAAGTACATTATAGTTGGCTTGTAGACTCCGATGTGCATTGTAAACACCACTTTCCATTCATCTCCTTTTTTGATTCTAATATTGTTATACCTCTACCTTAGGTCTAGCTTTGTAAAAACCTTCTTACTGCCTACTCCATCTAGGATATTGGTGATCAGTGGTAATGGATATCTATTCTTAATAGTCTACTGGTTTATATGTCTATAATCCTATACTATTTGTTGTTTGCTATCTTTTTTGGCTACAAAATGTACTGGCAATATCTGTGGTGATTTCGACAGTTAGATATAACCTTTTCACAGCTGATCTTCTACAAATACTTGCACCTTCTCTCACTCTTCCCTTGACAATAAATACACCTTCTTTTTCTTAGGCACAAAACTCTCCTTTAGCTCTATTGCATGATCCTAGGCCTTTTACACTGGTATTCTTTCTGGCTCTGCTTTTTCAAATACCTTTTTCCACTTTCAAAACCTCCTTGGTACCAGTTTCTCCACTGTCTTCTTCTTTTCTATTTTTCTAACCCCTTCATTTTTTTCTTTCTTCTTTTTTCTTCCACAAATAGATAGGTATCTTGTCATCTTTACTTTTCCCTTTTCCCAGTCTATTTCTAGATTATGGACAGCTAGCCATGGTATATCTAGTATCACTTCCATCTTTCCCAAGTTGTACACATCTATTCTCACCCTTTCTACATGTTCCTTGAAAAACATATTGTATTTTACCTGGTGCATGATTGCTCCCCCCACATTTACCATACCATCCATGTTTTGTACTAGTAGAGGTTTTTTCAATTTTTCTAGTTTGAACCTTTTTTTCTTTGCAAACTTTGTGTCCATAAATAGACCTGTTACCCCACTATCCAACAATGTTTTTACTGCTACCCCTTCATGGTTTTCTATTTTTTCCAATCTCACTTTCATCCACACTTCTTTTAGCAGCTAAAGGGTATGCTGTATATTTCTTACTTCCTTAGTGTTGCTTTGACAAGAAACTTTATTTCCCAGTTTTTCTAGGTGCAATACACTATACATATTTGAGAAGGCTAGCTGGAAGCTCACTGTTCTCTATTGTCTTTTGCCAACTCTTGTAGCATTTCCACTATTCTTCCCTCTCTTCTTTTCTTTTGCCAACAGTTTTTGGCCATATGGTCCCACTTCCCACACATATAGCATATTCTATCTCTCCCTCTTCCTCTATTAATATTCATTGCATTGGAGTCACTTTCTAGCCTCTGTCCTCCTCAATTGTTTTATGCTCCTCTTTTGAAGTTTTGACCTCCTGCCCTCCATACGATCTGTCCCTCTCTTCCTCCATATGATCCTCTACTGAAGCCTTTCCTGGACTGTGCATTTTCCTGTAGGTATACTGTATTCCTCTCCAACATTCTTCCCTCTGCTTTGCTCTGTCTCTGGTTTCTGTCTAGCCTCACTGCTCTCTCCTGCCACTCTTCTATTATGCTGGAGAGATTCTCTGCCTCTGCTAATTTCCTCCTCAGCACTCCACTTAACCCTCTCTTGAATTTTTCAATAAGAGGCAGTCTCTTATAACCACTTCCTCTTGCCATCTTCTTGGACTCCTGGACATATTTGTTACAGGTTCTTTTCTCTTATTTGATTGTCCTCAACTGCTCTATTTTTCTTTCCTTCTCTGCTATTTTCCCAAATTCATTCCTTATCTTGCTAAACAGTTCCTCTGCTATCTCTATTTCCAACTCCTCTTTTGATAGTTCATCCAGCAAATTGTCCTTCCATGCCTCTACCACTCCTTCTTGCATATAAGATAGCACCCAGGCCATCCTTGTTGCTTCCAACTCCTCCATTATCTTCATACTCAGATACAAATGAGCTATATTAATGAACACACTTACTTTCTCCATTTTTCCACTGAATAAAGGAGGTTTGGCCACTTTTACTCTGGCTCCTCCATTTTGTTACAATATAGTGGTTATCTACTGCTGTAGGCTAATAATCAGAGTAAGAAGTTGCTTCTCCCAGATAGAAGGAGCTTGGGATGTAGAAGCAGTAGATTACTCTGTAGGTTGCTGTTGGTGTTGTTGGGATATGTGTAATGGTAGTAGTGATAGCAATAATGATAATGTTTCCTTGTATAAGGACAAATGGTCTTTTTTGTCTGAACTTATAACTAGTTACTAACTAGAAGAATGAAACAATATTATTTCTAAGAAGGGAATCTCTAAGCTAGATGGGCCTTTAAGAGGTTACCATCATTCTCCTGCATAGACTGATTACAATGGACCAGTAGCATGGAGCTGATAGTAAAAAACTAAATACAAGCCCACTCAATATAGAGATCAGGTCTCAGGTAGGGATATGAGTTTTGTCTAGGCCATCTACCCACTGTCCCTAACTGACAGTAAAGTCTCCTTTATAGCTAGGGTCCGCTTTCCAAAAAGCTTTCAAGTACTGTACTTGTTAGTGAAGATGATAAAAAAATAAGTAAAAAGTGAAATGTTGAGACTGTAAGGTACAGGGTCAATAATAGGTATCGAGTTCTTGTGTTAGCATAAAGTCATAAAGACTTAGAGCTTAGTCAAGGTAGTTGTTTAGGAAAAACTCAATAGAGTTTCTTGTTGGATTCCCCTAGGTACTTATACAAATATTAGATGGTCTATATACCTATCTCTTGCAATCACATGACCCTTACTAAGAACTATCTATATCTTATATAATCCTTCCTACACTATTTATATCTTTTCCACATTGTATTCTTGGATGTTTCCTATCAAGTTGATAAATGCACAAGAAATAGTTTCTTTTTCATAATAGTGTCAGTGATAACAATAATGTGTTGAATTCTCTCTATGAAAATAGCTTGACTAATGCTGTCTCTGAGGGCAAAGAACTCCACTTTAGCAGGCATAACGTTAATGGCTGCATACTCAAAGTTGAAAATGAGCTCTTTATTTTGCTACCTATAGACAATGAATATAGCATGATATTCAGATTTAGCCCCTGCATCAGTAACAATAATGATGGTTTGAGCTTGTCTAGCTGATACTTGTAAAATATTATCAAGTTTTATTAAGTGGTTTCTTCTAGCTGTATTGTCACTGCATTTGACAGGAAAGAAGAAAAGGTAGTCAGAGAAGAGATTAACTATACAAAACCCTAGTCTCAGTTTAGGGTTTATGAAGTTGAATGCTGGGTAGACTTGGTTAAGGCAGTGGTTAATGTCCTGTATGGGGCTTTTAAGTTTTTGGTTTTGCTTTGCAGTAAGACAAATAGTAGACATTGGGTAGGGTTTCTGGTTTTTTGAGTGATATCTGTCTAGTAATGCTCAAAAAACATAATATTTTGGAGAGGAGTCAACTCTGAGTTAAAAGTGTTCTAATAGCTTCTTTAGATAGAGGGTTATTGGCATAAGGCCTGCAATTGCTTTAATGCCATAGGATAGAGAGATGTGGAAAGGCCCTTGTAATCTACAAGGCTACTCATCTCTGCATTTTTGTAAGGCTTTGGAGAAGATGGAATATAGGTATGCTCTTAAAGAACTAGAGCTAGAATCCATATAGAGTAATGGAGAGGATACAGGTGCAGTATAGTAGTTTCTTTTAGAGTAGAAGAAATTCTCTTGATAAATTATCTAGTATATTTAGAGCTTTTATGGTAGAGAGGGCTTTGTTTGCATAATACTGGATATATTGGTAAAAGGTTAGTTTTTTGTTGAAGTAAAAACCAAGGTACCTCTAGGTTTTCTTAGTGTATAGTATAGGGCTACCAATGTAGGTAAGGTCTAAGAAAGAGTTTTGATTGTTTCTTGCTCTCAAAAAATGGAAAATCTCAGATTTATTATGCTTTAGAACCAGGCCAAAGGCTGTAAACAAGTTTGAAATAATGTTGTAGCTTTGTTTGAGAGTTTCAAGGAATTTGTCATAAGTCTTCTCCTGTGATATAAAAAAACTATTGTCTACAAAGAAAAAAGTAGACATAGCAAAAGGGGAATCAAAGCTGCTTGCTTGTATTTTGAATAAGCATAAGATAGGGACAAAGTAGAAGGTTAAGAGGACTAGAGATAGTGCAGAGCCTTGTCCAATACCTATGCTTGCTGAAAAGGAAAGGGAAGTGAAGTGATTTTATATATATATAGTATATCTATCTGTTAGATAGTTGCTGAAGAACTTAACAACCTTAAAGAGGAAGCCTGCAAGCTCAATAGTATCTATCATTAGTTTATAGTTTAGAAAAGGAAAGAACTGAACAATGTCAAATGCTACTATACTTTTTTTGAGGTATTTTGCCTATCCTATCTGGATTATATATGTAAGAAATGAGTCTGCATCTGTCATAGATCTCTAGATAATTCCTCCCAGTTGGTTTAGATGAAGAAATGCTGACTGAATAGCCTGAAATTGAATTTGTTGGCTTATGGTCTTTTTGATGAATTTGCTCAAAGTGTTAAAGAGCATAATAGAATAAAAGAACTTGGATGTATTGTACCAGCTTTTGTTTGGTTTTAGGATAATAATAGAGGTGGACTGCTTGAAGTAGAATAGCCAATAGCTCAGGTCAAAGTATATATTAGTGATGTCCAGAATAGTTGTTATGTACTCATTGTGAGAAAGGATTCTTTTGAGATGTTGCTAGGTTATATGATTAGGACCAAAGGTGAAGTTGTTTTTGTATTTCTTGGGGGCATCTTAGATTTCTTGTACTGTGAACTTGTCCCAGGGTTGAAGAGGAGCTGGTCTTAATTCCTTTAAGATATTGTAGTTTTATTTGATAGTGTTGAGCTATATTGTATGAGTTGTAGAGAGCTATAGTACAACCATTGGGTTAAGCTAACCCTAAGTTGTTTTTTATTTGGGGTGAACAAAGAGAACTTAACAAAGTTCCCCTTAGATTTGGGCTACTACTTATACCTTTTATACATGGTCTATGCTACTAACCCTAACCTACTAATGATCTAATAGAATCTACTAGAATGTTCCTTAATATATAACCTATATGATATAACTGATCATGTGACTGATTTGTTATAGGAAATATGACATATCATGTGATCCTGATCATGGGACTTTCTATTATCTAATCAAAAGAAAAGAAAAGTAAAAGATAAAGGATTAAAGAAATAAAAGTTATTATAGCCAAGGTAGCTCATAACAAGGCTCTAGTTCTGTGGTCTGACCTCTAGGATAATATATTCAGTTTTCCTATAGAGTAGCCTAAGCAATACATAAATGGAAAGTCAAAACAGACCAGATAGAAAGACCAACAAGCTTGACAGTTGTTGAGCTTCTTGGCTATCATAAAATACTCCAAGTTCTTGTAGTCTATCTATATTTCCACCAAATGTTTCATTCCTTCCAGAAAGTGCCTTCATTTCTCTAATACATAGATGATAGCTAGAATTTCCTTTTTGTGGATCTTATAGTTTTTCTCCACCAGGGACAAGAACTTGTTGTAAAATATAACTAGATGCTATTTCTCATCTTTAGACAACTGTTGAAAGAGAACTCAACTACTTCTATAACAAAGTCTGAGCTATCTACTTTGATATAGAAGAGCTCTGAGTCTTAAGGTGACATGAGGACTATAGCAATAATCACCACTATCTTGAGTACTTCAAAGGCATTGTGTTCCTTGGTGTTCCATATCCAGGGTATTTTGGACTTGGTAAGATCAAAAAGAGGCTAGACTATGGCAGAGAAGTCATAAATGAACCAATGATAAAAGTTTGCAAAATCCAAAAAAACTTGAACATCTGTCTAATTTTCTAGAACAGACCACTCACAAACTCTGGAGACCTTAACAGAATCCATAGAGACTTTGTTTTTAGAAATTACCAATTCCAGATACTTAATCTGTGTCTTCTAGAACTCCCACTTTTCTAGACAAAAGAACAGTTTATGCTCTTCCAGAACTTTCAAGACTCTCCAGACCAATCACACATGCTCCTCTACTATTCTAGTGAAGATGAAGATGTTGTCCAGGTATATACCTTTTACTATGAGGTCATGGAAGATGTTGTTCATCATAGTCTAAAAGATAGCTAGACTGTTAGTCATTCTGAAAAACATTACCATGAGTTTAAAAAGTCCATAGTTAGTCCAGAAGGTTGCTTTTTACTTGTCTCTAGGTTTAATACATATATTGTTGAAATCCCAGCAAATATTTGTGAGAACAACTGGAATAGAGCTTCTAGGAGAATCCTTAGACATAATTACACTCTGGAGTATATTACAACTTACCTTCTAGGAAAATTCTCAGAGAATAGGATAAGGCTTCTAGAAGAGTAATCTATACTATATACAAGTCTCTTAGCTACAGAATATCCCAAAGGCTAGGGTCAGGAATACTAGAGTAAAATAACTAAGTAATTGTTATTTAATTAGTACAGAGTTACTTTGGTGGATTACTACTAGTCTATCAGAAGTATAACTTAGTATAGTCCTCTAACATTTACTTCTTCTCTAAGATTGCTGTGTCTTGAAACGATAGGTCTAGGGTAGAAAATTGCATTGAACTTAGTCTGGCAGATGTGTTTAGGTGCTCCCTGATGCCTGCAATATAAGTCCACTATTAGGTCTAGTATGAAAACTTTAAAAGTGGGTTTCTAAGGGTTGTATTCACAACTGTATCCTTTCTACTTGATAAGATACTAGAATCTATCTCCAGTGCCAGTAGCTATCAAGGACCTCTTCTACTTTCTATTTTTCTCTATTAATAACTATAGATAGGTGGTGAGTCTCTATTTTACAACCTAGTATTAGATCTTTCAGAGCAGTAGACAACTTAACTATATTAAAGACCAGATAAAGCTGCTTCATTGAATATAGTAGTCTTAGTTTGTAGGCTATAGGTTTGATCTGTTACTCTATAGTAAACAGACCTAGTCTTCAGTGGAAGAGTTTCTAGGAAAGGTGAGTAGTCTAGATGTCTGAAATATCTAGGAATATTTTGTCTTTGGATTTAATTTAAAGACCAGGGCCAGATGTAAGGGTAATCAGAGCTGAGTAACTCTAGGAGAAACCTCAGTATATAAATAAACTCCAGAATGTATTACAAGTCATCTCCAGGAGAAACCTTAGAGAATTGTCATGATATAGCCAAAATAGCTAAGTTATTATTTATATTTCTTTTCTTTTCTTTTTCATTAAATTAAATAATTAGTAGATACACAAGAAAAAATGACTCAAAAGAGATGTGTGGAACTTTATAAATAGAAGTAAATACAAAATGTGTATAAATAGTGTATAGTAATCAAATGAGAACTCTATTGAGTTCTCTTTGTTAACTCAGACTAGGAGTAGTTTTAAGGCATCTCAGTCTAAGTCCTTACAAGAATAGGATGAGACTTCTGGAGGGTAATCTATACTCTATACAAGTCCCCTAGTTATAGAATGTCTGAGCAGTTAGGGTCAGAAGTACAGGGGAGAGGACAGCTAATTAAATATTAAGTAACTGTTATTTAATTAGTTGTAGGGTCACTCTGGTATATTACCACTGGTGTATCAGGAATGGACTTTAGTACAGTTCCCTTACATTCACCTCCTTCCAATAAAGCAATAGGTCTGGGTTGGAAAATAACATCAAAGTCTGTCTGTAAGGGTAACCAAAGTAGAGTAGACTCTAGGAGAATCCTTAGTAATATTACACTCCTAAATGAGTTATAACTCACCTCCAGGAAAATCCTTAGAGAATAGGATAAAACTCCTAGAGTGTACTTCTATACTATATATACTTCTACTGCTGAAATGTCTCTGATCCTATAGTCTTACTAGTCAGGGTCAGGAGCCTCCAAGTCAAGCTAAAGGGAATTAAATATTACTATGTAATATTTAATTAAGCACAGGGTCACTTTGGGCTATGAGTCTGGTGTTTTAGGAGTGGCATTAGTAGGGTTCCCTTACACTTATCCCCCTCTCAAGATTGCTGTACCTTGAAGCAATGGTTCTAGAAAGAAAAATTACATTGAAGTCCACTTGTCAAATGTATCTAGGGGCCATAGGATGTTTGCAATAGAATTTTGCTATAAGGTCTAGTGCTGAGATATCAAAGACTACTTTCCAGGAATTATACTCCCTTCTGAATTCTTTTTACTTTACCAGGAACTGGAATCTTCTTCTATACCAACAGCTATCTAAGATCTCTTCCACTTCCCACTCCTTTTCTCCATTAATGACAATAGGCAGTGGTAGAGGTCTAGGCTTCCTTCTAGGGATCAGATTATCTAGGGCGACAGACAGCTTTACTATATTAAATATGAAATGGAGTTTCTTTATTGTGTGTGATAGCTTGAGGCAATAGGCAAGGGATCCTACTTGTTGTTCTACTATAAAGGATCCAAGGCAACAATGCAATAGTTTTGGAGATAGGCATATAGTCTTGATGTCAGTGGCATCTAGAAATACCCAATCCCTAGGATGAAATACCAGGGCCAGAGACCTTCTTTGGTTATAGTATTGCATTATATTTTCCTATGCCTTTCAAATTGTGGCCTTAGTCTCTTCAACTGCTGTTTTTATTTGCTCCATGAACTTGTTTACTGTTTCTAGTCCAGAGGGGTACTGCCTAGGTTCAAAGCCTATATAGAGGTCTATCCAGTGTTGAGTAGGAACAGAGTCTACTGGGTAAAGGTATATATGTAGTTGTTGTGCTGGAATTCCACCATCAGTAGCAAGTTATACCAGTTATCTTGTCACTCATTGATGAATAGGCATAGATACTGGTTGAGCTTCTGATTGACATGCTCTGTCTGTCTATTAGTTTGTGGATGCCAGGCTATAGAGGAGGCTAGTTAAATCCTCAGTAGTCAATAAAGTTTCCTTGTAAATAGAGCTATGAATTGAGGTCTACAGTCCGAGATTATATATCTGGGCAATCCATGGAGTCTCCATATCTGGTGCAGAAACAACCTTGCTGCTTCTTCTATAGTTACTGTTGTGTGTGTTAGAATAAAGTGAGCTCTCTTTAACATAGAGTTCACTACTATCATGATGGCATTGTATCTAGAGGACTCAGAGAGCTCTACTACAAAGTCAATGCTGAGGGTATCCTATTGGACATCTGGTACTGGAATATAGTAGAGCTCTCCAACTAGGGGCTTTCTAGAGGGCTTTGTGTAGAGACAAAGATCACAGGTGCTCATATACTACTCTATATACCTAGATATCTAGGACCATTAATAGTTCCAGAATACTAGCTCTAGCATCTTCCATTTACTGGGATGTCCTGCAATCTTAGTGTTATGGTACAGAGAGACTATCTTTCTGCTCAAGTTAGGGGTCCAGAGTATGTAAACCTTTTCTTGAAAACAAAACAAACTATTTATGTTCAACCATTCTAACAAATGAACCATCCTTATGGCAGAGCATTGAAGTTCTTGGGCAGCCTTGGCAACTGGTTTTTCCAGGTCTCTGAAATGGTTACCCTTGCAGACTTTAGATAGAATGCTCTGTTCTGCTCCCATCAGCTATACTTCTTCTAGGGTGTAGATGGCCAGGAACTCTGGACAGAGTAATACCATATTCTTGTTATCAGAGGATCCATTGCCATGATCTAGTCTCCAAGATAAGGCATCTAGTTTCTTCATAGATTGTCTGGGTTGGTGACAGAGGGTGAAATTGAACCTCACTAGGTAAAGGAACCAACATGCTTGCCAACAGTTTAGCTTCTTGGTGATCATAAAATATTCTAAGTTCTTGTGATCTGTCTAGATCTCCACTCTTCTAGTGTATAAATAATAGCAAGCATCTCCTTGTTGTGGATCTTGTAGTTTTGTTCCACTGGAGACAAGGACTTGCTATAAAATGCTACTGGATGCCACTTGCAATCCTTTGTAGACTGTTGAAATAGGACAGTGTTTGTAGCATAGTCCAAACTGTCTACTTTGATCTGGAAGAGTTCTGAGTCATGAGGTGAGACTAGTACCAGGGTAGAAGTCATAGCCATTTTGAGAGCTTTAAAGGCAGTCCATTCCTTGTTTCTCCACTCCCATATCTGATTAGAGCATGTCAGGTCAAAAAGAGGTCAGGCTATGGCTGAGAGGTCTTGGATGAAATATCTATAAAAGTTAATGAAATCCAGAAAGGCTTGAATATCAGTCTGCAACTCTAGAGTGGACTATTCCTGGACTCCAGTAATCTTAACAGGATCTATTGAGACCTTGTTTTTTGATACCACTAGGCCTAAGTACTTGATACACTTCTTCTAGAACTCACACTTCTTCAGATGGAGGCAGAGCTTGTATTGCACTAGGATTTCTAGTACTCTCTGGACAGCCTTGGTATACTGTTTGATGGTCCAGGTAAAGATGAGAATATTGTTCAGGTACACTACCACTATCCCTTTAGCAATAAGGTCCCTGAAGATATCATTCATTATTGTCTAGAAGGTGGCCAGACTGTTAGTCATTCCAAAGAACATTACCAGAGGTTTGAACAGGCCACAGTTGGTATAGAAGGTAGTCTTTCACTCATCTCTGAGCTTGATACATACATTGTTGAAACTCCAGTAGACGTCCAGTTTGGTAAAGTATCTGGCTCCACAGAGTTGCAACACGAGTTTGGAGATGAGGGGTAAGGGGTACTTGTTCCTTACTGTTATGGAGTTGAGAGCCTGGTAGTCTTATACCAACCAGAGAGAACTGTCTTTTTTCTTGATGAAGAATACTAGGGCAGTCATAGAGAACTTGGATAGGCATATCCATCCAGTATGCAGGTTTTCCTATAGGAAGGCATCCAGCTCCTTCTGTTTGACAGAAAAGAGAGGGTAGACCTTCATAAACTTAGGCTCAGAACCTAGAATAAGCTCTATCACATAGTCCTAGTGGCAGTGCTCCAGCAAGATATCAAAATTGTCCTTGGCAAACATGAATTCAAAGCCTTGGATGTAAGGGGGCAAGAAAGCAGAGGTCACTTGCATCTCTACACTCTGTTGCGTTCCTTCTATCAACTATTGAGAGATGGTAGCTGAGGCTTGTATCGCTTCTTTAGAGAGCTCTGGGAGCAGTCTAGTGATAAACAGTCAGTCTCCAGACTCCCAATCTCATCTGTTGGTTCTATGCAGGGCTTTGAGTTCCTTCTCCTCTTCATCCAAAAGAGAAAGGAGTTCTGTCCAACAGTGCTGCAGAGCTTGAATCTCTTGTCTCTTCTTCAAGGTCTGTTCTCTCCAAAAGGTATGACACTCTTTACACTGGGGTGGGCACTATGTCATATAGATTTCTTCTTTTTTCCAGTTAACTTTGGAGTTGTGATCTTTGAGCCAAGTGTAGCCAAGGATTAGTTTTTGCTTCCCTATGCTAGAAATGGCTAGGAGTATCTGTTCCAAGTGGGTTTTGTAGTGGAGGACTACATTTACGACTTCTGATATTTGACTGGTCTTATCGGGGGATCTATCAATGTTGAAGACTGGTATAGGGCAGGAAATGGTCTAAGTGTTAATTCTTTTTGAGTGGACAAAATCATGATCAATAAAGCTTCCAGTAGCTCTACAGTCCAGAAGTGCATTGACAGAGTGGAGTTTGCTAGTATTGGTTGTACTGAGTTCCACAGCAAGGACTAGGGATGTTCTGCATGTGTCAAGGGCATTTGTGGAAAGCTCTTTGGGCAATCATCTTTTTCACTTTGGTCTCCAGAGTGCGAGGTGGCTGGCTGGAGCAGAGGGGTATGTATCTTTAGGTTCACTGTCACTTATATTAACATCTTCTATCTCAAGTACAGTAAACCTATTTACTGGGAGTGACCAGGGTACATGTCTTGCTAGCTGTTCTATGCAAAATCCTCCTTAATCAGAGGCTCCAATTCTTCTACTGCAACTATGTTCTTGAAAACTATTAGATCTTTGATCAACTCTTCCTGCTACTCTACCATGAGCTATCATATATTGAGATAATGTAGGCAGTCTTTTACGAGGTGGCCAGTCTCTCTGCAACAGTAGTTCTGAGGGATTGGGGTAGAGGCAGAGGTGGAGGTCTGGAGGGAGCAGGTATAGGGAGGACTGGAGCAGTTTGAACCATAGTAAGTAGGGCTGGACAGGGGGCAGAAACTCTAGAAAAGAGGAATGGAATAGTACTAAGCATTGCAAAGACTAAAAGACCTCATTGACCAGCTGGACTTGGTCAATTCTTTAGGCTGCTTGATACCAGGCCTCTGGATCCATGTCAGCAGATCTTCTATAGGGCATAGTGGCAATCTGGCTCTGGATATTCACCCTGAGTCCGTGTCTGAATTTTACCACTAGAGTATCACAAACTTCATTTAGACCATAACTCTAGGAATAGTCAACTGATTTCAATAATCTAAATGGCCACTGAAAGCTCTTAAGAAGACCTTTCAAATGGTACCAAAAACATCTCAAGGCAATCAGTATTCACCAAGTTATCAGCAGATTAGTCAGTGATTACCAAGTTACTAGACACTAAATTGCTGATATCTCAAGAACCACTTGACATAATTGTTTGCTTCAACAACTATCATAAAGCTCTCTTTAATGCACTTCTTTTGGCTATAAATAGAACCAAAGGCAATAAAACTGTATATCTGAGAATAAACCTCAGACTTAACAACATCTTTTGCTACTATTTAAACTTCACTTTTTTGAGCCTTTTGAATATTAAATTTCTCAATCACAAATCAATAAGTAGCCATTTGTGATACCTGTAGCAACTTAGCCTAAGACAACTTAATTATACTCCAAGTCTGAGTTGACAAGAAAAACTTGATGAAGTCCCTATTTGATTCTGTATACTACTTATACAACTACTACATGGTTTGTGCACTACTTTTCCACACTCACTATGTGATGTCATTATATAATGCAACCCTGTGATACCCTAACATGTGACCATGATATGTGATATTATTATATGATACTTTTCTGCACTCCTTTCTTGTATAGTAAGTCCAAATAAGAAGAGAAAAGAAAAAGAAAAAAAAGAAATATAAATAATGACTTAGCCATTTTGCCAAATTATGACAATACCATGTTGTGGAGGATACTAGTCATATACCTAGTAGTCTATAGAGTTTCTTAGTGAACAGAGCTATGAACTGCAGTCTATGGTCTAAGACAATATATTGAAGGAGCCCATGGAGTTTCTAGACATGGTGGAGAAACAGCCTTGCTACTCCTTCTACTATGACTGCCATGTAGATTGGAATGAAGTATACTCTTTTCAACACTCAGTCTACTACTGTTATGACCACATCACAACCAAAGGATTTGGGAAGCTCTACCATGAAATTGATACTGAACATGTCCTACCACATTTTGGAGACCAGAAAGGGATATAACTTGCCCACTAGAAAGTGTTATGTAGGTTTTGTATGCAAGTAGAGATCATAGGTACTAATATATTGGCCTATATACCTCAACATTTGGGACTACTAGTAGTTCTATAATACTAACTCCAGCATTTTCCAGTATCTGGAATATCCAGCTATCTTGGAGTCATAACACAACAAGATAATCTGTTTCTGCAATTCCAGGTTCTGAAGTACATAGATTTTGCCCCAGAATCTAACCAAACCATCTATATTGGACCATTCTGAGAAGTGTAACAATTTGTTGGTAGACTGTTGCAGCTTTAGGATAGCCTTTACAACTAGCTCTTCCAAGTCTCCATTGCAGTTACTATGGTAGATTTCAAAAAGCATCTTTTGTTTGACTCCTACAAGTTCCACCCATTTGAGTATCCTGATAGCAAAGAACTCCAGTTGAAGGAAGGTGATGCTATTATTATTTTCAGTTTTAGTTCTGTGGTTGGGTCTCCAGAATAAGGCATCAAGCTTCTCCATGGACTATCTAGGATAGTAACAGAGAGTAAAGTCAAAATGGGCAAGGTGGAGAGACCAACAAGCTTGGCAATGGTTAAGTTTCTTAGCTGTCATGAAGTATTCTAGGTTCTTGTGGTCTGTCTAGATTTCTACTAGATAAACTACTTCTTCAAGGAAATATCTCCATTATTTCAGAGCTTGGATGATGGTCAATATTTCCTTGTTGTGGATCTTGTAATTCTATTCTACTGGAGACAGAGACTTGCTGTAGAAGACCACTAGATGCTACTTCCCATCTGTGGATAACTGTTGTGACAAGACTACTCCAGTAGTGAAATTAGAGCTATCTGCCTCAATCCTAAAGAGGTCCAAGTCCTGTGGGAACACCAATACTAGAGCAGAAGTTACTGCCATCTTGAGAGCATTAAAGGCCTTTCATTCCTTATTTGTTCAGGTCCAGGCTTGGTCAGCTCAAATAAGATCAAAAATATATTACACTATAGCCAAGAAGTTCTGTATGAATCTTCTGTAGAAGTTAACAAACTCTAAGGCTTAGATATCAGTCTTGTTTTTCAGAATTGGCCACTTGCAGACTCTAATAACCTTGACAGAGTCTATGGAAACTTTGTTCTCTGAGATAACCAGACCTGTAAGGAGACACTTAGTAGTCACATCTAGGAGGGCTTAGTATGCATTAGTATAGATAAGTATCATTTAGCTTGCCTTACAATCTGTGCAGCCATCCTCCCTATATACTTTCTCTCTAGTTCTTGTCTTTCTACTAGTACTAGATCATCTTATAAGGTAATTTAATTATTAATGTATGGTACATGTGATTGCCTAGCAATGTGCACAGATCATCTAGTATAGCCTTATGTACTAGTAGATGTACAGTAGAATACCTTACTCCAACATTGATTGGAGTTTCTGGACTATTCATTACTTCAACTTAAGTTCACTCTTGTCAGAGTACCTAGAGTAGATTAGGAACTGTACCATCCCTTTACAAGGCCTAGATACTCAATCTATGCCTTCTAGATTTCATACTCCCATGCATTTATCAATCTAGTAGAAAACATCCAGGAGTATAACACAAGAGGGATATAAATAGTATGGGAAAGCTTATGTAAGATATGTCTAGTTATTAGTAAGGGTTATATGATTGCAGGAGATGGACATACAGACCAACAGACATTTGTATAAGTAATTGTACAATCTAACAGGGAACTCTATTGAGTTCTTCCTGAACAACCATCTTGGTTGAGTTCTAAGTCCTTATAACTGCACACTAACCCAAGAACTCAATATCTACTGTTGATCTTGTATCTTGCAGCCTCAATATGCTCTATTCTACTTACTCTTATTATCCTTGCTAGTGAGCATAGCACTCATAAGCATCTTGAATAACAGGTCCTAGCTGTAGAGAGGACTTCACTGTTAGTTAAAGACAATGGGTAGAAGGCCTGGACAAAACTTGTGTCCCTGCCTGAGACCTAATCTCTATATTAAGTGGGCTTGTATATAGCATTTCACTATTAGCTCTGTGCTACTGGTCTATTGTAATCAGTCTACACAGGGGAATGATAATAACCTCTTAAAGGCCTGTCTAGCTTAGAGATTCTCTTCTCAAGGATAATATTGTTTCATTCTTCTAGTCAGTAGCTAGTCATAAGTTCAGATGAAAAAGATTGCTCTTTCTCATATGAGAAATCATTATCATCATTATCATTATCACCACCATCACCACCACCACTATATATATCTCAACAACAACAACAACAACCTGCAGAGCAACCTGCTGCTCCTACACCTCCTCTTTTCACTTAGAAGAAGCAACTTCTTATCTTAATCACTGGCCTACAGCAGTAGGTGGCTACCCTATTACAACAAAGTGGAGGAGTGAGAGTGAAGATAGTGAAATCCTCTTTGTTTAGTAGAAAGATAGAGGAAGTAGGAGTGTTTGTCAATAAAGTTCATTTGTATCTAAGGATAAAGATGACAGAGGAGTCAGAATCAACAAAGATGGCCTGGGTGCTATCTTATGTGCAGGGAGGGGTGGCAGAGGCATGGAAGGACAATCTGTTGGATAAGTTGTCAAAGAGAAAATCAGAAGTAGAGATGACAGAAGAGTTATTTAGTAAAATGAGAAATGAGTTTGGAGAAACAGCAGAGGAAGAAAGAAAAGTAGAACAGTTGAGGACAATAGAACAGAGAAGAAAGACATGCAACAAGTATGTCCAAGAATTTAAGAAGATTGCAAGAGGGAGCAAGTATAAGAGATAACCCCTTATAGAGGAATTCAAAAGAGGGTTAAGTAAAGGGATTAAGAGGAAATTAGCAGAAGCAAAGAGCCCTCCCTGTATAATTAAGGAGTAGCATGAAAGTAGAGTTAAAAAAGCTAGAGAGCCATGAAGGAGTAAGTAGCAGTGAAGGCACTGTTAGACAGTAGAGCAACAGGCCTGTTTATGAATATCAAGTTCACAAAAGAGAAAGAATTTAACCTAGAGAAGTTAAAAATTCCCTTGTTAGTAAGGATGTAGATAGAACAGTAAATGTTGGGGGAGCAATCACTCATCAGGTGGAGTATAACATGTTCTTTAAAGGATATATTGAAAGAGCACAAATGGATATATATAACCTAGGGAAAACAGAGGTGATATTGGATATATTCTGGCTAGCAGCTTATAACCTAGAAATAGACAGGGAAAAAGAGGAGGTCAAAATGACATGGTGTCCACCAATATATAGAAAGAGGAAGCAAGAAACATAGGAGAGAAGACAAGTGAGAAAAACAGAGAAAGAAAAAAAAGTGAAGGAATTAGTATCTAAGAGATTCTAGAAGTAAAAGAAAGTATTTGGAAAGGAAAAATCAGAGAGAATACCTACCAGAAAGCCATGGGACCATACAACAGAGTTGAAAAAAAAAGTTTGTGTTAATATGTCAAGGAAGAGAAAAGTATATTCGCTGTCAAGAGAAAAAAGAGAGAAGGTGCAAGCATTTATAGAGGATCAGTTGCAAAAAAGATATATTCAACCATTAAAATCACTACAGACCTCACCAGTCTATTTTGTAGCAAAGAAAGATAGAAAAAGGAGAATGATACAAGATTATCATCATATAAACCAGTAGACAGTAAAAAGGTACTCCTTACCCCTAATTGCAGATATCCTAGATGGAGTAGAAAAGAAAAAGGTGTTCACAAAACTTGATCTTAGATGGGGATACAACAATGTGAGGATCAAGGAAGATAATGAGTGGAAGGCAGTATTTACAATACATATTAGGGCATATAAACCAATAATCATGTACTTTGGACTGATAAACTCCCCTGCCATCTTCTAAACCATAATAAATGACCTATTCCAAGATATGATCAATTAAGGAAATATAGCTACATTCATTGATAATATAATAGTTGCCATGAACACTGAGGAAGAGCATGATGAGTTTCCTATAGGCACTTGTTAGTAGATGCAATCTCTGCAATCCTTTCATCAAAGAAAGATTGTTTAGTACTTCTTGTAGCAGAGCAAAATGAGTGCCAGTCCTGTCTGGCTCCTGTGTGTCTGTAAGTCTTGAGTGCACTCCTGCACTCATCATTCCACCACTCCTTGGATTGAGTTGTAACAGTAATGGACCTACTAGTGAATACTCTAGAGACAGCCTCAGAGAGTGAGTTCAGGCTAGCAACTGAGTCCAGATCAGAGAAGTTGAGAGTATGGAGCCTTCTGTTGACTGAAGAGAGAAAAGCTCTCTTTTCATTACTATTGTGTTTGAGGACCTTCTTGCTAAAGTGAATGTTCTCTAGTGAGATAGGAAGGTCAACCAGTAGGGGAGCATGATCCAAGGGTAGTCTACGATCAAGCTCGATATGATATGAGATCTGAGAAACACTTATGCCTAAAAAGATAAGGTCTATGACTGAATTAGCATGACCATCAGTATCCAAATAGTGAGTAGGGACAGGAAGTGCTGGCAGTGAGTGCATGAGACCAAAAGAGTCAGCCAGGTCTATCAAGGCCTAACCAGTTGCAGGATGAGCAGAAACAGACAGATTCTACTCTACATCTCTGATGTTAAAGTCCCCACCCATGTACAGCAAGTTGGAGATGTTGATAACTTGATCTAGCATAAACTTAACAGCTAACTGGCAGTCATCTGAGTAGACATTCATGAGAAAGTAACACTCTCCCCTGTTAAAGAAAGACAGTAGCAGAATATCACAGTGATCAATCACATCTCTTCTCAAGCTAAACCTAAATCTAGACAAGCAAGAGTGAATAAAAGCCATGACTCAAGGAACATCCTCAGAGTCCTTGGGGGGCTGGACCACCTGGGTCCAGTCTGGATGAATAGGAGTACCTACTACTCTGTTTCCTTCTAGAAGAGTGGTAGATGGCACATAACAAATAAAGTTCCAGGGTGGCTCCTGGATAAAAAAGATGTCATAGTAGTCCTTTTGGGACTCTAGAAAAGTATCAACCAGCACATAGTTCTTGCAAACATTCTGTGAATATATGCATAGTTTAGTTGTACTACACATGATCAGAGATTGCTTACTCTAGGATGTTGGATGTTGCTATTGCTAGCATGGCTTGTATGCAGCTCAGCAGCCTTGTTAGAGTGCCACTGCCTGTCAAAGCAGTAGCACCAGAAAGGACACTTAGTATCATCAGCAGAGTGCTCACCCTTGCAGTTTATACACTTGAAGGTGT
>Ga0153936_100024_pt1 | contig 27762 bp, 25 predicted proteins | sample TSNJ020MetaG_FD_102272 | JGI IMG/M metagenome (GOLD analysis project Ga0153936, IMG submission 102272) | Attine ant fungus gardens microbial communities from New Jersey, USA - TSNJ020 MetaG | ecosystem: Host-associated > Fungi > Mycelium > Unclassified | place: USA: New Jersey, Wharton State... | reverse complement strand
CGGCAAGCCTTAATACAGATTGAAAGGAAGATTGAACGCCAGGAGCATGGTCTGGGTTAATCCTTACAGTACAGAGAGATGTAATGTCATTAGAGAACGCACCCGATGAAGTCAAACTTGCCGTCGACTTAATTATGCTGTTAGAGCAGCATGCCATTAAGCCAGACACCGTCCTGGCTGCACTGGAAATTGTTCGGCGCGACTATTTGCAAAAAAAAGCAGAAGAATAGCTAGCAGAGCAGATGCTCCCTTTCGAGCAGCCGCTGCATAACATGTCCGGGAAAAAACCGAAAAGCAATTAAGCAGACGGCTAATACGCTGTGGGGGAAAGCGTTTCCCCCACAGCGTCGGCCAAACGCCAGGCCAGGCGTTTGGCTCGCGCTTATTTCGCGGCGGGCGGCGTCAGATCCTGCTGAGTCGTTGTCGGGCTAAGGGCCGTTAACGCTTCACCTTTCTCATTATGCAAATGCACTTCTAACTGATTAAAGGCGATATTGATGTTGTTTTCGCGGCACAATTTATCTATCTGACGGTTAAGCGCATCGACGGTTGAACTACGATCGCGTAACTCACGCACATAAAAACGCAGCTCATGGGCAAGGGTACTGGGTCCAAACTCGGTAAAATAGACCGATGGCTCAGGATCGCGCATCACCCGCGGGTGTTCCGTCGAGACTTTGAGTAATACCTCTTTAACTTTGTCGAGGTCTGAACCATAAGCCACGCCCAGCCGAATGACCACCCGGGTAACGGTATCAGTGAGTGACCAGTTGATCAGCCGTTCGGTAACAAATGCCTTATTCGGGATAATCACCTCTTTACGATCAAAATCCGTGATGGTCGTCGCGCGGATACGGATTTTACTCACCGTGCCAGAGAAGTTGCCGATAGTCACGGTGTCGCCAATACGCACCGGGCGTTCGAACAGAATGATCAGACCCGAAACGAAGTTACCGAAAATCTCCTGTAAGCCAAAACCCAGACCGACCGATAACGCCGCCGCCAGCCACTGTAATTTATCCCAGGAAACGCCGAGGGAACCAAAGACCAGCATCGCACCAATGACGGTAATGGCATATTTTAAAATAGTGGTAATGGCATAAGAGGCGCCCTGGCGCAGGTTCAGACGCGACAGGATAAGCACTTCCAGCAAGCCCGGCAGGTTGCGAATCAGTGCCCATGCCACCATGGCGGCGACAAAGGCAAACAGCAGGCTCCCCATGGTGACATTTCTGACCACCGTCACTCCGGCTTCGGTCACCACGTTATGCCATAAGATAATGCTGTCCAGATAGGCAAACACCGTTATCAGGTCTGACCAAATGGCATAAAACACCACGGCAAACAGGGAGAACATCAGCAACATGGTTAAGCGCATGGTCTGCTGATTGATTTGTTCAATGCCCAGAGGCGGCTCATCAACCGGCTCGGCCCCTTCGGCCCCTTCTTTAACCATATTCTGGCGACGGGATAATGCCCGGCGATAGGCCATGCGTCGGGCCGCCACGCTCAGGCCGCGAATCACGGTTTGATGAATCAGATTCCAGATAATGACCAGATAAACCGTATCAATCCAGCGGTTAGCAAGGCGCAGCGCGGTGTAAAAATAGCCGGTTGCGGTTAGCACCAGTAACACGATAGGCACTATTGAAAGCACGGTAATAGTGACAAGTCGCAGAGTATGGGACTCTTTATTGCGCCAGCTGTCGCGACACATCGGGAAGACCAGCCCGGCAATCAGCAGCAGATTGAGGAAAATCATGCCCTGCCCAAGCACATCATCCAGTAGATGCAGGGGCGACATTTCCACCACGACAGACCAGAACAGCAGCGGCACCATGGCAATGCTGACCCGCAGTATTTGTCGCCGATAATGGCAGGCCAGGGTAGGTTGCACGGCAAAGTGCGTTACCGCCAGACCGTTGGCGGTTAATACCCGCAGGCTTAAGCCAAATACCAGCCAGAATAGCGCCAGCTCTTTGCTAAATGCCCAAAGTAAGGTACTGGTTTTGCTCTGCATCGCCTGTAATAAGAGGCCCACCGCCAGAATGGTGAAGATAAATGGCAGGAGCTTCACAAGGTTAAGGCCAATGGCTTTGGGGGTATTAAGCTGGCTGTCGGAGCGGAGCTGCCCTACCCGTGTCGCCAGGCTGGCTAATTGATTATCTATCCATTTAAAACGGGTACGGACAACTACCGCTAATAGCAACAGTGGCACGCCAGTAAACAGGGAAAGAAACAGGGCTGCCCCTAACTTATGCCAGGAAACATCAAATTTGATATTTTTTAGCTGTTGATGCAGCGCCCCCGGAAAGGCTTTAAGCCAGTCCCAGTCCATTGGCTTATTACTTTTTACCCAAAAGATTTGCTGGGTCAGAGTTTCCTGCAAGCCGGTGCTGACATTCATCAACTGCTGCTGATTGATTTGCAGATTAATCGCCGTGATAAGCTGATTGCCCAGTTGCTTATTCAGCTGGTCGAGCAATTCACGACGGGAGTCAATAATCTGCAACAAGGTTTCACGCACATCATCATTGACCTCGGCACTGTGTCCCTCCACCAGTTTGCTGACAAATTCATCCCCCTGGAATAAGGCATCACGCTGCTGATTAATGTCGAATTGCTCAAGCCGCAGGTCGGCAATCTGATTGGTTAAATCCTTAAACTGATCCGCTGAAGGCAGCGTTTGCTGTTGCTGATAGAGAATACGTGACAACAATAAGCTGCCTTTCAGGACGGAAATCTGCTCTTTCAGATTACGTTCCGACTGCTGGGCGCGATCCAGCCAGTTCTTAACCTGAATATTACGCTGAACCAATTCATTAGCATTCTGCGTTGCATTGATTAATCGCTGACTTATCTGTTGGTTAACCTCCAATTCCTGGCGAACCAGCGGGTTATTTTGAATCATGTCAGCATCATCAGGGGTGGCCACCTGATGGGCGGTTTTTTCGGTCAGGCTGAGCCGTTTTTTATTCACGGACTCCTGTAATAACTGCAGGGTATGTTGCAGGTTATTAATTAATGCGACGGTGTAATCACGCTGCTTTTGCAGGGCGTCCTGCAGGGCGGTGTTGCCTTCGAGGCTTTTACGCTGCAAATCGATTTGAGCATTCAGTAAAACCTGCTGCGCCTGCAGGGCTGTTTTCTGTCCAGGGCGCAGGGCCGAGTCACCGGGAGAGGTTCCATTTAAACGACTCCGGACCTGTTGCAGCTGCTGAGTGGCGTTATACATCTCATTTTGCGCCCGCTCTGGCTGAGTCTGTAACGAGACCAGCTGGCTGTTATAGGCCGATAAATCATTATTGGCGGTTTGCAGCTGGTCGAGTACGCTACTCAGGCGGGTTTCCAGTTGGCGCAGCGGCATCGCATCCAGCGACTGACGGGTCGCCTCATCTCCCCCATCATTACTGCTGGTCAGTGCGCTGAGGGCATCTGAGGCCTGTTTCAGTTGGGCTGGTGCCTGAGCCAGCGTGGTTTTTAACTGATTGCTTTCCTCTTTAACCCGGTCAACCTTATCCAGCATTTCAAGAGTTTCAGTCAGGTCTTTTTGAGTCAGTTTATCGTCGGCACTCAGGGTCTTTTGCTTAGTCAGGGCATCAAGCTGAGATTGCAGATCCGCCCGGGTCGGCAAATCGCTCTGACTCTGAGCAGCCTGAGCCGCAGGTAGAAAAAGGATAACGACTAACAACAGGACAGAAGCGATGGACAGGGTACGAGGCCACCGCGGCAAGGCATAGTGCAGCATAGTCATGATTGCTTAAATTACTTTACTGGGGAGAAGGTCGTTAGTGACAAGCCCGAACGATACAGGAGATGTGCAGATTAGCACGGCTTTGAGCAGGAAAATAGACGTCCGGGGTAAAGTGTTTTATGTCAATTGATGATAAAGATTACTCGCTATGGGGGGGATTATGCATACTGGGGCAAAACTGAAACATTTCTAATAATGTAGCAACATATTCACGGGCTTTACCGTGCAGATCAAAACTCTCAGGGGCAACCAACCAGTTCTCGATAAGACCGGTAATATAACTGCGTAACACAATCACCGCATGAGGCAAACGCAGTGTGCCCGGCAGCGATCCCGAGTCAATACAACACTGTAGGCTCGCTTCAATGCGCTCGTTACCTTCCATATAGAGGGTGCGTCGCGCATGCTGTAGCACCGCCAGCTCGCCAACAAACTCGCATTTATGGAAAATAATTTCGGTCATTAGCCTTCTGCGCTCTTCTGCTACCGTCGCTTGCAGGATATAAATAAGTAACTCTCTAATCACTGAAAGTGGATCACCTGGGAATTTTGCCCGATACTCAATTTCAAGATCGCTAATACTTGACTCAGTCAATTGCCATATTTCGTTAAACAATTCTGACTTATTTTTGAAATGCCAGTAGATAGCGCCGCGTGTTACCCCAGCGGCTTTTGCAATGTCAGCCAGCGAAGTCGAGGATACGCCCTGCTGTGAAAAAAGCCGGATGGCGATATCGAGGATGTGTTGGCGAGTTTCAAGCGCCTGGGCTTTAGTTTTTCGTGCCATATGTTGGTGAATATGCGAGCGTCAGATTTACATACATTTGTGAATGTATGTACCATAGCACGACAACAAGATAAAGACAGCAGTGGGTTTGTGGACACTTGATCCATGGAACAACGTTTAAATCGGACACTTGAGGTTTACATATGAACAAAAACAGAGGGTTTACGCCTCTGGCGGCCGTTCTGATGCTTTCAGGCAGCTTAGCACTTACAGGATGTAACGAGAAAGAAAACCAACAGAGTGCGGCGCACACACCTGATGTGGGTGTGGTGACGTTGAAAAGCGCACCTTTGCAAATCACTAACGAACTTCCAGGGCGGACCGCAGCTTATCGTATCGCTGAAGTTCGGCCTCAGGTGAGTGGTATCATTCTTAAACGTAACTTCACGGAAGGTAGTGACATTCAGGCTGGCGTTTCGCTCTATCAAATTGATCCCGCCCCTTATAAGGCGGCTTATGACAGTGCGAATGGCGATCTTGTTAAAGCGCAAGCCAATGCCAACATTGCTCAGTTAACCGTCAAACGTTATCAAAAACTATTAGGCACTCAATATATCAGTCAGCAAGACTACGATACCGCCGTGTCGAATGCCCAGCAGGCGAATGCGGCCGTGGTTGCAGCAAAAGCGGCTCTTGAGAGTGCACGCATTAATCTCGCCTACACCAAGATGACCTCTCCTATCAGCGGTCGGACCGGTAAGTCAGACGTGACTGAGGGAGCATTAGTCACCAGTGGCCAGGCCAATGCTTTAGTCACCGTGCAACAGCTTGACCCGATTTATGTTGATGTTACCCAATCCAGTAATGACTTTCTGCGCCTTAAACAGCAGTTAGCCGATGGTCAGCTGAAACAGGAAAATGGTAAAGCTAAGGTCAAACTGGTGACCAATGATGGCCTGACCTATAAGCAGGAAGGGACCCTTGAGTTTTCTGAGGTGACCGTTGACCCGACAACTGGTTCTATCACTTTGCGGGCTATTTTCCCTAACCCTGACAAAACGCTGTTACCAGGAATGTTTGTGCGTGCAGAGCTGGAAGAAGGCGTTGATCCAAACGCGATTTTAGTTCCACAACAAGGGATTACCCGCACACCCCGTGGTGAAGCATCAGCGCTGATTGTTGATAAAGACAATAAAGTTGAAGCCCGCACGCTAACAACCGGGGCTGCAATTGGTAATAAGTGGCTGGTGACTGATGGTTTGAAAGATGGCGATCGCGTCATTGTTAGCGGTTTGCAGAAAGTCAAACCAGGCATTGTGGTTAACCCTCAGGAAGTTGATGAAGACGGTCAAGGTCAGCAACAAGCAGGTAAAGATCCACAGTCTGCACAGACGAAGTCTTAATTTAAAACAGGAGCCGTTAAGACATGGCTAAGTTTTTTATCGATCGCCCAATTTTTGCCTGGGTAATCGCCATTATCATTATGCTGGCAGGTTTGCTTTCTATCCTGAAGCTGCCTATTGCGCAATATCCTTCTATTGCGCCACCAGCGGTCACTATTTCGGCTAGCTATCCGGGTGCAGATGCAAAAACGGTACAGGACTCCGTTACTCAGGTTATTGAACAGAACATGAACGGCCTTGATGGCCTGATGTATATGTCTTCAACCAGTGACTCTTCCGGTACTATTCAGGTCACGCTGACATTTGAAGCGGGTACTGACGCAGATATTGCGCAGGTTCAGGTCCAGAACAAGCTGCAACTGGCTATGCCATTGCTTCCACAGGAAGTTCAACAGCAAGGCGTTAGCGTTGAGAAATCATCAAGTAGCTTCCTGATGGTTATGGGTATGATTAACGTTGATGGCACCATGAACCAGCAAGATATCGCTGACTATATTGGTTCCACCATTAAAGACCCTATCAGCCGTACCAGCGGTGTTGGTGATGTTCAGCTGTTTGGTGCCCAGTATGCGATGCGTATCTGGTTAAACCCGCATCAATTGAACAACTATCAACTGACGCCGGTTGACGTGGTGAATGCTATCAGAGCGCAAAACGCCCAGGTAGCAGCAGGTCAGTTAGGGGGAACTCCGCCGGTTAAAGGTCAGGAGCTTAACGCCTCAATCATCGCGCAAACCCGTTTACAGTCTGCCGATGAATTCAGCAAAATTCTGCTGAAAGTGAACCAGGATGGTTCCCGCGTTCTGTTAAGAGATGTTGCGAAAGTTGAGTTGGGTGGTGAAAACTACGACATCATCGCACGTTATAACGGCAAACCGGCTTCCGGGCTGGGGATTAAGCTGGCAACAGGGGCTAACGCCCTGGAAACGGCCCAGGCAGTGCGTGACACCATTACTAAGCTTCAGCCTTATTTCCCGGCAGGCTTAGAAGTTGTCTATCCGTACGATACAACCCCGTTCATTAAAATCTCAATTAATGAAGTGGTTAAAACGCTGCTGGAAGCTATCCTGCTGGTATTCCTGGTGATGTATCTGTTCTTGCAGAACTTCCGGGCAACGCTGATTCCAACCATTGCCGTACCAGTGGTTATTCTTGGCACCTTTGCCATCCTTGCCGCCTTCGGCTATTCGATAAACACCCTAACCATGTTTGGTATGGTGCTTGCGATAGGCCTTCTGGTGGATGACGCCATCGTTGTTGTTGAAAACGTTGAGCGTGTCATGGTGGAAGATGGCCTGCCGCCTAAGGAAGCGACACGCAAGTCAATGGGGCAGATTCAAAGTGCTCTGGTCGGTATTGCCCTCGTTCTGTCGGCGGTATTTATCCCAATGGCGTTCTTTGGCGGCTCCACCGGGGCGATTTACCGTCAGTTCTCTATCACTATCGTTTCGGCCATGGTGCTCTCTGTTCTGGTGGCAATGATTCTGACCCCGGCACTGTGTGCAACGATGCTTAAACCGCTTACCCCTGAGGATCACCATAAAAAAGGATTCTTTGGCTGGTTTAACAATCTGTTTGAGAAGAGTACTCATCACTATACCGACAGTGTCGCCAACATTCTGCGTAGCACTGGACGTTACTTAGTCCTGTATCTTGTGCTGGTTGCCGGTATGGCTTTCCTGTTTATGCGTTTGCCAAGCTCCTTCCTGCCTGATGAAGATCAGGGCGTGTTACTGTCAATGGCACAGTTACCGTCAGGGGCAACACAGGAGCGTACGCAGAAAGTGCTGGATGACGTCACTGACTACTACCTGACTAAAGAAAAAGAGAATGTTAACTCGGTCTTTACCGTTAACGGCTTCGGTTTCCAGGGACGCGGTCAGAACGTCGGTCTTGCCTTTATTTCACTGAAAAACTGGGAAGAGCGTCCTGGTGCTGAGAATAAGGTACCGGCCATTGCCCAGCGGGCTAACGCCGCCTTGTCGAAAATTCGCGATGCGATGGTGTTCTCATTTAACCTGCCAGCGATTGTCGAATTGGGTACCGCCACCGGTTTTGACTTTGAGCTTATTGACCAGGCAAACCTCGGCCATGACAAACTGACTCAGGCGCGTAATCAGCTGTTAGGCATGGCAGCACAACACCCGGATGTGTTAGTGGGTGTCCGTCCTAATGGTCTGGAAGATACGCCGCAGTTTAAGATTGAAGTTGATCAGGAAAAAGCCCAATCACTGGGTGTCTCTATCTCTGATATCAACACCACGCTCAGTACGGCCTGGGGCGGAAGTTATGTGAATGACTTTATCGACCGCGGCCGTGTTAAACGTGTATACGTCATGTCAGATGCCCCTTACCGTATGTTGCCAAGCGATATCGGTAAATGGTATGTCCGTGGTTCGACAGGACAGATGGTTCCTTTCTCAGCCTTTACCACTTCACGCTGGGAATATGGTTCACCTCGTCTTGAGCGTTACAACGGTCTGCCATCAATGGAAATTCTCGGTCAGGCAGCGCCTGGTAAGAGTACCGGTGAGGCCATGAACCTGATGGAAGACTTAGTCTCTAAATTGCCTACCGGTATCGGCTATGACTGGACGGGTATGTCTTACCAGGAACGTTTATCTGGTAACCAGGCCCCTGCCCTGTATGCAATATCACTGATTGTTGTTTTCCTCTGCCTGGCGGCACTGTACGAAAGCTGGTCGATTCCATTCTCGGTCATGCTGGTTGTACCCCTGGGCGTCTTTGGTGCGCTGTTGTCTACCACCCTGCGCGGACTGACCAATGACGTTTACTTCCAGGTAGGGCTGCTTACCACCATTGGTTTGTCAGCGAAGAATGCGATACTTATCGTTGAATTCGCCAAAGACTTGATGGAAAAAGAGGGCAAAGGTCTGATTGAGGCAACCCTTGATGCGGTGCGTATGCGTTTGCGCCCGATTCTGATGACCTCTCTGGCATTTATCCTCGGGATTATGCCTCTGGTTCTCAGTACCGGCGCAGGCAGTGGCGCGCAGAACGCCGTTGGTACCGGGGTAATGGGGGGTATGGTGTCCGCCACCGTGCTGACCATCTTCTTTGTACCGGTGTTCTTTGTGGTTATCCGTCGTCGCTTTAGCCGCAAAAATGAAGATATTGAGCACGCCCATCAGGTCGAGCATAAATCTTAAGCTGTACCGGCCAGGGTATTGCCAACCGCGATGCCCTGGCCTTAATGAAGCGTTAAGGCTTCATTAAAGTCTCAGAATAGTAAAGGCCGTGGTTTATACCGCGGCCTTTTTTTATTGCGCCCGCCGCTGGCGGTGGAATAGATCCCCCCGGGGCAGCGGCTATCCTGTTTAGCGTCAGAGTTTGCTATTTGCATCTCCCCGGCCCCTCTTTAAATAGCACTTATTGCCTAACTCTCATCAGCAGACAGTATTAAGACTTAATAATAGCTATTTTCTTGCTATTAATACGGGCAATGTCGAGATTTTCACCAACGCTATGGATTTTTACTGCTATAGTTAAAGGGAGAGGGTTCAGACTTAATTTGAGATGATTCTTAAGTAGGAAGTCAGATAGTAAAAAATTAACAATTTGATTGAAAAAAGAACAACCGCGAATGCGGAAATCATCACGGATGACAGGGTATTAATGTCCTGGGAGCGGGTTTGTAAATTTACGTTAAAGTTAATATCAAAACATTTAGTTACTATCAAAAGATATTTCCAATAAGTTATTAAGCGACTTTTTTATCAGCCTTATCATGAAATGTCATCGATATTGATTTATAATGAACCTGCATGTAATAATCACGGTCACAGTTCTCATCCTGTTCACGGTTTGTTCGCTCCAACGTTTTTTGTTTATTGTTGTTGTCGATGAAGGAGCTGTCTATGGACGAGTATTCACCAAAAAGGCATGATCTTGCGCAGCTGAAATTCCTGTGCGAGTCGTTGCAACATGATTGCTTACTCAACCTTGAAGGTAGCCACCATGGCTGGGTTAACGATCCGACGTCGGTAATTCATTTACAGTTAAATGAATTAATTGAGCATATTGCTTCATTTGCCCTTAATTATAAAATTAAGTATGCCGATGACAGTGCGTTCATTGAGTACGTTGATGAATATCTGGATGATAGCTTTATGCTGTTTAGTAACTACAGTATCAACGAGAATGACTTAAAAAAATGGCAACAATCAAGCCATCGTTTGTTTCAGTGTTTGAGCAATGAAGGGCGTGATAACCCAGTGAGCATTTCATTTTAAAAATATTAAAATACTTAAGGCTGATTTATGACAGATAAACCATTAACCAAGACGGATTATTTGATGCGCCTCAGACGCTGTCAAACAATTGACACGTTAGAACGCGTAATTGAAAAAAATAAATACGAATTATCAGATAATGAACTCGCCGTATTTTATTCCGCCGCTGACCACCGTCTTGCAGAACTGACGATGAATAAGCTTTATGATAAAATCCCAGCCTCCGTGTGGAAATTTATTCGCTAACCGCCTGATGACTCGATAAATCAATAATATTTCATCTACTTGTATCTCCGCACTTTCAGGGAAGTAAAGTGTCATCCGCCGCAGGCTAGCGCTGTCTGGCTTAGCAATGCGTGGGTGGTAATCTGCGATAACCGCATGTAGGCTCTGAGTTTTTCCTGGTTATGCCGTGCAGGGTAATGTTGTATTGGTTAAATATTTCGCACAAACTTCTGAAACTGCTCAGCGTCGGTGATTAACATAACTGTTATGGTTTTTTATGACATATCTGTTACTTTCCTGCCAGTCATGAGCTTCTTAAAATAGTGCCGTCACATGTTTAATCTGAACGACTTCGAACACCAGAAGGCTTACCATGAATGAAATCCAGCGCCTACTTACCGATACCATCGAACAATTGAATATTACCGAGAAACGAGATAATCGCCCGCGTTTTAGTATCAGCTTTATTCGCAAACATCCTGGTTTATTTATTGGTATGTATATCGGATGGTTTGCCACTTTATGGGTCATGCTGCAGTCAGAGACATTAGCCGGCTCGGTGTGGCTGCTGGTGGTTCTTTTCGCCATCCTCAACCTGTTTTTCTTCTTTGATGTCCATCCCCGCTATCGCTATAGCGATATTGATGTGCTTGACCTGCGCGTCTGCTACAACGGTGAGTGGTACAATACCCGTATGGTACCGCAAAAGCTGATTGAGGACATTCTGCACTCGCCACGCGTGGCAGAAGAGCAGAAGTCGCTGCTACACGCTATGCTCAGCCGTAAAGGGGAGCTATCCTTTTATGACATTTTCTCATTAACCCGCCAGCAGTCCGTTGCCAGCCGTTAACTCTCAGCGTTTCTTTTTACGCCCCTGAACCGCTTTAAACCGCGGATTCGTTTTACAGATAACATACAGCCGCCCTTTACGTCTGACGATTTGGCAATCAGGGTGGCGCTGTTTTGCACTGCGTAATGAATTTAATACCTGCATTTTTTATTCCTTCTTCGCATCAAAGAAACGGCCAAAGCGCTGGCGGAAGCGCGCCGGCCCGCCTTCATTAACAAACACTTTCTGTTTGCCGGTGTAATAAGGATGCGAAGCCGAAGAAACCTCTATGGTCACATAGGGATAACTCACCCCATCTAACTCAATAGTCCGGTCGGTTCTGATGGTCGACCCGATTTTAAAGAACTCATCGACGCTTGTGTCGTGAAACACAACCGTGCGGTAATCCGGATGAATATTGGATTGCATAATACGCTCTCAGTGTTATGTTATAAAGTAACATTACTTTAGGGCGATGCACATCTAATTGCAAGCCCGGCACATATCATTGCCGGGCAAAAAAGCAGATATTCCCCTCAAGGATAGGCAAGGTGATACCCGGTCATGATCTGGCCATTAAGAAAATCGAGGCGACAGGGGGCAATAAAGACACAGACCCGATACAGGGCTAACCCGGCTTAGCTCAGCTCCCGCCGCCCGATATTCCGGTGTAAAGCAGACGATGATTAGGCGGGATGATGTTGTGCAAAAGACAGAGACAACATAGCCATATCATCGCCCGGTAAGCCAACTGCTAATTTCGGTTTTCCCCTGACAGAGGCCGTCACCAGACTGATGGCATAACCGACAATCCCCCTGGGTGCATACCAGCCAGATATCCATTTACGGCCCAGCCCTCCCCCCTCGCCTGCTTTTGGTTTAGCGCTCTTTGAGCTTTTTCTGGATTTTGAAAAAGCTTAGAACCCCGGCATGACATAGCTTAGAAGATAAGAATATTGGGCGAATTTATGCGGTTAAGGCAAAGTAAAAACCATTGCCACCTGATGAGAATTGACAGGATAACGCTATGAATCAGTCACGCTGTTGTACCAAATTCACCCCTGCTAATTTTCATTATCTATTGAATTTTGGAGTACATCATGAGCAGCAACCCAGGCTTAACTTTACCGATTCTTGACCTTTCTCAGCTTAACGGCTCCCCCGCCGACCGGGAAGCTTTCCTCAGTCAATTGCGCTATGCCGCACGTGAAATCGGTTTTTTCTACATCATCAATCATGGTATCAGCCCCGAACTGCAACAGGCCGTTCAGCAGCAATCCCGTCGTTTCTTCGCTCTCTCAGATGAACAAAAACAGCGTGTTGGCATGATCCATTCTCCGCATTTTCGCGGATACAATCGCGTGGCCAGTGAATTGACCCGTGGAAAACCTGACTTCCGCGAACAATTTGATATTGGCGCCGAGCGCCCGCCACTTTCCCTGAACAATGACTCTCCCGCCTGGTTGCGCTTACAAGGCCCTAACCTTTGGCCTGAAGAGCTACCTGAACTTAAGTCGACCATTTTGCAATGGCAGGATGAGATGACCGGGGTTGCCATTAAGCTGTTGCAGACCTTTGCAGAAGCACTGAGCCTGCCTGCTGATGCTTTCGACTCTTTATACGGTACTCAGCCCAACGAACATATCAAACTGATTCGTTATCCCGGCCAGCAGAACGAGGAGAATAATCAGGGCGTGGGGGCGCATAAAGACTCGGGCTTCTTAAGCTTCCTGCTACAGGATGAACAAAAAGGCCTGCAGGTAGAAGTGTCACCCGATAACTGGATAGATGCCACTCCCCTGCCAGGCAGCTTTGTGGTGAATATTGGCGAGCTGTTAGAGCTGGCCACCAACGGTTATCTGCGTGCTACCGTTCACCGTGTGGTTTCCCCGCCAAAAGATGTGGAGCGCTTGTCTATCGCCTTCTTCCTGGGTGCTCAGCTTGATGCCGTAGTCCCACTGTATTCATTACCAGAAGCCCTGGCTCGTGAAGCTCAGGGACCGGAAAGCGATCCGCTCAATCCTTTACTGCGCGATGTTGGCTGGAATTACCTGAAAGGACGCCTGCGTTCTCACCCTGATGTGGCTGAACGTTATTACGCTGACGCAATTTAACACTTCTGCAGGGCAACCACTTAATGATAAGGAATAACATAATGAAAAAGGTTTCATTCAAACTGGCTGGTGTTGCATTATCTCTTTCTCTGGCTTTTGCCGCCCATGCGGCAGATCCGCTGCGCATCGCGGCAGATCCCGTGCCTCATGCTGAGATCCTCGCCTTTGTGCAAAAAGAAGATCCGGCTAATAAGCTGAAAGTGGTTGAACTCAGCAATGGCATCAATGCAAACGAATTAGTGATTAACGGCGATGTGGACGCAAACTATACCCAGCATCTGCCCTACCTGCTTGATCAGGAAAAAAAGCTGGGTAAAAAATTTGCCGTGGTCGCCACGGTCCATATTGAACCCTTCGGCATCTACTCCAAAAAATACAAGTCGCTGGACTCCATACCAAATGGTGCAACCATTGCGATTCCAAACAACGTAACTAACCTGAGCCGCGGTTTGTATCTTCTGCAGGATAAGGGAATTATTACCTTAAAGCCTGAGTTTAAAAATGCAGCCTCGCAGCTGGCGACGCCGAAAGATATCGCTGAAAACCCGAAAAACGTTAAAATTCTGGAAGTGGAATCAGCGCAAATCCCACGCTCACTTGATGATGTCGACTTAGGGATTATCAATGGCAACTATGCGCTTGAGGCAGGCCTGGTACCGGCTAAAGATGCCCTGGCCCTCGAGAGCGATAAAAATAACCCTTATGCCAATATCCTTGTCACCACGCCAGAACTGGCTAATGACCCACGTATTAAAGCCTTAGCCAAAGACCTTGAGTCTAAAGCCACCGCTGACTTTATTAATAAGCAGTACCAGGGCTCCGTTATTCCGGTGGCACAGCATCCATGATAACACTTGAGCGGCTGAGCAAAGTGTACGCCGGAGAAGGCCAACCGGCACTGGATGACATCAACCTTGTTGTTCCGAAAGGCGCTATTTATGGCATTCTTGGCCGCAGTGGCGCAGGAAAAAGTACATTGATCCGCTGTCTCAACTTACTTGAGCGGCCCACATCGGGCCGCATCATTATGAACGGTCAGGATATTACGACCTTCAATAAGCGCGAATTACGCGAACATCGCCAGCGGACCGGGATGGTGTTCCAGCACTTTAATCTGATCCATGCCCGCAACGTTGCGGATAATATTGCCGTCCCCCTGGAAATTGCCGGTATGGATATCGACAGGCGTAAAAAGCGCATTGATGAGTTGCTGGACCTGGTGGGACTCAGTGAAAAAGCGCGCGCATTTCCCTCCCAGTTGTCCGGAGGGCAGAAACAGCGGGTCGGTATCGCCCGCGCCCTTGCCGCGCATCCTGAAATATTACTCTGTGATGAGGCAACCAGCGCACTGGATCCTGAAACTACGGCTTCGGTTCTGGAGTTACTTGCCGATATTAATCGCCAGCTAAACCTGACCATTGTGCTGATTACACATCAGCTTGAAGTGGTTAAAAACATTTGCTGCCATGCCGCCCTGCTTGAAAAAGGCAGACTGATTGAAGGCGGTCCGCTGTCGGAAAGACTGGTTGATCCTTTCTCGCGTTTGCGTTCAGCATTACTGCATAACAGTGAGGCGGAAAAAGCATTTTTACGCCGTCATGGGGTTGAAGAGGGGGCATTATGCGCGGTCGCATGAGTTGGGATGATTTATGGCCGCTGCTCGTGAGCGGCACACTCGATACCCTGTATATGGTGGCCTTAGCCTCGCTGTTTACGCTGATAATTGGCCTGCCTTTAGGGGTACTTTTGTTTGTGACACGGCGTGACGGCGTGCTGCCCGCTCCGCGTATCAATCAGTTACTGGGCAGTATTATTAATGTCGGGCGTTCCTTACCCTTTATTGTCTTACTGATAGCCCTTATTCCATTCACCCGTATTATTGTCGGCACGACCCTTGGCAGTACCGCGGCGGTTGTCCCTATTACCATCGGGGCTTTTCCTTTCTTTGCGCGTATTGTTGAAACCGCGCTGGATGAGGTGGATAAAGGCCGTATCGAAGCCATTTTATCCATGGGAGGTAATGCCTGGCACGTTATCAGTAAAGTGCTGTTACCTGAGGCACTCCCCGCCCTATTGGCTGGCGTCACGCTGACCATTGTGATGCTGATTGGTTTTTCATCCATGGCCGGGGTTATTGGCGGCGGTGGTCTGGGAGACTTAGCCATTCGCTATGGTTATCAACGTTTTAATAATGAGATAATGATAGGCACGGTCGTTATTCTGGTTGCCATGGTGCAGGTGGTGCAAAGCACCGGAGACCGGTTAGTTCGCCGCCTTGCCCATCGTCGCTAGTCAGACATCCGGCAGAGATGCCGGATGTTCCTCCCGCTTCCCTTACCTTCTCACCCTGTCAGCCTTTAGGCTAACGGACAAAAACCGGTATCGACATCAATAGCAGCCCGCAAACTCAGGCCTTATCAGCCGCCTAAAACCTGGGCGCAGGAGCAACTTAAGGGCATGGGCTGGGTTGCGTAGCGCTATCTATGCTTCGATGACCGGGCTGCGCTTTACCTGCCGGATTAAGCGCTTGTGCCTTTAAGTCGTGGACAAGGCAGTCAAGTCACCCCGCTATTTTGCCGCCCGTCAATAATATGCAAAGCCGCCTGATGGCCCGATTCGCTATAGGGTAATTGCACCGTGGTGAGGGGTTAAAAATAGCTCACCCACGCCGACTAAATTATCATAACCGAGGACGGCGACCTGTTGAGGAATAGGCACGCCATTGGCCAGCACCACCGGTATGCCTGCCAGAGCCTCGGGCAGCGTGACACGGCGTAATCCCATGCCAGTAAAAATAATACCGTCCGGCCGCTGGGATAACAGTCGCCTGACCGCATTATCTGCGTCATCAATCGACAGGGTATTAATCAGCAGGCGGTTCCCGCCCCATTCAGGTGCCGTCTGTTCAATGGCCAGCAGCATCTCAACGGAATATGGGGCGGGGGCGGTATCAGGGACCAGAGTAGTCAGGGTTAAGACGGCGGCACATGATGGCGGATTTTACGTGCCGAAGAGTCCGGCACGTAATTTAATGTATTAATCGCCTGTTGAACGCGCTCCCGGGGCGCCGGGCTGACCTGCTCCGTATCATTAATAACCCGTGATACGGTCATGAATGATACGCCAGCAAGGGGCTACATCTTTTAAAGAAGTCATTTCATATCATGCGAAACCGCGATAAAAAACGGATAGTCACGCTTCCCTTCGCCAGGTTTCAATGACTGCGCCCGATCAAGGCTTATTTCTCACCAGTAACAGAGTAAGGGTAAAGGAAATAGCCAATGCCAATATTAGGCCCATCACCGCATATATAAAATAAGGTCCAATATAGGCAGGTAAACTGAAAATACTGGAGAGAATATAGCCGTACAGCCGCACCCCAAAGAAAGCGATAAAAGCGGAGGCCAGCGAGCTGGCAATGGTGGCGGCAATAAACGCTTTTTTATAGCGGGTTAACACCCCAAACAGCGCCGGCTCAGTAATTCCCAACAGGGCCGAGATCCCCGCCGAGAGGATAACGCCCCGCTCGCTACGGGACTTTGTCAGCCGCCAGATAGCTAATGTCGAGCCGGCAATCGCCATATTTGCCATAAACATCATTGGCATTAACATATCATAGCCACGATCGGTAAAGTTCTGCAGGGCGATAGGCGTCATCGCATGATGCATACCGGTGAGAATGGCAATCGGGCGAATAGCGCCAACCACCAGCCCGGCAAAGCTTGCAGAGATGCCAAACAGCCCCTCAATAAACCATGCCAGGCCTTTCCCCAGGTAAATACCCAACGGGCCGATGACCACCAGCGCTACGAGGGCAGAAAGAAAAAGGGTGAGCGTCGGGGTGAAGACCGTTTTCAACACATCCGGCATAAAACTGTCGACCCAGCGGTAGATATAACTGAGCGCCAGGACGGAGAAAATCACCGGAATAACGCTTGAGGCATAGTTAAATACCGACACCGGAATAACGCCGAGGAAATAGAAAGCATCGACCGCCCCCGCCTGATGGGCAGCCAGCGCTTTTGCTGCCTCAATCAATGAGGGATACATGAAACAGGCCGCCACTGCCGCCGCCAGATACTCATTGGTTTTAAATATCCGTGCCGCCGAAATGGCAAGAAAGAACGGCAGAAAATAAAATACGCCGCTGGCAATCAGGTCGATAACAATAACCGTATCACTTTTCGCTGAGATGACTTTTAAAGCAATCAATCCGGCCAGTAAGCCCTTTATCATACCCGCCCCGGCGATGGCCGGGACTATCGGACCAAAGACGCCAGACACGGTATCCATAAACAGCGATACCAGGCCTTTACGCGGCTTTTTTACCGACTCAGAAGCCCCACCGCGCGCCGCATCACCGCCAATAGCTTCGCTAATTTGCTCATACCAGCTGCTGACTTTCGGGCCAATGATTATCTGAAACTGATCGCTTTGTATTTGCGCCCCCAGCACCCCTGGCAGCGCCTTGATGGCCTGCTGGTCAATTTTATTTTCATCAATTAAATCGAATCTTAGGCGCGTCATGCAGTGCCAGACTTTATTAATATTCTCCGTTCCACCAACCAAACGAATAACATTTGTGATGACCTCACGACTCACCATGCCAGGCTCCTGATGTTTTTATTTTGCTGAATTATCGATCGCCGATGGTAGAGAATAGAAAATAAAAAAACAAACCAATAAAATATGATATCCATCACAAATCCCAGCTATCCAGGATATAAAAAAACAAAAACACATTAATTGGTACGTTTTTTTATTGTTTTATGAGCAATTAACTGACCAATAAAAAAGATAAAAAAAAGCATTTACCCGGAGTGAAAAATAAGGCGATAGTAATAATAGAACCCGGCTACTTTCTGCCTTTTTGACTTCATGCTGGAGTGTGCTTGTGCAGCCAACTATTATCGAAAATATTGAATGTTTTATTACCAAACCTGACCGTCATAACTTAGTGGTGGTCCGTGTCACAACCGACAAAGGTATCGTAGGTTTGGGGTGTGCAACATTTCAACAGCGCCCGCTGGCGGTGAAAACCCTGGTCGATGAGTACCTGAACCCTTTACTTATCGGTCGGGATGCCAATCATATCGAAGACCTGTGGCAAATGATGACGGTCAACGCTTACTGGCGCAACGGCCCGATCATGAATAATGCCATTGCGGGTGTGGATATGGCGCTGTGGGATATCAAAGGTCAGCTGGCCGGAATGCCGCTCTACCAGCTGTTGGGTGGAAAGTCGAAAGATGCCATTGCCGTTTATAGCCACGCCGCCGGTGAGACCATGGAAGAGCTCTATCAACAGGTGGATGGCCTGCTTGAGCAAGGCTACCGGTATATCCGCTGTCAGCTGGGCTTTTATGGCGGTACGCCACAAAGCCTGCACAGCACCGACTCACCAACCCCGGGAGCTTACTACTCTCAGGATGAGTATATGCGCAATACCCTTGAGATGTTCCGTGCGCTCAGGGAAAAATACGGCCAGCGTTTTCATATTCTGCATGATGTGCACGAAAGACTCTTCCCTCATCAGGCCATCGCCTTCGCCAAAGCCCTCGAGCCTTATCAGCCATGGTTTATTGAAGATATTCTGCCCCCGCAGCAGAGCGGATGGTTAGCGCAAATTCGTCAGCACTCCTCGGTGCCGCTGGCGATGGGTGAATTGTTTAATAATCCGGCGGAATGGCATGACTTAATTGTTAATCGGCATATCGACTTTATCCGTTGCCATGTTTCACAAATCGGCGGTATCACCCCGGCGCTGAAACTCGCCGCTTTCTGTCAGGCCTTCGGTATTCGCCTGGCCTGGCATGGTCCACCGGATATGACCCCGATTGCCGTCGCGGTCAATTTGCATTTGAATATTCATCTGCATAATGCCGCTATTCAGGAATTTATTGCCACCAAACCCAATACCGATGCGGTGTTTCCTGACTCGCCTCAGGCGCGGGGTGGCTATCTTTATCCGCTGGATAAACCCGGCATTGGCGTGGCTTTTGATAGTGAACAGGCTCAACGATTCCCGCTGGAATATCGGCCCCATGAGTGGACGCAGAGTCGTTTAGACAACGGGGTAATTCATACCCCCTGAGGCGCCTTACGCCGGGCAAGATTGTCGTGATTAAAGGGGATGACGTAGGTGCAGGAGTAGTCGATATCAACGATATCGCTGATTTCATACAGACGTCCCCCTTCAAGCATCGCCCGGTTACGTATTTGCATCGCCGGGCTGCCTTTTTTACATCCCAGCAACTGCGCCTGCTCTTTGGTGATAAGCACCGCCTGATAACTGGTCAGCAGGTGTGAGATTCGATAGCCCTTCGCCAATACATACTGCTGAATCGAGCTTTCAATCACCTTCTGGTTCAGGTCGGGAAAGTCTTTGACCGGCATCCGCGAATGTTCAATCTGTACTTTTTGATTATCGACAAATCGCAGTCGACAGAATTGCCAGATAAACTCATCTTCCTGCAGTCCAAAAGCCTGCTGCTCTTCCCTGTCGGGTAATTTGCGGTGCAGGCTAATCAGCTTAAAGGTAATACGGTCGAAATGCTTTTCGGTTATCGAGTTGTAGACCAGCGGGCTGTTGCGCGCCTGGGCATTAATCCAGATACCGGATCCCTGAATAATTGACACCACGCCGATACTCGCCAGTTTTTCCAAAGCCTGGCGAATGGTGAAGCGTGACACGCCATACTCCTCGGCGAGCTGGCGCTCAGGGGGCAATTTGCGCGGGCCCGCCTCGCTTTGCTGATAGATTTTGCTCAACAGGTCTTGCGTAACAAACTCTTTCTTTTTCATCTTTCTTTACCGTTATTAAGCAAAATCGTGCCTGCGCCAGGTATACAGGGTTCAGGGCAAAAGCGCCGCTCTCATAAAATACCCCGATGCGGGCAGGCTATCCGTTGCCTGTCCTCAAGGCTATTTTCGTAATAGTTGCTGGAGCCTGCGCTGCTGGCGGCGCTGTAGCCAGTCGGCAAGAACAAAAAATCGCAATCCGCCCACGACCAATAGCGCGCCCCAAATCAGGGTAGGATAAAGAAACCAGTCATTATCTGGTGAAGTGAGCAGGTTAATTACCGTCAGCCCGGCGCAGACAATAAACCAGACTAATACCGAGCGATAAAAAGCATATTCCCGGGCTACCCGTGTCCGGGCCGCGCTTATCCGCTGGTCCAGACTCTCATCCTGTTCCATTTCTACCGGCGCTTCACTATAAAGCTCATTAACGTTTACATCAAAAATCGCGGCAATCGCACTGAGGGTTTCAAGACTCGCCTGGCCGCCGCTTTCTATACGCTGAATGGTTCTGACACTCAGTGAGCAAAGCTCTGCCAGTTGCTCCTGCGACCAGGCCCGGGATAAACGGAGTGCTTTAATCTTGTTTGTCATGATGGCTAATCCTCTAAGACTCAAACAGGCGTTCACTATGCCGTCGCCTTTGCAAAAGCAACACGTCAGCCACCTGACACCAGGCCGACAGTAACCTGACAGCCTTATACTACGGGGCGTGAGCTTAATATTTTCCGCTTTCTACTATATCGCAAATCACCCTATCAGGGCGCTGAATGTCGGTCTTAACCCGCCTTGTACTGGCAAAAAAATTCGCCTGAACCTGACCTTTTCAGCCTGCGTTTGCCAGAAGCCCTGCGACAAAGAGGGCAACTAATGGCTTGCCACGACGCCAGGCTGTGCTTAACCGCGGCGTACAATAAAAAAGCAATTTTCTCTCCGGGAGATAAATAACAGGATATTTCTATCCAGACTTCTGGACGTCTAAGTCTATTTTCATTTATCTTATGCGTTTTCGTTCATTGCAGGTTTACAGGAAGGTCGTTACAACATGGGCATCTTGCTTACTCCATTCCTCACCAGGCCTACGTTATGACCGTCGTTAATCGGATTGAAATGCGCAATATCTCTGTCGCATTTGGCGATATTAAGGTGTTAACAGAGGTAAACTTCCAGCTAACCGGCGGATCCATTCATGCCCTGACCGGCGCCAATGGCGCAGGTAAGTCGACCCTGATGGCGGTGCTGTGCGGCAGCTATGACCATTATCAGGGAGACATTCTGCTTAATGGGCAAGCGCTTTCCCTGCGGCTGCCCCGTGATGCAAAACAGGCGGGAATACACCTTGTACAACAGGAGGTGGACAGCGCATTGATTCCTGGCCTGAGCGTGGCAGAGAATATCATGCTCGATAAGCTGGCCGAGCCTGGCCATCTCTATCGCTGGCGTGATATTTATCAGCAAGCGCGCAGCGCCCTCGCCCAGCTTGATGTTGAGTTAGATGTGCGTAAGCGCATTGAACAGTGCTCACTTGCTGAAAAGCAGCAAATATTGCTGGCTCGTGCCCTGTCCCACCAATGCCGTTTTTTAATTCTTGATGAACCTACCGCCCCGCTTGATGAACATGAGAGCGCCCGTCTTTTTAACGTGGTCCGCAAGCTACAGGCTAATGGCATCGGCATTGTGTTTATTTCCCATCGTATTCACGAACTGAAAGCCATTTGCGACCAGATGACCGTCCTGCGCGATGGCAGGTTAATTGAAAGCGGCCCCATGGGGCATCTGAGCGGCGAGCAGATTGTTGAGAAAATGCTCGGCCACCAACTGGAAACGCTCTATCCGCCGCACCGCCCTCAGGTTGCCGATAACACCTTACTGCAGGTCAATGGGCTGCATGACGATAACCATTTAAACAACATCTCCCTGCGTTTACGGGCAGGTGAAATTCTTGGCATTGCTGGCCTGGCCGGTGCCGGTAAAACCGAATTATGCAAAGCCCTGTTTGGTGCCACCCGCTCCCGGGTAGACAGTGGCGAGCTAAAAGGTAAGCGCTGGCAACCGAAAGACCCCGCTGACTCGGTGATAAACGGCCTTGTTCTGGTACCGGAGGAGCGGCGCAAAGAAGGCATTTTTATTGATGAGTCACTGACAATGAATCTCAGTATCTGTGCCGATGAACAATTCTCCCGCGGCGGATTTTTTAACCGGGGGAAAGCCACCCGCTGGGCAGAGGACATTATTCAGCGCCTCGGCATTCGGGCAACCGGGCCGGACCAGACCCTGCGCCGACTTTCCGGCGGTAATCAGCAAAAAGCCGCCATTGGTAAATGGCTGCGTAGCAATGCCGATGTTTTAATTTTTGACGAACCAACCAAAGGCATTGATGTTAAAGCCAAAACAGATCTGTTTGTATTAATTGATGAACTTGCCCGCCAGGGTAAAGGCATTATTTACGCCTCAGGGGAGTTTGCCGAGCTGGTCGGTTTATGCGACCGCATTTGCATCCTGTGGGATGGCCGCATCGTCGCGGAATTAGATGGCCACAGCGCCACAGAAGAGACATTACTATTTTATTCGACCGGAGGAACACCCGCGTGAGTCAAACATCGGCCCTTAAAAAGGGCGGTTCTGTCCGCCACCAGTTTTTCGAATTTCTCTACAAATGGGGCATGTTACTGACCGTGGTTGCCCTGGTGGCGCTGTTTGGTATCGCCTCTGATAGCTTTCTTGAGCCGGGTAATCTTCTCAATATTCTGCGCTCTATCGCTATTGTCACGGTTATTGCCATTGGCGTTTCTATCTCTCTGACCGTTGGCGGTTTTGACCTGTCGGTTGGCTCAACCGCCTCCCTGGCCAATGCACTGGTGATTTCCCTGTTTGTCTGGCATGGTTTTGGCTCGACTCAGGCGGTGGTTATAACCTTACTGCTGTGTTCCCTGGTCGGGCTATTTAACGCCTTTCTGATCGTTATCCTGAAAATTCCTGACATGTTGGCAACCCTTGCCAGTCTGTTTGTCATTCAGGGGGTGGCCATGACCTATAGCTATGGCGGCTCGATCACCGAAAACATGTTACTGCCCAGCGGTGATATGGCCGAAGGGGTCATACCGGAAGGCTTCCGACTGCTGGGCCAGGTGCCGGTTATCGTGATTATCATGCTGGCGGTGACGTTGGTTGCCCAGTTAGCCCTGTCGCTGACCCGCTACGGGCGGCGGATGTATGCCATTGGCGGTAACGCTGAGGCGGCTCGGCTTTGTGGGATCCGCACCACCCGTTATCGGGTAGCGGCCTATGTCATCTCTGCCCTGCTCGCCGGTCTGGGCGGTATCTTACTGGCCTCACGTATCGGCTCATCACAGGTTAACGCCGGGGGTGGCTATCTGATGGATGCCGTGGCGGCGGCATGGATTGGCTTCTCGCTGGCAGGCTCCGGTAAGCCAAATGCGCTGGGGACTCTGGTGGGCGCCATTTTGCTCGGGGTGTTACAAAACGGTCTGGTTATGCTCTCGGTCCCCTATTACGCGATGGATATTATTAAAGGCCTGGTGCTGGCAGCCGCTCTGGCAATTACCTATATTCAGCGACGTTAAGCGCCCCCTGGCAAAGACGGTGCCTTAGCCCAGCCTGCAAAGCGCCGGTCTTCATTGGCGCTTTGCTACCTGGACGGCTTTCCAGCATTATCCCGGGCTGGCTAAAAACCATGATGTTGCTGTCATCCAAAACTGACCGGCTCAGGCATAAAAAAACGCGGTAACCCCAAGGGTTGACCGCGTTTTTTATGGTAATTAACCGGCCTGATGGCCCATTTTTTTTCGCAAAATCAGCCTTTCTGGCGAATGCGGGCAATAAACTCATCAACGGAATAGATCTGATCGGCAATCAGAATCAGAAACTGGCCTAACTCAATAGCATGACTAAAACAGGAAAGGCGCATCGCCTCATCAGGAATGCTGTCGAGGTCCGCCACATGCGACAGGCCAACAGAGCGACGGATAAGCTCTGTCCCACAAAAACCGATAGCGTCTTTCCAGACTTTTTTCAGAAAGCGCTCAGCATACCCTGCAACGGCCAGGGCGCTATCGCGGGTGTTTGCCTCGGCGAGGGCAATAAATTGGCTCGAAAAAGCCAGCCACAGTTCGCGAATATCCTGCAAGCGCTGTTCACGCTGACTGGCGGCATCACGCGGGCCAAAATGGCCAGGCAGTGCGCAGTAATTTAACAGTAAGTTGCCCAGTGCCGTGCCGATATCAAAGCCAATCGGGCCAACAAAGCCAAATTCAGCATCAATCGCCTTCAGACTGTCTTCTGCGACGAAAATCGAGCCGCTGTGAATATCGCCATGTAATAGCGCCTCAGCATGGGAAAAAAAGGTATGCTTCAGCCCGGCAACCGCCAGTTTAAGCTCGCTATTCTGCCTTAAGGCCTGCACTTGCTGCTCAAGACCTGGCAGGTAGTTATTACGCTCATGCTGCTGATAGGGGTCATTAAAAAACAGGTCTTCGGTAATTTCACACATTTCCCGATTGATAAACTGCGCCACCAGCGCCTTTTTATCATGGGGATGCAGCCAGAAATCCGAGGTGTGAAACAGGGTTTGCGCCAGATAGCTTGCCAGTTGACTGATAGCCTGGGGGTAGTAACGCCCGGCAATCATCTCACCGCGCCAAATGCGGTGGCTGGAAAGATCTTCCATCACCATTACCGCCAGGTCGGCATCATAGTGCAGAATATTGACCGTATGTTGTGGACTGTGCTGATAATGCTTAACCAGGGTTTGCGCTTCAAGGCGCGCCCGGTCAAGGGTCAGCGGCCAGGACTCGCCCACACAGCGAACATAAGGCAGGGCCTGTTTGACAATAATCCGGCTAATACCGGCCGTATCGAAGATTTTAAATACCAGATTAAGGTTTCCGTCCCCCACTTCCTGCGCGTCCACCAAACTGGCGGGGTTATCAAGTCCGCCAAACTGTTGGGCATAAGCCACGGCATCTGCGGCGGTAAACGTGCGGTACTGGGACATCGATAAACCCTCTTCTCAAGAAATTAAACAAGCCTTTCAGACGTCTATACATCCGAATGGCATGTTGGCACAATATGTCATAACAACGCAACATGGAATTAGCACTGATGCAGAATTTAAAAACCACCAGCCTCGAAATAAAGCAAAATCAATTATGGATCCTCTGCCAGCAATCGCTGCCGCAACAAAAAAATTGGCTTCCCGCCCATAATGTTGAGCAACTGGTTGGCCATATCCATAGCCTTAGCGTGCGCGGCGCACCGCTTATCGGGCTGTCGGCCAGCTTACTGCTGGCCCTGCTGGCGGAAGAAGGGATGAACAAAGCCGGGCTGGCGACTGCGCTGGAAACACTGCGAGCTTCCCGCCCCACGGCGGTGAATTTAATGAATAATCTTGATCGTATGAAACGGGCGCTCAGCGAAGAAGATTACGTCAATGCTCTGCAAAAAGAGGCCATTGCCCTGCTCGTAGAAGACAAGCAATTATGTGACAACATTGCCGATGCTGGCGCGGCGCTGGTTCAGCCCGGCAGCCGTTTACTGACCCATTGCAACACCGGGGGACTGGCCACCGCAGGCGTCGGTACGGCGCTGGGCGTGATACAGCGGGCATTCCATGAGGGAAAAGTGGAAAGCGTCTGGGTCGATGAAACCCGTCCCCTGCTGCAGGGAGGCCGATTGACCGCCTGGGAGCTGGGTGAGTTAGGTATCCCTTATCAGCTGATTTGCGACTCAATGGCGGCAAGCTTAATGGCCCGGAAACAGGTCGATGCCATTTGGGTTGGCGCTGACCGCATTGCCGCCAACGGTGATGTTGCCAATAAAATCGGCACCTATAGCCTGGCGGTTCTCGCCCATTACCACGGCATTCCTTTTTATGTCGCCGCCCCGCATACCACCCACGACCCACACTGCCCTGACGGGGCGGCTATCCCTATTGAGCAGCGCGCCGCCCGGGAAGTGACTGGCGTTGCCGGAAGCTTCGGTCAGGTTCAGTGGGCTCCGGAAAATGCCCGGGTGTATAACCCGGCGTTTGATGTTACTCCGGCTCATTTGATCAGTGGCTGGGTACTGGATACCGGTGTTGTCACCCCGGCTGAGGTCGCAGCGGGTTTCTTTAACAAAGCCCGTGGCTAAGGGTCAGGGATACCGCTCTCTGAGGTTGGGGATAGCGCGGGTCACGCCGCCTAATGCAGGCTAAGAGATTGCTTAATGGCGGTCGATATAGAAAGGGCAGCGTGATTTTTAACCACAAAGCAGGGAAAAAACCGTTCCTGCTTTGTGGCTCAATAAGGGGAGACAGACTCCCCTTTATCGCTGAGAGCCTGGCTTAGGGCAGACGAGGATAAGCATCAGCGATGCTGTCGCCGGTAAAGCGGGCCACCCAGCCTTCCGGGTTATCGAAAATACGAATAGCGGTAAAATTCGGCTCAGATCCCATATCAAACCAGTGCGGTGTTCCGGCCGGAACAGAGATAAGATCGTTTTTCTCACAGAGAATCTGATACACCTTACCATCAAGGTGCAGGCAGAACAGACCCGCGCCTTCAACAAAGAAACGCACTTCGTCTTCACCATGCGTATGCTCAGATAAAAACTTAGTACGCATCGCCGCCTTCTGCGGATTATCAGCCCGCATGCTAATCACATCCCAGCTTTGGTAGCCCTTTTCTGCAACCAGTTTATCAATAGCATGTTGATAAGCATTCAGTACCGTTTCCGGGGTGGGATTCTCCCCTAAGTCCTGATTGGCTTCCCAGCGTTCAAAGCGAACGTCTTTCGCATTCAGTTGCTCACGAATCGCCTCGGCATCGGTGCTGTGCCACAGGGGTTCACGGGCTTCGGTATCGGTAAAAATGGTTAATGCACTCATGAATTAAGCGACTCCAGGTCAATATTGTCGAAACGGCCAACCTGCTGGTGATGGCTTATTTCATCCGCCTCACCGCGAATTAACTGTATGGTTTGCCACCCGGCCTGCTCTGCGGCGTCCAGTTCCTGACGAATATCAGATAAAAATAATAAAGACGCCGGGGCAATAGCAATTTGTTGTGCGATATTACGATAAGACTGCACGTCACGCTTGGCCCCGACATGGGTATCAAAATATCCACTAAACAGCGGGGTTAAATCACCCGCATCACTATAACCAAACAGTAATTTCTGAGCAGCCACCGAGCCGGAAGAGTAAACATACAGGCCCAGCCCCTGAGCTTTCCATGCCTGTAATACCGGCAGAACGTCGGCATACAGATGACCGGTGAAATCACCCGTCTCATAGCCTTTTTGCCAAATCATCCCCTGTAGCGCTTTCAGTGATGTTGACTTCCGGTCTTCATCCATAAAGCCAAACAACACTTCAATTAACCGCTCGGTATCGGCTTCGGGCTCAGCCACCTCAGCACGCAGGGCATTGAGCGTGTCGGCAAGCGCCTGTTGATTATCGCGGACAAAACTGGCCAGTCTTTCCCGGGCATAAGGAAACAACACATTATGAACGAAACGAATATCTGTTGTGGTCCCTTCAATGTCGGTCACAATAGCCTGAATCATAGTTTCTCCCGCAGACAAGGCTGCATTTAACATTCTAATTTACGCTCAAGCCACTCGCCGTCATGCCAGACTTATCGCCTGCGCAGGCGG
>Ga0153936_100017_pt1 | contig 29791 bp, 28 predicted proteins | sample TSNJ020MetaG_FD_102272 | JGI IMG/M metagenome (GOLD analysis project Ga0153936, IMG submission 102272) | Attine ant fungus gardens microbial communities from New Jersey, USA - TSNJ020 MetaG | ecosystem: Host-associated > Fungi > Mycelium > Unclassified | place: USA: New Jersey, Wharton State... | reverse complement strand
GTTTATCTTGAGCAGACACCATGGTGGATATCGTCCAGAGACCTGTTGAAAGACCCACACAAGTGCCGGTTAAATTACCTCCGGGCGTTCGTGCTTTTCTGTTGTATGGCTCTCCCGACGTTGAATTTAATCCTCCTCTGCGTTTGTGGGCGGGATAAGCTTGAGGAAGCTCACAGCTGCTCCTAGTAAAGAAAATGACGTTAAGTTCTCCTGCAGTATCAACCATTACCTAATATCGCCTACATCAGTCCATCATGTCACTCAAACTTTGTCCAAGTACCAGATTCGGGCATTCCTTTCATACCTTGTTTCCGAAACGGACTAGATGAGTTGTGTCGTGTGTTGGTTATATTGGCTTAGAAACGTTCTCTCTCTCCGACCTACTTCGCTATAACGCGTTGATCGCGCTTGATATTCCCCTCAAAAATCCATATTCTGTTATCCATGCAGCTCGTTTCGACGCATCAGACTTATTTTGTCTCCAACACTCAACACCAAATTATTCGTCCAGTTAACACCAAACTTATGATGACTCTCCCTCCCGAAATCCTTGGGGAAATCTTCTCATTCTATATCCACTCTCCATCTCCTACCTCCTTTTGGGATGAGTCCTGTCTTCTTGCATCTGCAGGAGGCTCCTCTCCCTTCCCTCTTACCCACATTTGTTCATACTGGCGTAACGTAGTACTCAACACTCCAACACTTTGGTCGTCACTCTATATCGAGAACCCGACACCAGAGATGATCCCACAAGTGCAGACTTGGATGGAGAGGGCGGGTGATGTCGGCCTAAGGCTGACTCTCCGAGACTGGTTGGACAGTGAAATGAGGGGATGTGACGAGGGAACAAAAGAGGTTCTGAGAATATTCACTCAAAGGAGTAGCAGCTGGAGGAACATCAATTTTGTCCTCGAATTTAAGGATGAGACCGTTTTCAACGAGCTGGACAAATTACCAAATTTGGAAGAAGTACAGTTGATTGCAAGGTATTGGAACCGGGAAACACTGGAGGCTTTTTGGACCAAGGTGCACCAGAGCTCGAGTTTGAGGCAGATAAACTGGTTGAGGACGTTCAACTTTCAACAAGTTGGTTTGCCAAGGGATGTCCCGTGGAGGCAACTTCACTCAATCACCGCTTCTTGTGCTATGTCAGATGAAGACGTCTTGTTTATTCTTCAGGCGTGCCCAGAACTTGTGCGCTTGAACATCCAATATTCGAGTTGGACCTCTACCCCTCTTTCTCCCGACAACCCAATAGTCCAGCATGATCGGTTAGAAATTATTTCACTCCATTACGTGGGCAATGCAACGTTACTGTTCAACCATGTTTCGCTCCCCGCGTTGCAGGGTTTATATCTCATCAACGAATGTGAATATGATTACTCGTCAACTCCCTCTTCTTCTTGGTCTGTAGATGAAGCCATCGGAAAACCTGTCGAAGAATGCTTCAAGAGATCACCCCGATGCAGACTTCGGGAGCTCGTGATACAGATATATCCGTTTGAACATGGGGTATTTGCACATGGTTTGGGTGAAACGATCCAGCGGTTACTAGACCTTCAAGCGACAAGGGACTTGGAGTTCTTCGATGTCTATCCTCTGTCATTCTTGTTCTCTTCGTGTTCGCATCCAACTGACCTATTACACCATTTGGCCAAACACCCTGCTCGGTGTGTCAGGGAGGTTATTTTGAATTTCGAGAAGGAGCGATTTGAGATAGATCGACATATTTTTGTGAGGAGGCAACCAATGGTGATGGTGTACCAGGAAGCGGAAGAAGATGAGGTAGAAAATCATGAGGCTCTGGTGGATGTAGATGTTGAGTTTACACTTGACTGTAGTGAATTTGTGGGACCCTCGGAGATTTGGACGACAACCACGCAGGTTGAATTAGATGATTGAATGGTATGATATAGACTACTTATTAGTATATCTCCTTATGAGTACTTGCAATTAATTTTGCTGTATAATTTTGCTGGCCAGATAGCTATTAGATATATCAACAATTCAGGAAATATGTCGAGTAGCAGGGTTCTTCGTATGTGTAACTTAGCCGTACACATACTGAATGGAACTGGTCTCGTCTGTATAATTAGAATGTACCGCTGCTCTTTATAGCTAATCTTGGTCGTACCCAAATCTGCTGGCAATTGGACCTTTTAATAAGCCTTCTGTGTTGAACGTCGTTGTTGATATCGAAAATCAGCAAGCATGAACTTCAAGTACTTGGAGTGCGTGAATCTTCTGGAAGAGGCTGTTTGTGCATTATTCTTTTGGGAATCTCCTTGGAGCTATGTTTTGACGATACCGGATGTCGAGAAGACAGAGAGCTTAGCTTTTCAATGTATTGTTGTATATACCTGACTACCCGGAAGGCTTCCACGGTAGTCACCACGATTATCCTCCTTTGATGCAACAAGTAATAGCCTACCATGTCAAAAGAGACTTTTTTCATCTTTAAACTAGACTACTTGACCGATCGATACCTATGACTACTTTGAACGTGAGTCTTTACCCTCGACATCTGGATCTCTGTAAGATATCAGATATCTTTACAGTCACCACACCAAAGCGACTGACCACTGTCATAGTGAAGTCTGGAATACCACAGACGTTATCCATGGGTGAACTTTACAATCTAGATTTAAGTACAAAGTCTGTAACAGATTACCTCATTGTTAGACTGCCGAGAAATCATCTTTCTTGTGCGTATCCTAAACCATAAATTCTGCAGAACCCAAGTTGTTATTCATGTACCACTCCAATTTAGGGCTTGAATCTTTCACAATTCAATGTAAGATGTCGAGCTATTAATGCAACGCAGATAGCGAGTGATGTGTAATGTTCCGAAACCGATTCGAAAATTGTTTTACAGAGTAAAATTACGAGACAGGCTGTTGACAGCTTACCTTGCTCAGATTTCTGCCACTATCCAGATAATGGTCTGATACCAGAAGTGGTCCCAATCATTAGATAATTGAAACGTAAGTTTCATATGTTTCAAAAGAGCAAAACGACAGGGATCAGAGTGGAGTACTATTATTCTCACACTCACACATCACTGAGCAGATCAGGACGTAGAACGAGTGTGATATGAGTGTCGAGTGAATATGATGCTGCTGGTCAACAAGTATAGAGAAACATGATGTCGTTAGGTAAATAGATAGGTAGAGTAGGTACGTATGTATCGGTTTACACACAGACATGTCAAAGCGATGGGTCCATAAAGCGAGTGTGAAGCAAAACAAATCAAGCGGTAGAAAGGTGTTATGCCATTGCAAAAGTTTTCAAGTTTTAAATCGAGAGGAGGAAGTAGCAGGAAAAGAAAAAAGAGAAATGAATTCCAGATAAGCGCTCAAAATATGTGTTCAAATCAACCGAGGACCATGTCGTTTCCAGCAGCATCAGCACCGGTACTCCCAGTCATTCTGATATCACCAATACTGACACCGCTACCACCAACACTAGTAATATCCGCTCTTCTCTCGTACGTATTCTCAAGGGCCTGCCGGTGTTGTTCACTCTGCTGTTGAGCACGCACAAGGACAGCATTAGGGGGTTCACCGACTACACCAACATGTAGAGCTCTTCTCGTAGGTGTTACCGTGGTGGTCGCAGTTCGAGGTAATGTGATGGTTGTGGTCATGGCTGGTGTCGTAGCCAGGATCGCATCTGCTCCATCATCTCTTCTGTCCCTTTCCCTCTCTCGTCGATCTCTTCGTTCCCTTCTTGACCCACCACCGCCACCCCCCGTCCCTTGTGATTCCTCCTCCACGTCTCCATCCCTCTCATGTCCATCTCGATGGTGATCACGGTCGCGGTCATGATGCCTCTCACTCCTTTCATGTCCATCTTCATCAACGTCCTTTGCACTACACCAAAACCTATGACCTTCACTCCAAGCTGTACTTTGGCATTCCTTGCCACAATATTTGGCTTTCCTACACCTTCTGCATTTTGCAAATTCGCGAGGGTAGGTTTCCCACCGACCGCAGAGCACTGAACAAATATGGTTCAAAAGAAAGGGGTAATATAGAAAAAAAGTAGTGATTCGTCAGGAGAAGATCTTGAGTGCGAGCAGGTTGACTTACTATTTGCACATTGTCTTACCCCGCCTCTTAAATCATCCTTTCTACACGCATTCCTCATAACCACACCAGCCCAATACTGTATCTCAGGCGGTAGCCTGGGCATTGCTCCCACACCCGCACTACCATTAGCCAGCTCGCTTGACGAAGGTTTGAACGTAAATCTCTCCACGAGACTAAATACATTTGTTTGCCTCACTCCTGAACCTGAGCTCAGAGTCGAGGTGCAAGGGCCAGTGGAATTGACATTATTATGAGAAGAATTGGACGCAGAGATGGTAAGTGGGGTAGGATTCGGCAATGCCTTTTCTTTCCCATTCTTCAACCCTGACGTAGATGCCGATGCGCCCGACGTCGGTGGGCCTCCGATAGTAGGACTTATCACACTACTCCCATTGAACGTCTTGAAGTAGCTCCTATCCTTTTGTACAGGTGATGGAATCTGACTTTGTCCACAAATTCCCATGCCCATCACACCCTTGCCTTTGGCGCTCCCCCCTGCGGTTCCCCCAACAGCCACATTGCTAGAGCTCCCCGCAACAAGACTAGCAGTCGCAGGATGGAAACTCGGCCGGGTCTTATAAAATGCCTGTCTCACATGTGGATATTTACTCAGATATGCGAGTAGTTGTAGCCCCAACAAAACATCTTCATCGCGATATGGTCCCGGAAACTGCTGCGAGGCAATCACGGAAGTAGGCGTCGTACCAGATGCCGTGGCAGTAGACGGCGTATTCGTCGCACCGGTCCCAGTCATAGATGTAAAGTTACTATTACTTATAGTGTTGTTGGCGGCTGCGGTAGCATTGCTAGACGTACTAGCCGTCGATTGTATCCCAACAAGGCTCGCAGGCTGTTGAGCAGAGTCGGTAGTAGGAACAAAAGTTGGAAAGGAAGTGAGGGACATCGAAGGACGAGCGGGCATGTATGAACTTGCAACAACCGTACTTGAAGGTAATACATCTCCCACCGCTGTCGAAGTTCCGCCTTCAGCTAACCCTCTGCCAGTTCCATTCCTCGAGGATGATGAGGATGGTGATCCAATGGCATGTCCATCAACATTAATCAATGACTCAGTGACGGACTCAGGTGCAGTCGGCGATCGCCCTCTTGCTCCCATACTAAAAGCTGTCAAAGGAGAAGGTAAAGTGTGATGATGGGCACTTGCTCGAGTACTCGAATTTGAATTGGATATTGACAATGGACTATGATCGACAGAGGATGGTAACCCGATCACAGTAGCTCTCGGCGTCACATCTGGTTGTGATGTTTCTCTGTGATGTCGTTCGTGGTGTCGATCATGATGACTATGATGTCGCGTGCCAGGCCTTCCAACACTCACAGTACCAACACCGAATGTTGGCGTAGTATCAATCGCGCCCGGTGCACCAGGCGGTGCACCCATCGCAAAATCCTCATTAGCCTGCTGGTCCAAACTGACAATTCCGTCTTCCACACCAACCCCTCCAACGACACCCATGCCTACTCCTCCGGAATTCAATCCTAAATCGCCTAGATCTTCGTTAATGATGATATGATGATGGGATGGCTGTGTGGTATGTGTGGGGACGGTTAACGGTGTGTCATTTGAGACGATACCTACCGTCGTTGCTGAGGCACCAGCACGGCGGGAGACCGAGCGTCGAGTGCGATGAGGTGCAGATGGGGATACATTTGCTGGCATTTGGATTGATTGGATGATGGCGGTGGATGTAGATGCTTCAGTGTCGACAGATGAGGTGATAGTAGATATAGGGTTCAACTGCGACGCATCCTCCATATCAACATCGCCCTCTGCATCCACATCGACATTTTCATCATCCTCTGTTTCAGTCTCAGGACGTGATGTATCTGTGGAATGAACTGGTGAATTATCAGCAGTCGCAGATGGCTGAATAGAATGGGAAGATGAAGGTCGTCCAGCATGTCGGTCCACAATGGTCGCATTGGACAAATTTGTGAATCGTTGGGCATGATGAAGCATTACAGGTGTGACAGTTTGGTCTTGCTGTCCATTGATATCCCAGAAATTTCGCGCAATGACCGTTCCACTGCGATCCCGATTGGCAGGAAGGGACAAGAACGTCGTTGTCGTCGTCGTAGTAGTGGGAACACTGGTTCCTAAAGGAGTAACAGCGGCAGAATTGGAGGTAGAGATATCAGTATCACTGGCGGATGCAGAAACCGAGATTGGAGTAGATGTAGTCGAGGTAAGGGATGGACGAACGGGAGTGACAAGGAAAGAAGAGTTGGTCGTAGTAGCAGCAGTAGATCCCATGGGAAGGAAACTCCTATCATCTGGGCCAGGACTCGATGAGATATCCATCAGTTCATCCTAACAACTTAATCAATGTCTGGGAAGAACACAAACAGACGTACTAACCTCATCGTCTTGTGCTGTAGTTTGGAGTTGATTTCTAGGGGGCCGTTGGGTGGCACTTTGCTCCATCTGCGTGCGTTGTAATGCCCTTGTTATTGCAACTGCGTCTTCTTTCTGACGATTGGCAAGCCTCCTCGCATTTCGTTGCTCTTTTGTCTCCCGGGGCACACCACTAGCATTCGAGCTAGGTCCTACAGAAAAACCCTTGCTTGCCAACCAAGCCTCAAGAATACACCCAACCACATCGAGTGTCCCTGCCTGTACGACCCTCCTCCGAATCTGTTCGCTTCCTCTAACACCAATATTCACTACACACTGGAAGGCTAGGGAAAAGCGATACGCAGCATGTTTATCGAACTGAGCGGGGTTGAGTGTGGGTATTTGTTTTGGGGGACGAGACGAGGGTGGAAGAAGGCCATAAATTGCCGACGGGTTTTCTGGAACCGGGGGCGAGTAGCAAAATTCCTGTAAGAGCTTGACGAGACGTTCAAGACCGCCATCCATAGTCATGATTTCTCGGATACGAGGCGATGTTGAAGTTAGATATGTCAAATGAGTCAGCGAGTTGAACAGTGGTAACGGTGCAGTCGTGTCTAAGGCTGTAAGATGCCTTTAAAATTTGCAAGAAACTGCTGATTTGAGAAACGCCACTCACCGCGGCGGTCGTAAAGCTGAGAGGTAATACAGACACAGGCCTTGTTCTGGGCAGGAAATGCAAAGTTGGACTCCCGCATCGTGATTTGCGTACAATTAGGCTGTACAATATGTGATTGTGCTGAGAGATACGATGAGGGAGAAAAGTTGGTCACTGTGGCCGACGATGAACAAAGGCCTGAACCCTTAAGCCTCATTTTAATTGGACTTGTTTGGTTCTCTGACTCAGCCACCTATCTTCATACACTAACACTGTCATGGATACAAAATATTTGCTGATCCACATTCAGATCATCAAGCGGTTCCAGAAATACCTGATAACAATGTTACTTGTTCGGTGCATTAGTTTTTATGATACTCACCGACTGATAACCCATTTCTCCCTCTTTTATCGTCCACGCGCCATTTCTCGTGTGAGTCAATATCCTCCATCCACTGCTACTGCTCTTCTCAATACGGAATACACAATCCTCCGGCACAAAGTTCTCGCTTACCACCACTTCAGCTCGTCCATTAGGGTAGGCGTACGCATACAAATGCCCAGAGCTGGACCCGCTATGGGTGATTCGCAACAGGTACCCGTCGTTGAAGGGTTTGACTAACCACTATTGTGGCCATCCTTTGTTAGTGGATCTCTGGAGATATACAGATTGCGCACATTTTGCTCGGGCGCTGGCCCGGGCTGATTATCGGCCACGATACGACCGATGAAAGGTGTAGGTACTTGGTGTAGGATCAACACCTTTAATGTACCCTCTGCACATGTCAGAGTTTTGTATGGTCGTCCGACAAAATCTGGTTGTCCCTCGGCTTCTGACATAATAGTGTGAAGTACGGACGATGAACTACACTTTTAACGGCGTCTCGTTGGCGACAATCACAAGATAGGAGATTAGATAGACGCTCAATCGTGTCATGAATCGACGAGAACGTTGTACTCAAGATCAGTTTGGTGCATTACAATAATGATAAGAGACTTGTCTTTCATAGATTGCGACTTCGGTATGAAAAATTATGTTGAAATCAAATCCAAATGCTACTGATAAATTGCGTCCAGAATGCTTGGTATGGGATCTCTGCTCACCTCAGGTGATACTGGGCTGTTTTCACCTTCAAGTTCCCGATGAGAATATCGTCTGGAGAGAACATGAATCCTAAAACAGTTAAGTCATGAAAATCAGTAACTGATAATTACTTTTTTGTAATGTAGCCTTCAGAAAATTGTCTTGATGCACAAAGGTCAAATAGTGTTCTGTCTTTAGCAACAGGATTCAGATTTGTGTGCTTTTCCTTATGACACTCTCCATTTACACCTTTATTGAGAATGCTTGATCTTCCTCGAAGAAATGTATATTGTCCCGGTGTTACTCAATTTTACATTCTGGGCTAATAAACATATGATAATATGTTACCACTACCAACAGTGATCAAGATCATGAATTAATTCATGCAGCCGCTACTATGGGTCCGAGAAATCGCTGCTCTTAAACTATAGACAGTCTTGGTCACATTTCTTGACCGCTGCCACGTAGGGAACTGATATGATCTTGGAGAACCGCCTGCAAAGAGGAGGTGAAAAGGTTCTCACCGCTGTCGTTATCGTCGTCGTCGCCGTGGTCATGATTTCTGCAAATTTCTATAATAGGATGAGTTCATTGATATTGATATTCAGCGCTGATTGAGGTTAGACACGCCGCTCACCTTCACAGTAGTCTGCGTCAGCTCCTTCTTTGCCTGTACAATCTTCCCAGCAAGCATCTTCGTCCCCTCTGGAGTCATCGACTTTTTTGGCATTCTGATAAGGATTAGATTTCCAAGGGATTTTTGTCAACGTTCCATCAATGTCAACATCGTTCCTATCATTGGGTCTCTTATTGTGGTCGTGGTTTCGACATATTTCTAGAGAACAGGAATCAAAGTCTTGGTCAACTTCATGCACAAAGATCAGATTCAGAGCTTACCCTCACAATATTCCGCATCTGCGCCTTCTCTACTCGTACAATCCTCCCAACAAGCATCTTCGTCATCTATACCCTGCAACTGCACACTTGTCTCCCCGTTGTTGACTTCATGATCATGATTGTAACAGATCTCTGATATACGAGAAGGGGGGATCAAAAGTGGATTTCAATAGGTGACTCCAAGGACCTTACCTTCGCAATAGGCCGCATCTGCACCCTCTCTACCCGTACACTCCTCCCAACAAGCATTTTCATCGTTCCCATCGGACCCGTCACGTTTTATCAGAGAGCCTTGCCTGGAGATGCTCTTGTCACCCTTCGACCAACATATTTCTAAGGGAAGGCCTTAGTTGAACCTGCACGCCTACTCATACATTGACGAAAAAGTCTTTACCTTCACAATAATCAGAATCATCACCTTCACCTACACATTCCTCCCAACACTTTTGATGACTTTCTACAGGGTCGGGCGTCACAGACAAATCCTGGTCCTGATACAGGATAGCATCATCATGGCCTGGAAATATGATTACAGCAGCGTCGGTAACCGGTAAGGGAGTCGAATACAACACTAGAGAGAAAAGACTCAGTTGGAGGGGAAAGGTAGGGACTATCGTCAGCAGCATTAATAAGTATGCAGACGTTTTTCGCAGGAGAAAAGCCATTTCTCTATAGAAGGGTTGGACTTGAGTTTTTGAGAGTAATATACCCAGCGCTGAGGAAACTTCGCAACCGATAATGGCACGTGTATCCCATGTGCAGTACACGTTATAGCACGGAATGGTCAAGCACTGACAGCTGCATATTCAATTCCATTCATACGAATGTAAATGAGTGCCAATTCTATGAATGAATGGGTGAAGGGCTTCCCACCGATTGATGACCCTGAAATCATCTAGAGATCATATTAATTTGCCACGTAATGACACCAGGATTTCCAGAACGGTCAGCAAATTATGAGGTCGCCACGTACATACCTAAGAACAAATCATATGAGAAAGGCTACAAGGCGTATCTTCACTTTCGATCGTGATAGATAGGTGTATAACACGTTCAGACGATTCGGAGACTATTGAGCACATATCTTCAGACATTCTGAGACACTTCATTTATTGTTCCTGCGATACGCACTCATCACTGCCAAATTTCTTAAAAATATACTCAACATATACTGTTCATCCTTCCATAACAACCTCTTTAACCGCATCGACAAAAATGTTCACACCCTTTTCAAGATCCACCTCACTGATATTCAACGGTGGAATGAACCTGATGACCTCATACACGCTCGTTGTCAGGATCAACATCCCCTTCTCAATGCATTTCTTGGCCACCCTACTTGCCATCTTCTCCGGTGCACCTTGCACAACCCCAACATCTGTGGTGATTCCAGATATGGTCGACGTCGGTGATGCGAATTCTACGCCAACCATTAAACCTTTTCCGCGAACGTCGAGATATACGGAGAGACATCGGCTAAGGACTGAAGTTTGCGAAGGGAGGTAAGAAGCTGTTTCGACCTGCAAATATATGATTATGTATGTGATGAATGGAGAGGACGGGGACATACCGTTCGGCCACATTGTCTAGTACCTTTTCCTCGCGGAACACATCGAGGACTTCAGCGGCAGCAGCACAGCACACCGCATTACCTGCATACGTCCCTCCCTGTCATTGATAGTGAGCATATATCTCAGACAAGTTTGACGCTACTCACCATGCTCCCAGGCTTTAACCTATCCGTCAGTTCCTTCCTGCTAATCACAGCACTAATCGGAAACCCATTCCCAAGCCCTTTAGCAATAAGCATGATGTCTGGCCTGACTCCACTGTCCTCTATCGCAAACAATTCTTTCCCGCTACTCGCTCTACCAAATCCAGCTTGAATTTCATCAACAATGAGTAAAATTCCATGTTTATCACAGACTTGACGTAATCCTTGAAGAAATGCTACTGGGGCAGGAATGTATCCCCCTTCTCCCAAGACAGATTCGAGAATAATGGCTGCAGTGTCTTTTGGCGCCGTCTGTTGCGCTAGTACGAGATCAAGTTGGTAAAGTGACTGCTGGACGAGCACGCTCTCGTGTGTGGATGGTGGTAAATTAAATTGATGCCAGTATGGGAAGGGGATAGAGTACGCTCCGGACTAATCACATTTAATCCAGTTTGAATGTGATGATATCAAGAAAAATGCTCACCATCGCAGACCCTGTGAACTCGGAATAAATTGTCTTACTCTTCGTCACGGCCATGGCACCATACGTTCTGCCATGATATCCACCTTGCATGCAGATGACATTCGGTCTCCCTGTAAAATACCTAGCCATCTTAAGTGAAGCTTCAACAGCCTCGGTTCCTGAGTTCCAGAAGAAGAAGGAGTCAAGGGAGGCATGAGGCATGACGGGGAGAAGGCGTTCAATAAGACGAAGATAAGGCTCATGCATGGAAATACTACATTGAGGATGAACGAGTTGCATGCATTGATTTGCTGCGGCACGACTGACTCGTTCATGAGCATGTCCTACAATGCGTCATGAGTAATTATTAAATCAAAGACAGTATACAAACCGAGGTTGGTAACACCGATTCCGCACGTAAAGTCTAACATCTTCCTTCCATCATCGTAATACACATAACTTCCCTCTCCTTTCACCATAATCCCCTCTGTAACCCTTCCTAATCCTTTTGTAATGTGCTTCGCACCCAATTCACGGAGTGCTTTGAAATTCTCTATCTTGGAATTCATTGCTGGATGGCTTGATCTCAATTTACTTTAACGTTGGATGGCGGTAGTAGATCTGAGAGTTGAAAAATATAATCGTGACAATAAAAGCAAAATAGGTGGGAAGTGGAATCCTAGAACCTTTTTCCCCACTGCCATGGATTGCTCCAGCTCACACGTTTGCTCACACGTTGATAACAATAGTGTGATTAGCTAATACGATGCGTCGATATTATTCCTTCTAGGTCTGTCTTGACATAAGTGATCACAAAATACCCGGGGTGTGTCCCTTCATCAAACTAATTGGCCAGGCAATAGCGTTTGCTCCATTGCAAAAGCCTAATACATTTATACGTTTCGATAAAATCATTCGAGTTGAAACTTCAATGTTTCCATCACGTTCACATTATCTTGTAACGGTTACAATGCCGCACTTCTACACGAGATCGTTTCTCACCTGGGGTATCGAACCTGATCTTCGCCTGGGATAATCGAAAAAGAGGGTGTTCTCTGCCCCAACTCATTGATAGAATATCTCACATCTTCAAGTCTGAAGTCGTTTTATCTCCACCTGATTTGACATCCACTCTGGAAAAGATGGAGTTCTCTGCTAGAACCTTCGTAATATTTCTTTCCATCCGCGGTAAAACAATGAAAACTTGTGGGATCCGAATTCCGACGGACAGGCGACCTTGACGTGGTCCGCTTCTCGATGAATACATAGAATTCCAATCACCTCAAAAATTCCACCAGCATCTCACATTGATATTTGACGCTTCTATCTTGCCGTTCAAAGAATTATATGATATTTATTTCTTGTTGCTGGCACACACAACTCATCTTGAATCCGTTTGCAACGAATCATGCTTTAAGATAGGATCTCAGCAGTGTAGAATTCGTGAGAGAATTTCGTTGAAATAGATTGTAGGCGTCACACATCAAGCTTCAAGGGTCGTATTTTACTTTGTTTCATTTTTTGATATACTTGAGTACTCCATATTTTATCTCTTGGTTTTGTTGATAATACACAGTACCTATCAATTCATCTGCTAAACTTCATTTACGGAAGTGGAATTGATTTTATATAAAATATTTGGATATACAGAACAGGGTAGGATCGGGAGAGGAGATAAGATCGTCAGTATATGTGTATATACCTTTATTTATTCGTTTCTCCAAGTTGAAAGTACCTCCGACTTGACTAGAATACAAGTGCTCGAGATGATTGAGTTGTAATTTATACTCTTGTGCAGATTCCAACACTTTTGTTTTTCACATTCCTGAAGCATCGATGGGATTGATATTTACAGCTGGATAGCCTACACTCCATTGTGCATATGTGGACGTTAATGTTGGAATATCGAGTCGACGTCATGGAAGGTTCAAGAACCTTCTAGAATGTTGCCCTTTTTTATATATAAAGTAAATAGTTTATTATTTTGTACTCACTGGTTTGCGACGGAATAAAGTATTCAAAGGCAAACCATCTTGCAACTCCATTTTCACAACAAATGTTCGTCGACAATATTCAACCGACTTTCGCAGCTGACTGACCGTCGCTCAGTGACTTTAGATTGCCCATAAGGATGAAGATAAAGATGCGGGGACAAAAATTGAACTAATCAAAACGACGGTAACGAGAGATTAAAGTCATACAAGATGAACTCGAGGATCAACAAACGGTGATAACAACCCTTGGGAATTATGTACGTAGCTTTCAGATATATCAAACCTTTTCTTGTAAAATCTCGGCGCGACTGCTATTCGTCAACTCTTGGATGTTGCAAATGAGAATCCATCTCCTGCACGGCATGATCCTTCTCGGTGACTGGATGATCTTGAGTATCGGGTACGATCATGGTATTTTGGGCTGTGTACGGTTGCGGAATGGTAGATTGGGAAGGCTGCTCTTGAGAGTCAGGGCTTTCAGGCGATTTTTTATCGATAGCGCCTGGTTGTATAGACTGCTGCTGCTGTTGAGATAGTTGCCATTCTTTCCATCTCTGCCACTCCTTCCATTCCTGCCACAACTTAAACTGATAGTAGAGTTGAGGATCTATGGCCGATTGGCCTGTTGTATGACAGGCTTGTGGTAACGTTACGGCAGGAGCTTGACCATCTTAAGGATGAATTAGTAGTTATTATTTCTTCGAAGTAAGGGGCAATAACTGCAGATAGAAGATTGAGGATCTATCGGCACACGATTGTCAGTGGACTCAGCGGACTGCTCCGCCAGCTGGTCTGGATAACGGGTTTTGAGTGCTAGAGCGAATCGATAAACGATGAGACGTACTGTAGATCCTAGTATCTTGATGCGACAGACTGGGTGAAATATGAGTCTCATTTCCTCTTCGACTAGTTTTTGTCGAATCTTCGTTGTTTGTATTGATTCGATTGCCTCGGATATCGTAAAAGTTGCCTCCGTAGATATCAAAATTGTATGCATCCTTAAAGAAGCTCATGGTCAACACAAAATATAAATGAGAGGAAGATGGTTGTGTGTCAGAGAGGATAATTTATTTTTAAAAAAGCTCATAAATATTGGCGTCTGCCGATGAGGCTGTCCTTTTCCAATGCTTGTTGGCTAGAAGCATGATAAGGAAAGCACTTACTTCATTTGTTACGCACATTTTCACCAATTTCCCTCCTTGAGCATCCCTCTATTCCGTGGCAGTAGTAGTAGTCATAGTCAGTATGCTTAGTCTGTAAAACCCTCACCCATAATTTACTGTAAACTTGCTCCGACGAATCATTGAATATTGACCTCTTGATCCTCGACGCTCGACTGGCTGGCTGTTAGAGCAAAAGCCATTACACCATTAAGTATAAATCACTCCATGTTGTGTACATGCCAATTATTAAAGCTATGTAAATATGGTCCAACCTCCTGTAGCTTTGTATTGCTGAGAATGTAAGATAAAATACACTGTGAGATTAGTGTTTATTTTGTTTGTATTTTCTGAAGCTCCACCTTTCAGCTAAGACCTAAAGCACATCCACTGCGCTGCATCAATGTCTGCTCTTCACAATCTTGGTAGATTGATACAATGTTTGTCCAATGAGGACACAGCTGCCATCGGATAATCCTCAGCAGGCGAAATTGCCACTGACAATCAGTGACGCCACAAGCCTGCACGTTTCAACTTCCCCAGCCTTCTTCTAATATCCGAAAGCTCCTTTACATCGACATTGTGATCTCGATATCGGATGAAAAATGGGACGTGTCAAGCGAGAGAACCGAAATATAGCAGGTTTCCGGATAGGTTAACACTTGCTTTGGGAAAGGAAGGACAAATGAGATGACGCTTGACTCATTGAGTGGATTTATATCAATGATGATGTTAGCCTTGATTTGAGGCTCGAGTTATCCCTGCTTTCAGGTCTGTATACAAGAAATCGTATCTCTATAACAGAGTAATAAACACCTGGCTCGACACATTCCTCGAATCTCGCAATGAGTAATATTCAAATTTCCGATCATGACTGACAGGAGAAAAGCTCTTGGGTGGAGTGCGTTCTTGGCCATATTTAGACTGCCAGGACTGTGTTGAGTTTTTTCCCACGTTGTCGTCCTCAGCTGTTCAGATGACTCTGCCCACACTATTCTTCATTCTATGCCTCATGAGATGCATCTTGTCACTGAGCATGGATCAGCATGTCAAAGTGGACAGGCTCGTCTCCCGACGCTTGTCTGCACGTGATCTGGACTCCGGGCACGATCATTTTGAACTTTCGTTCTACCATATCAACGATGTTCATGCGTGAGTATATTCTCGCTCATTTATCTCAACGCAACTGATGACTATTTCATTTTGATAGACATTTAGACGAATTCCAAACTAGTGGATCTACATGTACTAGTTCATCGACCCAAGGTGTGCATTGAAAAGTTTTACATTTCTATCATCCTTGACTAACCACGACTCTGAAAGACTGCGTCGGAGGCTATGCCCGTGTCAAGACCATCCTCGAAACACAACGTCCTTCCAAACAGCACTCCTTGTTCTTAAATGCAGGGGATGAATTCCAGGTAAAGTAAACCCAAATATCCAGTTTTCTTTTGAAGGAGCCCTGCACCGAAGGGAACGTTATTTTATACCATATACAAAGGCGAAAAAATTGCAGAAACGCTTAACCAACTTGGATTCGATGCCATGACACCGGGAAATCACGAATTCGACGGTGGAGATGATCTGTTGGGCGACTTCATCGAAAACCTCACTTTCCCCGTTATTTCTAGTAACATTCACTCAAAAAATCCAAAACTTTCTAAGAAGCTCATCCCCTACAAGATATTCCCACAGTACAATCTTGCCATTTTGGCACTGACCACTCCTGATACAGCGAAAATCTCGAAACCTAGCAATCTCACCACTTTTGAAGATCCCATCTCAGCTGCGCAACGTACTGTTGACCTGATAACAAAGAACCACCCAACAATCCATCGCATCGTCGCTCTTACTCATATTGGGTATTATGACGATATCAATTTAGCTCAAAAAACGACAGGCATCTCTTTGATCATCGGTGGTCATTCTCATACACTTCTTGGTGATATGGCAGGAGCTGCTGGTCCTTATCCGACTATTACCAACAATCTTGATGGAGATGAAGTGTTTGTTGTGACAGCTTACAGATGGGGAGAGTATTTGGGTTACATCGATGTTGAATACGATTGTCAAGGGGGGATCGTTACCTATGAAGGCGCTCCTATCCATCTTACCAACACAACCGCATTTGAACCTCATCTTGAGTCTGAAATTCAGGAATGGGAAAAGGCATTCGACATATTCGAGAAAACCATCATTGGATTTACGAAAACGCCTCTCCTCTCATCAGCATGCGAACAGGGCGAATGTAATCTTGGTGATCTCACCGCTGACGCTCTTGAAGTGTATCATCCAGGACCTGTTGCAGCTATCATGAGTGCCGGTGGGATTCGCATAGATATCGCCGCTGGGAATATCACCCAACAACAAGCAATGGATTGCTTCCCTTTCGGAAACGCCTATGTCCAGCTAAACATGACAGGTACACAACTCTGGAATGCCTTCGAGGGTATCGTTTCAAAAATTAATGTCGAGAATGGACAACCTGTCAAAAAATTTGTCCAAGTGTCTAAGAACATCCGATTTACGTATAACCCATCAAATCCTGCAGGAAGCAGATTGATCACGTTGTCGGTCGCTGATCAGCCCGTTGTATTTTCCCGGGAGTATCTTATCGCCACTACCGACTTTGTGGCAGGTGGAGGGGACAATTTCTGGCCAGCGCGAACCGATTTTACGACTTTAGAAACAATAGATATGATATTCAGTGACTACGTCAAGGCGCAGAGTCCCCTTGACTATCAATTAGACAATCGCATTGCAATAACCAGTGAAACAATACCTCGGAAGGGGAATTGGGCCGAAACATGATTATTGGCGGTCTGATTCTGTTTGGGAAGCATGATACATGGGATAGACTTCTAAGTAATGGATTCTTCTAAATTCTCTGTTGTCTAGATAAAATAAATGCACAAACCGAAGATTTATGAAAAAAATAATAACATCAAAATCGATCATCCAGGAGGTACAGGAGGATTTCATTTCTAACATCCGCGGTCTCGGCGGATATATCGAATAAGCGGTATGAATAAGTCGAAGGTTTTAGGTTCAGCCTCTTTGATTGGTCCAGGAGATCCGAATCCCCTGTTCTCATAATCCTCCGGTGTCATGATAATGACTCGGGTTCCCTGACCATATCTAACATAGATCCATCGGAATGGCAGATACGGAGAACATAATTACACCTGCCTTAACCAGTTCGCTGAAAGTTGCAAAGAATTTGAAAAAGTACTTGTGTTGGCTCCATCCCTCCCAGGATATCCTTGGAATTGGATCAAGTGTGACATTTAATTGTAAAGGCCGATCCGTGGATAAAGAACGTGGCATGGGAAGAGTGGATTTTATGTATCGTGCGGCAATAACGTATATACGAGCATCAGGGGAAGTCGTAAAGAGTCCACTGTGGCGTGATTTTCCAAGGAAGAGACCAGAGTGTGACTGTAGTAATGCCAGCCAGATCCCAGGAAGAAGGGGAGGCATAATTAGTTCTGCCACATGAAGGAGTGTTGCTGCTCTGGACTGTTGAGACCTAAAGCGAGAGGATTGTCAAGATGGAATGATAACAATAGTATCATGACCCACCACATTGATGCATGAAAAAACCGGAACCCAGATCGTAAATGGTGTAGCAGTAGACCATCCACGGGCCACTAGATCTAAGGCCCTTCCAATAAGCTCGCTTTCTGTCTGGCAAAGGATGCTGATTGATGTGTGTCGATGAGTGTGCCTTAGTTTTGTCTTAAGGTCCCACATTTGAAGAGTACGAGGCCTGATTCCTGCACATCCTTCTCACGGCCAAGGAGTGACCGTCCCCGTCGGAGGATGTCCTACTGTGGGAAGTTTCCGTTACTGTATGGGTAGAAAAAAATCGATCAAATGAGTCGGAGTAAAACTTTCCGCAAACGCACTTGACGGCATTATACCCACTCGGACATTCCCCTCCTGTTCAAGTTGAGCGATATGGCTGCGATAAGGCCACTGACGAGGGCCAGAGTCGTGGTCCGGACGAACTAAACTCTTCTTCTGGCAGACTTTAGAGACATTGGAGAACTCTGGGCTTTTGGATCACCTGCATAAGGGAGATAAGCAGGGGGGCATGCTATGCTGTCTAGGATTGTTAAACTGAGAATTACGGTCACTACGCCCAGTATTCTGGAAGGAAACATTTGTGCGGCTATCTGTACTTACGAGAGAGGGGCGAGAGGGTTCAGCATAGGCTGGGGCCAGAGATCGTGGGTTCTGCTGAAAAGAGAGTGTGGTTGTACAACGTCAACGTCTTGGTCAAAATTCATGGCAACTATCACCTGGGTTCCCACGCTTTTGGCTCTGAGTCCTCGGCATATGATAGGAAGCGTATATTGGCTGCGGAGAAACGTGGATGCATATCCCATGGACGACTATCGAAAAGAACTATTTTCCCCGATGAAAGTCCATCTGTGCCTCAAGTATCGGGAAATCTGGCTCTTTTTGAAGGAGGTTTCATTGGAACTCCAGCTCTCTGTTTTAATGACAATCTTCAACCAATTTCGCTGCCACTGCTCCAATGGTATCTTCCCAAAAGCAAAATTATGCCAGTTCAGAGACATTCTTAGATGAAGGTGGGTTGACCTTTTTCTATTCGAGAAATCAAAAATTGAAGATTTTCAAGTTCTTGGTGATGAAGCCGAAGAACAGACGATTGTTGCACAGGAGCAAGATTCTCGAAGAATATCTTGTAACTGAACTCTCCTGTTTATGACAGAATTTCAAGTTTAAACAACTCCAAATGTTATTATGATCTCAATCATCTTTCGAAAGTTTTTATTAGGTTTTCATGTCTCGTTCGATTCTTATCGGAGGCTTTTTTATACCCATGACTGCTGCTATACAAAGACAAAGAGGTCAAACCCTGGGTCGATATACCCTTAGTCGCACCCGAAGTCGTACGTTGTTCGCTCCCTGTGACCATGAGCTGAATACCGGTAATAATTTCAAGGACCCATTGATTACCCATAGTCAGGATAGCCAGATGGCTACGGCTCCACCATCATTTTACTGAGAAAATCGTCTTCAGTTTTCCCATCGAATCTGAGGGATCTAGACGTCCTTCTGACATTTCCCGCGCCAGTTTTCGATTGGACCCAAGTCTCTCATGTATTTGTACAATTCTCCCACTGGCATCCGGTTATCAGTATACCGATGATAGTCTCATTGGATATTTTCCGCCTGAAGGTGGGGGGATTAGATGTTATGAGATCTACTCGCACTTATATAAAGCCTACAGAGATGCCGAACAAAGAGCTTTCCTTTGCCCGGATATCATGAAAGTATCGTTTCTCCTCATCTCAATAATAGCCTTGATCACGCCTTGTTATGCTGCACCCGAAGTCAAGATCAATGGAACGACTCTCGTAGGTAGGGATGTTACCATTCTGAAGCAGGATTTCTTTGGAGGTAAGGGATTGTGCGGTTAATCTACAGTTGATCTACTGGAAGGTTCATAAAATCTCAGGGATACCATACGCCAAACCTCCTCTTGGAGATTTGAGGCTGAGGCCACCCGTCTTAAAGAAGAAAATCGACTCTGAGACTTTTGATGCTTCAAATTTCGGAGCAGCATGTCTTCAACCAGTATGTGATTCAATTGTACTCAATCATCAATAATCTGAATCCTTTGAAGGGTTTTGCCTTTCCTTTTGTGTCAGAAGATTGTTTGACTATCAATGTTTTTCGACCTGCGAACCTTCTGGAAAACGCGACACTGCCCGTTGTATGTTCATTATATCCTCAATTCGTTGTCACTCACTCCATCTCAGTTATTCTGGACGTGAGTGCCATTTGAGCATTTATCAACTGGATGTGGATCATGACTGGCGATCTGAATCACCAAGATACGGGGGCGGCTTCCAGGCAGGAGCATCTGCAATTTACAATGGTAGTGCAATAGTGGCCCAGGCTATGAAAAGGGTTGGTTCAAGTTCCTTGGGTCAATTGCTCCTCATAAATTTGCCTTAGGGAACTCCTCTGATATATGTTAACTTTAACTACCGCCTTGGCCCTCTTGGGTTTCCTCAAGGTATTGAAGGTGAATTTACAGAAACTGATCACAAAACTTGAAGAGCTAATTTCAGTGCCCAATTATGAAAAGCGGGGGATGAACAAGCACTCAATCTCGCACTCAAAGACCAGTTAACCGCTCTCGAATGGGTACAAGAAAATATTGGTGTTTTTGGGGGTGACAAAAACAAGGCATGTGATTCGAGAAAATCCTGGTCATTCTACTACTGAAGGTGGTTTCTTTCGTCAGGTTACTATCTTTGGAGAAAGCGCAGGTGCTATCATGAGCTCGATTCTCTTCTTGAACTCTGGTATTGAGAAGTTTGCACGGGGAGCCGTGAGCCCGTATTGCTTCTTCTATACTGTGTCTTCTGATTATCAAGTGTAGATATTTGAGTCTGGTTCCCAAGCGACCTCAACTAATTTTGGTCCCGAACGCCGTCAAGTCGACTGGGATCATTTCGTGGCTGGTATTGCATCTTGTAGCTCCCTAGCTGGGACTCGTCATACATTTGATTGTGTACGAAATGCTAGCTCAACCGAGATTTTTGCTGGTCTCCAGGCTGCGATCAGTGAAGCACCTGAGGAGTTTGCCTTTGATCCTACTATTGATGGACCGGGAGGACTTTACCCTGACATTCCATCCAAGTTATTAGCCAGGGGACATTTCGCAAAATTGCCCTTCATCAGTGGTACCAATCTGGATGAAGGTGCTTGATTGAAAATTTCTTTGATCACTTCGGAACAACTCCTACTTCTTCTAGGCACGATTTTTATCCCCACGACAATCAACTCAGAAGCGGAAATTCAGGCATTTATTATCGCAAATTTTTCTCCTCCCATTGTCCAGCCTTCTATACTACAAACGGCAGCCGACAGACTTCTAGACTTGTACCCAGACGTCGCAGCTCTTGGATCTCCTTTCGGCACAGGTAACAATACATTCGGACTCTCGTCCCAGTACAAACGTGCTTCTGCGATTCGTACGACCACTTATACTGTGCGTTTTGCCCCTTTGATTTCTGATATCTAATTTACAGAGGGAGACGTTGGGTTCACGTCGCAACGGAGATTCTGGCAGCAGACAGCTTCAAAAGCAGGTGTGAGGACATGGGGTTACTTGTTCACTCAGCCTCAGTCACAAGATCATCTTGGGGGTAAGTCGGCTTTGAGAATCATTGTCGTTACTGACCTTTGATGTTAGTTCCACACGGTTCCGAGGTAAACTATGTTTATGGTGAACCAACTGATCAATCTGCTTCGTCGTTGAGGATAAGTGAATTGATGATTGATTACTGGATCTCCTTCGCAACGAGTTTGAATCCAAATGATGGAAATGGATTGGAGCGTACGTGTTTTACTAGAATACATCTTCTCTAAGTAGGTCTTATCCTCAACTCCAAAGGTCCACTCTGGGAACAATTTACCCCTCAAAATCAACGGATCATCCAGTTGAATGGAGATAATACCACTATGATTGAGGATACATTCCGCAAAGAGCAGATGGATTTTATAAATTCGATACCTGCCGTGTTTTTACATCGTAGAAGAAGTCATTAGATACGGAAGGTGGCTCAGAGAAATTTATCTTTTGTTCAATTTTAAATAAGTGATGGTAAACACCATTAAGTTAGCGCAATTTCTGATGACACTCGTCCAATAGACTGTATTAGGATATGAATCGGCGCACTATGGGGACTCTGAGACGATCACATAATTCCTGGGAGTAATATTAATGTAAACACAACAAATTGAATTGCTAACGGATGAAACGAGGGAGGCAGTCAAGCCAAGCTATAAGAGGACGGTAAAATCGGAGTTTGAATTCGGCAAGAGCCTCTTGGTACTGACACCACCCGGGATTCTCTGTCACTTTAACATGAATCGACTCAGACTCTCCAGCGACAGGTGGGCGCAATATCACAATGGAAACTTTCAAGCATCATGAGCTGGTGGCTTTTTTGAATTTCTAGAATTCTTCTCGGTCTTCTAACGATGAATCGAGCTTCAATTGTTCCAGGTTGGAACTCAAACTCGAGCATGTGTCCCGATATTTAATATAATAGGGCTTCACACAAGGTTGCTTCTTCCGCAATTACTTGAAGCATTTGGAAGTCATCTTGGCTCTGTTGGGTTGAAACGCCGCTCTGTCTACGAACGTAAGATACGCAGCGTCGTGGCTGATAACTTTCTCTATCAATGATTTCCTTGCCTAATACCCGAGTTGTCCGTGGAATTGGAAGCTTGTTGTCAAGATGCTCGCACCGTGAAACCTGAACGTACCATTCCCACCAGCTCACATTCCCTCACCCATCTTCTGCCCTTCTTCCACATTTACAGGTACCTGTGGGAACCCAGCACGGTCCTGGAAACTCAGATTGTTGGATAAGTCTTACACGGAGACAAAGATTTCTCACAGGATGAGCGCTGGGTATGTTTTTCCGTCTGCCAACTAATTTTGTCTGACTGACGGCGAACATATTCCCAGCACATTGGACAAGAATCAAAACTCTGGTAGTTCAGCGAAAGGAAACGGAGCGTCCGCCACGCCAGAAGATAAAATCTTGACGGTTCAACATTGCTCTGTTCTTCCTGACGAAAATGCCTCTGATACAGCCACTATCTTTGAAGCCTTCACAGAGGTCTCATTAGACTTGACTCTGTCCTTTTCGACACAAAACTCTCCAGTTGCATCGACTGTCGAGCTCCCTTTGTCGGTGAATGCTTCACCATTGCAGGCTCCCTCCCTATGTGTTCCGTCAAGTTCGGCTTCTGTAGAGGCTTCCCCTTCCATTCGTCAGCTCAGTCGGACGATGTCGTTTGCTTCTCAATTCACACCTCTTTACCCAATAATGAAGACGAAAAAGAAATACTCATCCACAAAATTCTCTTCGGACCAGTCATCCATCCTTCGTGGATCCTGGCCAGCTATCAAGTATGTCGGTAGAGGAACGCCTGTTGACAAGAACCGGCGAAGAGAGTGGGGCGGCCTTTCTGCAGAAAGTGTAGGGGAGGATGGTCTGTTATTCTCCGACGTGAGGGCAACTTCTCTTGACTCCCGCTCACCGCGCCTTTCTTCGTCATCAGACTGGGACTTTTTGAACCCTAGACTCCCTGCAGCTACTCCTCCACGCTCAGGCGGACATTCCAACCGTGCCGAGGAAGAAGACGAAGAGCAAGACGAGGAGGAAAAAATCCCACCTTTGCAAAAGATTGAAATTAAGATCGAGAGCGAGATGGATGACTGGGCCTCTGTAATGGAGACAGTGCTTTCCTCTGCAGAGAAAGGGAGAGGTTCCGCGCAATCTGCCGCAATAGATAAGGACCAGGAACGGCAGAAGAATGCATCAATTGAACTGCCAAAGTCAGAAATTTTGGAGCAGAACCTTGAACTGCTTTCGGACGATGTTGACAAACTACAATCCGAAATACAGTTTGATCTCAACATTGACAAGGCTCTAGACTTGGGATTCAGTCCTGCAGTCGATGGTGGGACACTTTTTACCCTCACAGCAATCACAGACTCGGACAATTCCAATCTCACAATTCGTCGCACCACCACGATTTCGTCTCACTCTCACTACTCAACCCCGTCCGAAGGACTTTCGGATGCTAGGCCGATCATCTGTCTAGCCTCTGAATCTGTGAAGCATAGAGAGGAAACCAGAGATCCAAGTGCACGAGTTCTCCCTGTCACGCGATCAACAGGCAGCACGAAGGTAGATCCGAATGTAGGCGTGAGCCGTTCGCCTGAAATCAACACAGTGTTACCTTGGTGGAGGAAAGCTCTTGGAAGGCTGAAACGTGTTCAGGCATTGCTTCGGTCACACCGCAACTCGTGTTAAATACGTCTTCTTGCTTTGAGTTTCTGAGAATTCTCGTTTGGACTACTGTCATTTGTGCCTCCCCTTCTGAAACGCTCGTTTTATTATTTTCTTTTTGAGGATACTGTGTACCCTATTGAGAGGATAGGACAATTACATACTTTCTTCTTTTCGTATGGAATACTTTGCAAATTATGTCTATCACGTAGTTATCAAACTACATTATATGCCGAGGCTGCCCGATTGAGTTGGACAAGGAAACACTTGTAAACAAATTTTCAAGCTCGCTTGCAATGGGAGATAAAACCATGAAACCAGTCGATCCTTACAAGGAGCTGCAGAGCATTGTGGTAAGTGAATGTTATTTAATTTATCTGGTTTGGATTGATGGTGAGTGATTCATAGGGCAACCGGCTGGCTTTCAAAAGCAGTTCTCCGTATATTCCTCAATATGTGACCTCAAATCTCACCGCCTCGTCTGACCCTGATACGAAATACTTGGATCGGATTCACGGTCGCCAGCTTTTACTTGAGAATCCGGCTCGTGATTCACGTAAAAGAAAGGAGGAAGAACAGCGCGAGAAGACCCAGGAACGCAAGAAGCAGCATAGGGCACGTGGAATAGGAAAACGAGAGGCAGTGGCAAAGGGGGTCTGGAAGCTCAACAAAGAGCAAGCAAAGTATGCAGAAATTTCAGTTTTGAAACATATCGTGCTCATCTTGTCGTAGATATCAGCTCTTTCTTCTTCTACATCACCTTTGGATGAGCTACATGTCAGAACTTCTTACCCTGAGTCCAGTACCCGAAGCAAGCGTCCTGCCGACTCAAAAATCCATACCTTCTTCACAGTCGATGTTCCCTAAACTAGTCAAGGCCGATTTTCATGGAGCTATCATCTCAGGTGTGTAAACTACCCGAGTCTATACAATGATGTGACATGGAGAGACAGTCTGTCAGAGTAAAAATCCATGTCTTGTTGGGATTGCAGGCATCATCATCCATGAGACTGAGAACGCTTTCAAAATAATTACAAGATCAAGCGCAATCAAATGTAAGCGTACCGCCTAGTCAATTCTTCGAACCCTAATTAAAGCCGTTTTTGTAGTGTTACCCAAGCAGAATTCAATCTTCACGCTTTCTATTCCACTCTATTCAATTCTTCCTGCGACTCGTGTATCGCGAGAGCTGGTCACTATTACTGATCAAGATACCGAATCAGGAGTGACTGTTCTCGATATGCCTCATTTTCAATTCGAGCTACACGGTAATCAATTCCGGTTCCGCTCCGCTGAGCGCTCAGGCAGAAAATTCAAACACAAAGAAACAACAGAACTTTAGAGATGTCAATACGTTGATGCACTTGGCATGGACATAGGATTTCGCTCTGGCTCCTGGGATGCTTCCAGGTCCATGGAAACTAAGATGTTATCCAGACTCTGATTTTCCGTCACACCTATGACATTTTAGGTTTGTGCTATTGGTGACATTATCGCGGTTCATCCCTGGGCCGACTTCTGCGAACATGGGTTGAATTTGTCGACTTACTTGCAAAATTCACAGAACCGGTTATTCGTTCATGTGGCCGATGCATCAAATGATCCCACTCATATTCCAATTGTTCTTGAAGCTGTGAGACATTAGTGTTTATAACGCCATTCTCCAGTTTCAGAGTGTCTTACGGCAAGATCTGAATTGAGACTAGCTTCAGTAGAAGACTAGGGTATCCACAATAAATAAATATATCAAAAGACAAAAGCCATAGTTCCGAATACCACAGGAGCTAATATCATCCAAGTAGTCATGTCAGATAAGATTGAACCTCTCATCTCATTTGACGAATACTGGTATGGAGCGATCGTCGAATTCCCCATGAAGAGCTTCGCTTCTGAATCCAGCCAAACGAGTGCAGCGCCCGGTCCGGGAACATTGATCGAACATCCAGCCTTACAATCTATGGTGCTCGTTTGTTGTTCTCCCTCGAGGTCACCATTTTGACCTACGGTCTGCCCAGCCCATGTAATGTTAGTTTTTTCAGTCACGTCGGGTGCAGTCAAGATCCGACAGAAAACTTTGTGTGTGAGGTTTGCGGGGATGTGGAACTGCTGAATTGCATCCTCATCGGCAGAGGTGGGACTGGCATAATTGAGGATGACAAGGCGATCCCTCCTTCTACCTGCATCAGTGTAAACTCCGTACCCAGCAATGGTGGCGCTCTGATCTGTGGTGGAGTTTTGCAAGTCGAGATCGACAATGACTGAACCGGTAGGGTCCCCAACCTCCGTTAGAAAAAGTGCACTATAGTAGGGGGAACCTGTCCTCCATCCGGATGAGATACTATCTTCAGGCGTTGGTGGATCAAATAGATTATATTGGACACCATATTCACGTGTGTGAAGGTAGACTGCCGTATAATTCATCGATGCTGCTTTGAGTCCAACATCGATAGCCCAAAGTGCCGCACCGAACTGGACATTAAATTCATTCAAACTTTCGAGGTAGGACAAAAGCCACGAAAAACTTACAGTTGAAGAGATATTCGAGCCCCCGCATGCCACAGAATTATACTCAGTCATCAGAACAGGAACATTCCTCTGCATGGCAACGTCCATACCCTCTTTCTGCCATCCAAGATATTCGCCGACTACATCGGATTTAAGTATGTACGATAATTAGAGAAAGAGACGCGTCACCATTTGCATGAGTAAGGTAATAAGTGAGGTTTGTGTTCTGCGGTGTCACGCCGGAGCAGGCGTGATTTGGATATCGTTGAATTCTATCTCCATCATTTGAATTTTGCAGCACCATAACGAGCGCCCAACTCACGTGTAGTATTTGTAGTCAAATTGATCAAAACCAGCGTCAAACAAGTCAGAAAGGCTCCTGAGATGTCGTGAATTATCTCTCGGATCAGCGATCAGGGGAATCCATACCATTCACAGCAAACAGTAGGTCCTGCCATAATCGTATCATTCAGAGCACTTGCATCGTGTAAATGACCCAGAATTTTGGCGACTTCAGGGATCTAGTGTGCTTAGTCAATGCGAGTATGTTAAACAGAAAACAAGAACGAACATAATCAGGTATCTCGTAGGCGTCGCGTTCTCCATGCCCAGCGTATAAATCAGGCTCCTGTCGACATCGGTTTATTCAGAAAGACCCAGTCTAAAGGAAAAAAAAAGAAGACTTACATTCCCCAAAAGCATCGCATCTAATCTATCACCAAGTTTGGCTTCTGCAGCTAGAGCTAGTTCAACGGTTTTGCTCCATGCATTCGGAGTTCGCATACTAAGACCAATCGCGAACTTCATGTTGCCAACTTTGTCATACATTCCATTCATGATCTCAAACAGTGCGGGACCGAAATTCACAGGAACATCATTAAAATAAGCATGAGGATCAGTCAACTCGAGAACCACCTTGAGGGATGGCACATAGGTAGAACTAACAACCGTCATTATTCAGTTCGATAGACAGTGTCTTGAATTATACCCATCCATTGAGTTTCCGCCTACCCTGATTCGTAAAGGGTTTGAAAGACGGACAACCAAGTTATGTAAGTAGTTTTGCATGGCATTCGGCTGAGCATCGACGGACTTTCCCCCTGTATCTTGTGATGAGCACGATAATAATTATTTGCTACCGGCACACGAACAGAGAGTGTCAAAGGAGCTCAACTCCCACGAAATTCCGATAAAGTTGTCGTTAATGACATTGTACTGAGCTTCAGGAGGTTGCGAAGGGAATGTGATGTTAATCGGAGGTTCTGCTCGAGCAAGGATGAAAAATGATGATAAAATAGCGAGCGCAAGTGATAGCTGTAGCATCGAAAAGAATGTGATGTCCCTCCAATTTCAGAGGCTCTTAATATTCAACCCGTGTGCTTTGCGAGTTCTGAGAACAGCTCGGCATGAATTCGGCTTCACGTACCTGACCAAGGAACGGATCAAGCGGAGGCAGCAGTACGGCAGCATGATGATAAAGACAGCTATTTTTGTTGACGCACTATGATGGGAAAAGAAGATGAACGAACATTGGCCTGGCGCACAGGGAACTGTGTTTGTCAAGACGAACATCATTTGTTTTTATCATTGCAAACGTTGTCATCAAAACCGCTAATAGTGTAAGATGGTAAAATACATTTACTGGTAGTTTATATACCTCAGTTCTCATCGCCTTTGAGGAACTTAGGTTAGAACATGTATCTGTTAAACTTTACTCATGCTGATTGTAGTCTTAGTATATAGGGTAAGTTTTTTCTCCTTTTTTCCAGTACAATAGGATTTTCGCGTATGACTTTCTGAAGACGTGTCGACACGGCATCTGTCACGCGTCCTGTCACTTGTTCAACAATAGCCTGAAATCTTGCTAGAACGACATGGTGATATAATCATAATAAAGCACCACTCACCCATGGCTCCCACTCAAAGCTTCTTTCAGTCTAATATTCACATTCCATCTCTCAACTGATCCTATCCTCAGCTGCTCGTTCCTCGCTCTTCCATTCCGTACGGATCTACCAATGTCTTTACTTGAAACGTACGCCATTCAGAAGGAGACTCAAGCCATTTTCTGGGGGAGAATTTTACACCACAGTATCTGCCAGGTGGAATTCAGCATGCTGCCCGCAAAATCACATTTGCCGGGTCAAAACTGCCGTCCATCCCCATCAACTGGCGATTCACTGAGAGAGTCTCAGCTCTCAAAGCCTTTGAGGGTGCAATACTCAATGTACTGCTTTACAAAAAATATGGGATTCCCCACCAGAATATCTATATCAACACGTAAGAGTGTTAGCTTCAATTGCTCATCGCTATATTTCTGTTATAGTGATCACGCTTAGCTATTTATCATGGGGTTACTTCCCAAACTTGATGTTTATCATGTCCTGAGATCAGATACACCTTACATCGACCACCAATATCTACAGGGCTGGGGACAAGAGGTATTTTCATCTGGATGGTACGCTGTATCCTTTCATGATGTGGACTCATCTCTATGCATACCTCTTCAGCTAGCCTCAATCCGAATATCTCCCAAAACGCTTTAGGTATCGATAGAGTCAAATATCTCAATGCCTCCTCGTTCAAACAGGCTTGCATCCCCTTTCAAGAAGCAGCATCTAAGTATTCTTCTAAGGAACTTGATACACTTATGAATGACCAACACCGCCAAGCCGGCACCATCTGTAACTCCATTGACGAATTTCGCGGATCAGACCACGCCAAGGCCAATGCTTATGGCACCTCGTGTCACTGACATGTCTCAACTTCAATTGGATCTGGGATGGGGTAAATGGAATGCACACTTGGATTTGCGGAAACAAGAGCATCGGGCACAACTTGAAAGTTTGATCATGGATGCCGATGTTTTCATTGATGGATATCGTCTGAACGTGCTCAAGAAATGGGGATTTGGAAAAGACGAAATCCTGGACTTGGTCAAGGGAAGGGAGAAGGGGACCTAGTAAGTATGCTGCGTTGTCTAGTAAGTATGCTGCGTCGCATGCGGGATGATGG
>Ga0153936_100011_pt1 | contig 32947 bp, 21 predicted proteins | sample TSNJ020MetaG_FD_102272 | JGI IMG/M metagenome (GOLD analysis project Ga0153936, IMG submission 102272) | Attine ant fungus gardens microbial communities from New Jersey, USA - TSNJ020 MetaG | ecosystem: Host-associated > Fungi > Mycelium > Unclassified | place: USA: New Jersey, Wharton State... | reverse complement strand
GCTGTTTACAGCAATTGCAGCCGACGGCGGCGGTTGCCGGCCTGCCCCGTGAAGCCGCCCGTGATTTTATACAAGCTCATGAGCCTTTTGACCGTGAATGGTATGCCGGGTCAGCAGGCTATCTGTCCCACCATCGCAGTGAATTTTGCGTGGCCTTACGTTCAGCCAAAATTAGCCAACAGCGCGTTCGTCTGTATGCCGGGGCCGGGATTGTTGAGGGATCGGTTGCAGAACTTGAATGGCAGGAAATCAATAATAAAGCCGCCGGGTTACGGCGCTTACTTACCGATAATTAAGCAAAAATTCACGGTTAACGATACAGGTCAATATTCTGCTTTAGCGATTGACTATACTGAGTAGCAAAACTTGTCGCAGGACAATATGATGTCTACAAGCTCCTTTAATCGCCGCTGGGCCGGGCTGATAATTGAAACCCTGACGCGTCAGGGCGTAGGTCATTTCTGTATCGCCCCCGGCTCCCGGTCTACGCCCCTGACCCAGGCCGCGGCTGAGCATCCGCGGGCCATCTGTCATACGCATTTTGACGAGCGTGGTCTTGGACATCTCGCCCTCGGGCTGGCAAAAGTCTCTCCCCGGCCGGTGGCGATTATCGTCACCTCAGGCACGGCGGTGGCGAATCTCTATCCGGCTATTATTGAGGCGGGTTTAACCGGCGAGCGACTGATTGTTCTCACCGCCGATCGCCCCCCGGAGCTGATTGATTGCGGGGCCAATCAGGCCATCCGCCAGCCGGGGATCTTCAGTTCGCATCCCGCCGATAGCCTGAATTTACCGCGTCCCAGCGAGGAGATTCCCGCCCGCTGGCTGGTATCAACCCTGGATGATGCCCTTAACCGCCTTGAAGGCGGGGCGCTGCATATTAACTGCCCCTTTGCCGAACCCCTGTATGGCCCGCAGGATGACAGCGGGCTTGCCTGGCGTAATGCCCTTGGCGATTGGTGGCAGACCGATACCCCCTGGTTAAGCGGGCAGCAGACCCGGGGAACACTCACTCAGGCCGACTGGCCGCAATGGCGAGAAAAGCGCGGGGTGGTTATTGCCGGTAAAATTGCCGCCGAAGCCGGGCAGCCGCTGGCTGCCTGGGCCGCTACCCTTGGCTGGCCTTTGCTTGCCGATATTCAGTCACATACCGGCCAGCCGTTACCCGGGGCAGATATCTGGCTGGCCGACCCACAGGCGCAGGCCTGTCTACGCGAGGCGCAAATAGTCATTCAATTTGGCGGGCATTTAACCAGTAAACGACTCGGGCAATGGCAGGCAAGCTGTCAGCCTGAGCAGTACTGGCTGGTAGACCCCCAGCCCCGGCGACTGGATCCCGCCCAGCATCGCGGGCGGCGGCTGATTTCGCCGATAATCCACTGGCTGGCGGCGCATCCGGCCAGGCCTCAGCCGGGCTGGGCACCTTCGCTAGCGGCCCTGTCTGAGCGGGTAATGAAAAATATCCTCGCCCGTAGTGACAGGTTTGGCGAAGCCCAGGTGGCCCAGCGTTTACCGCAACTGCTGGCGGATAACGGGCAGTTATTTGTTGGCAATAGCCTGGTTATTCGTTTGATTGATGCCTTTGCCCAGCTTCCCGGCGGCTACCCTGTTTATAGCCAGCGCGGTGCCAGCGGTATAGATGGCCTGATAGCCAGCGCCGCCGGGGTTCAGCGGGCTAACGGACGCAGGACGCTGGCGGTTATAGGCGACACCTCCGCACTGTATGACATTAATTCCCTGGCTTTATTGCGCCAGGTTCCCGGCCCGTTTGTCTTGCTGGTTATCAATAATAATGGCGGGCAGATTTTCTCTCTGTTACCGACCCCGGCGGCTATCCGCGAATCCTTTTATACCCTGCCGCATAATCTGAATTTTAAGCATGCCGCCGCGTTGTTTGAGCTTGGCTATCAGCAGCCCGAAAGCTGGGAAAGCCTGCAACAGGCTGTGAGCCAGGCCTGGCAACGAGACGAAACCACGCTGATTGAAATCAGCGTCCCGCCGACGGACGGGGCTGACTGTTTACGGCAGTTATTGGCCGGGGTAGCGGAGACATGAGCCTTAATGCCCTCGCACGTCCCGGTACTCAACCCGGCCTGCCTCACCTGGTATGGCTACACGGGCTTTTAGGCAATCATCAGGAGTGGATACCCATCGCTGAGCAACTCGCGGCATGGCCCCAGTTGTTGATTGACTTACCCGGGCATGGGGCTTCCCAGCCCTGCCGGGCAGAGAATTTTAATGATGTCTGCCAAATGATTAGCCAGACCCTGCATGACCATCGCATATCCCGCTACTGGCTGCTGGGCTACTCTTTGGGGGGCAGAATAGCCATGTATTATGCCACCTTAACACCAAGGCCTGGTTTATGCGGTCTGGTGGTTGAGGGCAGTCATCCCGGGTTAGCAAGCCCGGCGGAGCGTGCGCAGCGCCAGCGCCAGGATCGCGCCTGGGCGGAGCGTTTTCAGCACCACCCCCTGGACCAGGTATTGGCTGACTGGTACAGACAGCCGGTGTTCTCCTCCCTGAATGAGGAACAACGCCAGGGGTTGATTGCGGTTCGTCGCCAGAATAACCCCCAGGGAGTGGCGAGCCTGTTACTGGCAACCTCCCTGGCGGTGCAGCCCGACTTACGCCAGGCGATAAGTCAGCTGCATTTGCCGTTTTACTACCTCTGCGGTGAGCAGGATACCCGGTTCCGTGCCATCGCCCAGTCATTCACCCGCCAACCCGAGCTGATTGCCGGTACAGGCCACAATGCCCACCGTGAATCGCCGCTGGCGGTTAGTCAGCGGTTACGGAGCCTGTTAACTCAGGATAACTAAAAAAGGATAAGGTATGATTGCCCTTGATGAAGAGATGTTATATGCCCCGGTTGAATGGCATGACTGCTCCGCCGAGTATAGCGATATTCGTTATCATAAGTCGGCAGACGGGATTGCCAAAATAACCATCAATCGCCCCGAAGTCCGTAATGCGTTTCGCCCCCAGACGGTAAAAGAGATGATCCACGCCCTGGCCGACGCCCGCTACGATGAGTCAGTGGGGGTTATTGTGTTAACCGGCGAGGGGAAAGAGGCTTTTTGTGCCGGTGGCGACCAGAAGGTGCGCGGGGATTACGGTGGCTATCAGGATGCCAGCGGCGTTCACCACCTCAATGTGCTCGACTTTCAGCGGCAAATCCGCACCTGTCCAAAGCCGATTGTCGCGATGGTTGCCGGTTACTCGATTGGTGGCGGGCATGTATTGCATTTAATGTGTGACCTGACCATTGCCGCGGATAATGCCATTTTCGGGCAAACCGGGCCGAAAGTGGGCTCCTTCGATGGGGGGTTTGGCGCCGCTTATATGGCGCGGATTGTCGGGCAAAAGAAAGCCCGGGAAATCTGGTTTCTCTGCCGTCAGTACGATGCGCAACAGGCCCTGGATATGGGGCTGGTTAATACCGTTGTCCCCCTTGCTCAACTGGAAAAAGAGACCCTGCGCTGGTGCCGGGAAATGCTGGTCAATAGCCCAATGGCCCTGCGCTGTTTGAAAGCAGCGCTGAATGCCGACTGTGATGGGCAGGCCGGACTCCAGGAGCTGGCGGGTAATGCGACGATGCTGTTTTATATGACCGAAGAAGGCCAGGAGGGGCGCAATGCATTTAATCAAAAACGCGCGCCTGATTTCACCAAATTTAAGCGAAACCCCTGATGCGTAGCGCAGCGGTATGGCAATTTTCTATCCCAATGGATGCCGGGGTTGTGCTGCGTAATCAGCGTTTAAAACAGCGCAGCGGACTGCTGGTACGGCTGACTCTTGACGGCAAACAGGGATGGGGGGAAGTGGCCCCTCTGCCTGGCTTTAGTGCTGAAAGTCTGGAGCAAGCCCGGGCCTGTACGCTTGAGTGGCTGCACAGCTGGCTGGCGGGGGACGAGGTCAGCCTGCCGGCGTTACCCTCAGTGTCCTTTGGACTCAGCTGTGCGCTGGCCGAACTGGGGGGAGAACTGCCTGACCAGGCCGACTACCGCCTGGCGCCATTATGCACTGGCGATCCGGATGCGCTGTTACTCTCCCTGGCGGCAATGCCGGACAAGCCGGTGGCTAAGGTGAAAATCGGCGAGTATGAAGCAGTGCGTGATGGCATGGTGGTTAATATGCTACTCGAAGCCATTGATAGCCTGACCTTGCGCCTGGATACCAACCGTGGCTGGAGTGCGGAAAAAGCCCGTCAGTTTGCCCGTTATGTCAATCCGGCGTATCGTTCACGTATTGCTTTTATTGAAGAGCCCTGTAAAACCCGCGAGCTATCCCGGGCGTTTGCCGCTGAAACCGGCATTAATATTGCCTGGGATGAGAGCCTGCGTGAGCCGGACTTTGTCTGGGCGGCAGAGCCCGGCGTGGTCGCGGTGGTGATTAAACCGACGCTCACCGGCAGCCTTGAAAAAGTGCGTCAGCAGGTTTATGAAGCCCACCGTTTAGGGCAGGTGGCGGTTATCAGTTCTGCTCTGGAGTCGAGTCTGGGCTTAACCCAGCTGGCCCGTATTGCCGCCTGGTTAACGCCAGGGGTGATACCCGGGCTGGATACCCTATCCCTGATGCAGGCGCAGGTGATAAGACCCTGGCCAGATAGCAGGTTGCCCTGCTGGTCGACCGGGCAGCTGGAATCTATCTTATGAGTTTCACCACCTGGCCGTGGCAGCATTGGGCAAAGCAACGCGGGGATGAAACCGCCCTGATACTCACCGGACAACGTCTCAGCTGGGGTCAGTTAGCTGAGCAGGTTGATGCCCTGGCCGGAGGTTTTTATCAGCAAGGGGTCAGGGAAGGAGATGGCGTTGGCTTAACCGGCAAAAATAGTCCGCAATTGCTACTGGCCTGGCTTGCCCTGTTACAGTGTGGCGCGCGCCTTGTCCCACTGAATCCGCAATTTCCAGACCCATTACTCAGGCAGCTTTTGCCCGGGCTTAGCCTGAGCTACGCCTGGGCCGGGGCGGAGAGTACCCCGCTACCCGGGCTGAGGCCGCTGCGCTTAATCAATGCCGGGAAATGGCAGGTGCCATGGCAGCCCCAACGATTAGCGACCCTGATCCTAACCTCCGGAAGTAGCGGTCTTGCGAAAGCGGCTGGTCACAGTTGTGCGGCGCACCTCGCCTCTGCCAGCGGGGTGTTGTCGGTGATTGACTATCGGCCGACGGATAGCTGGTTACTCTCCCTGCCACTGTTTCATGTCTCAGGAGTGGGGATTTTATGGCGCTGGTTATTGGCGGGGGCAAGATTAGTGGTTAAACCCGCTTTGCCCCTTGCCCAGGGGCTGCAGGGCTGTACCCATGCCTCGCTGGTGCCGACTCAACTCTGGCGCCTGCTTGCCCAGGAGCAACCTATGGATAGCCTGCGTGAAGTCTTGCTGGGTGGGGCAGCGATTGCCCCGGCCCTGACCCAGGCGGCCGGGGAGAGGGGCCTGACCTGCTGGTGCGGGTACGGGCTGACGGAGCTGGCGTCCACGGTTTGTGTTAAGCGGGCGGATAATGCACCGGATATCGGCTCCCCGTTAGCGGGGCATAAGATTAAAATTGTCGGGGGGGAGATATGGCTGCAGTCTGCCAGCCTCGCCAGTGGTTACTGGCAGCAGGATAGACTGGTTCCAATAACCAATGCACAAGGCTGGTTTGCCACCCGGGATGGCGGGCGTTTCGTGAATAATAAACTGACCCTCACCGGTCGGCTGGATAACCTTTTTTTCAGCGGCGGAGAGGGGATTCAACCCGAACAGGTTGAGCAGGTTATTGCCGGGCATCCGGCCATCAGATCGGTATTTATCGTCCCGCAAACAGATGCTGAATTTGGACAGTTACCGGTTGCCGTCGTGGAAGCCGACCCTAAGGTCACATTTGCCGGGATTGATGCCTGGCTTGCTGATAAATTGCCGCGCTTTCAGCGGCCGGTGCGTTGGGTCTCTATACCCGAGGAGTATAAGCGGGATGGCATAAAAGTCTCCCGGCAGAAGCTTATTCACTGGATCAATAACGCGGATTAGTTGTATCAGTAAGCCGCCGGGGGCGGTTTGGCTTTATGCCATATCCCCATCGGTAAAGAGAGATAACCAGGGTCAGTCCATCGCAGTAGTCCGGCTGCGGCAGAAGCGTATTCCCAGGCTCGATAAAGCAGATTAGTCGTATCAGTAAGCCGCCGGGGGCGGTTTGGCTTTATGTTATACCACCCATCAGTAAAGGGAGATAACCTGGGTAAGTCCATCGCAGTAGCCCGGCTTATGACCTGGCAATATCTGGCTGACCAAACAGCCTGATGCCGGGTACAAAAAAGGGTTCATGGTAAACATGAACCCTTTTTACTTTGCCGCATAGCCCTCAGCCCCGGCTAGCGGGGGCTGAGGCTTAGCGAAGTTATTTTTTAGCGCTCAGCTGTTTGATGGCTGCAGCCACCCCTGCACCATAACCCGGGTCAACCTGATTAAATAGCGCAATCTGTCGGGCCTGAATTGACTCAGGAACCTCTTTTAACTCTTCAGCAATGCGGGTGAATATCCGCTGATGCTCTTCCTCACTCAGTAAATTATAGAGTGCGCGTGGCTGAGTGAAATAGTCGGTGTCTTCCCGATGATTCCAGTGATCGGCCGCGCCTTCCAGGCTTAATGGCGGCTCGCTGAAGTCAGGTTGTTCCTGGAAAACATTAAAGCTATTTGGTTCATAGGTCACGCCATTACCGCTATTACCATCGACACGCATCGCGCCATCCCGGTGGTAGTTGTGGAACGGGCATTTCGGAGCATTGACTGGAATTTGATGATGATTAACCCCCAGGCGGTAGCGGTGCGCATCGCCATAGGAGAACAGGCGTCCCTGTAACATGCGGTCTGGAGAGAAGCCGATACCCGGTACCACGTTTGCCGGAGACATCGCTGCCTGCTCAACATCGGAGAAATAGTTGTCTGGGTTACGATTAAGCTCAAGGACGCCCACTTCAATCAGCGGGTAGTCGCCATGGGGCCAGACTTTGGTCAGGTCAAACGGGTTATAAGGCGTTTTCGAGGCTTCCGCTTCCGGCATAATCTGGATAAACAGCTTCCAGCGGGGGAAATCACCGGCTTTAATCGCATCAAAAAGATCGCGCTGGGAGCTTTCACGGTCTTCACCCACCAGACGTTTGGCTTCATCATCCATCAGGTTCTCAATACCCTGCTGGCATTTTAGGTGGAATTTCACCCAGTAACGCTCATTGTCATGATTGATAAAGCTAAATGTATGGCTACCAAATCCGTGAATATGACGGTAGGAGCGCGGCAGGCCCCGGTCACTGTAATCGATGGTTAATTGATGCAGAGCTTCCGGCAAATGGGAAAAGAAGTCCCACTTATAGACGGGGTTACGCAGGTTAGTGTGCGGATCGCGTTTTACCACGTGGTTAAGGTCTGGAAATTTTAACGGGTCGCGCAGATAAAAGACCGGGGTATTGTTACCTACCAGATCCCAGTTGCCTTCTTCTGTGTAAAATTTAATTGAAAAACCGCGAATATCACGCTCAGCGTCTGCCGCACCACGCTCACCGGCAACGGTAGAGAAGCGGATAAACAGCTCGGTCTTTTTACCAATACCGTTGAACAGCTTAGCCCGCGTGTAGCGGCTTATGTCATGGGTAACGGTAAAGTGACCAAAGGCACCTGAACCCTTAGCATGCATACGACGCTCGGGGATAACTTCCCGGTCAAAATGGGCGAGTTTCTCAAGAAACCAGACGTCCTGAAGTAACATCGGGCCGCGAGGACCCGCAGTTACCACGTTGTTGTTATCAACAACCGGGGCGCCGGCGGCGGTGGTTAATCCTTTCTTGCTCATCAGTATCTCCAGAAATTAAATGGACCCTTTTTCTCAACGGCAATGTCACTTGCCTCTATTAAGTAATAGGCTTTTTTTGCAGCCTTAACAATGTGGCACTTTCTATTGATGTGATTCCTTGATCCTAAACCCAGAATCTGCCTTATTTTCGTTTACTTACAATAAACAGGAATTTAGCGGTTTTTTGTTTCCAAAGCTTTCATCAAGGACTGGCCTTTTCAAACGTCTTGATTACATAATACGCCGGATAATTGGGTGGCTAGCCACTAGCTCAGGAAATAGATAATGAAGAAATTACAGTTAGCGTGCGTGTTGGGCCTGCTGGCGGCGTCAGCCAGCGCAAATGCCTTAGGCGTAAGCGGTGAAGTGGGTAAAGAGTTTACGTATTTTGGTGCCGGGTTTGGTACCGAGACCGGTGGCTTGTTCATCAATGGCAACTATGCCCACAATGATGACAACGGCGATACCGCAGGTTTAGGACTTGGGGTGAATATCCCGGTAGGTCCATTCATGGCCTCAGTTGGCGGCAGAGCGGTTTATCTTAACCCTAAAAATCAGTCTGAGGGTTATGCTCTGGCAGGCGGCGGGGGCTTTAGCTGGCCGGTTACCTCGTCGGTTTCTTTATATGGGGACTACTACTACTCGCCGGACTCACTCTCCAGCCGGGTAAAAGATTATAAAGAAGCGAATATCGGGGCTAGCTGGACCGTGATGCGGCCAATCAGTGTCCAGGGCGGCTACCGCTATATTGGCCTGGGTGGCAAAAATGGCGACCGGACCCGGACAGTAGCCGATGGCGCTTATGTAGGCGTCAGCGCGCGTTTCTAACCACTCACGCCGGAGCCTGCCGATGGCGGGAAAAATGTCGCTAAGCGGTGGGCTCAGGCCCCCGGTCGTGCATGCCATCGGCAAACGGCGCAGCTTGCGCTGACCGCTCTCCCGGTGCGCGGGTTGATACAAGCCCAGGCGGGTATCAACCCGCCCTGATGAGATGGGTTGACAACGAATCACATCGCTGCGCGGTAAACCACACTGTTTTAGCCGCTTTACTTAGCCCGCCTGTCGGGAGTAGGGTAGGATTTATTTGCGGGGTCAAATCATGCTTCAGGTCGAAATGCTGTCAACCGGTGATGAAGTGCTGTATGGGCAAATTGTTGATACCAATGCAGCCTGGCTTGCCGATTATCTGTTTAACCAGGGTTTACCCATGTCACGACGCAATACCGTCGGTGACAATCTTGACGCGCTGATTGCCATTCTCAAAGAGCGCAGCCAGCACGCTGATGTGCTGATTGTCAACGGCGGGCTGGGGCCTACCAGTGATGACCTAAGCGCCCTGGCCGCGGCGCGGGCCGCTGGCGTAGAGCTGGTTGAGCACGCCCCCTGGATTGCCCGTATGCAAGCCTTCTTTGCTGAACGTGGCAGAGTGATGGCGCCAGCTAACCGTAAGCAGGCGCTTATCCCGGCCGGGAGTGAAATGATTGATAATCCGGTGGGCACCGCCTGCGGTTTTGCCCTAAAGCTTAATCGTTGCCTTATTTTCTTCACGCCAGGCGTCCCTTCTGAGTTTAAAGTGATGGTAGACAAGGAAATTCTGCCAATAATACGTAATCGATTTACCCTGTCTGAGCCACCGATTTGCCTCAGGCTAACCACCTTTGGTCGCGGCGAGAGCGACCTGGCCCAGCAGCTGGAAGCCCTGACCCTGCCCGATGAGGTGGTGATGGGCTATCGCTCATCGATGCCGATTATTGAATTGAAACTGACCGGGCCTGCGTCCCAGCGGGCGGCCATGGAGGCGCTATGGCCAGAAGTCCGGCGTATTGCCGGTGAGAGCGTTATTTTTGAAGGCACCGAAGATTTGCCCGCCCAGCTGGCCCGCCGGCTTCGGGATAAATCCTATCAGCTGACCCTGAGCGAGCAATTCACCGGTGGTTTACTGGCATTGCAGCTATGCCGTGAAAATGCCCCTCTGCTGGCCTGTGATGTTTTGCCCTGCCAGCCCCAGAGCCTTGAGGAAACCTGTGAGAATGCCACCGGGTTATGCCGCGCCCGCGGGGCGGATATTGCCCTGGTGTTGAGCGGCAGCGTGAGTGAGCAGGTTAACTTTGCCCTGGCAAGCGGGGAGAGAAGCTACGGTCTGGGCGTAAAATTTGGCGTTAGTCATCATAGCCTGGCAACCCGGCAGGCGGTTTGTGCGCTGATGGCGCTCAATATGCTGCGTCGCTGGATGAATGGGCAAACCCTCGACACCGACTACGGTTGGGTGAATGTGGTTGAGTCTATCGGCAATGAATTATCTTCCCCACTGGCCGGGCGCGCTTAAGCCGCCCGCTGGCTGGGGAATGCCCATCCATAAAAAAATACCGCCCGGGTCAGGACATCACCCGGGCGGTGTTTTGTATCTGGGGCTTAAAAGTACGCGGGCTAATTATAGCTCTATCTCGATATCGCCTTTGGCTTTGCAGCAACAGGGCAATATCTCCCCGGGCTGAATCAGGGCCAGCGGCTGGGTGAGCCAGTTAACTTCTCCGGACAGGAGTTTAACCCGGCAGGAGCCGCAGTAGCCCTCACGGCACTGATACTCAACACAGACTTTATGTGACTCCAGAGCAACCAGCAGCGAGGGATGATCTTCTTTGCTGATCAGATGGGCCCCGGAGATACTTAGCTTAATGCTTGTCATGGCTTACAGCTGGAAGTCGCTCAGATCGTCGGTATTCACTTCTGAGTCTATCTGTCCCACCAGATAGGAACTGACCTCCACCTCTTGCGGGGCAACCTGTACGTTGTCAGACACCAGCCAGGCATTAATCCATGGAATAGGGTTTGAACGCGTACGGAAAGGTAAGTCCAGGCCGACCGCCTGCATACGGATATTGGTAATGTATTCCACATACTGGCAGAGAATATCTTTATTCATGCCAATCATCGAGCCATCACGGAACAGGTATTCTGCCCACTCTTTTTCCTGCTGAGCGGCAAGCACAAACAGGTCGTAACACTCCTGACGGCACTCCTCGGCGATTTCCGCCATTTCCGGATCATCTTCACCGGAGCGCAGTAAGTTGAGCATATGCTGAGTGCCGGTTAAATGCAGGGCTTCATCCCGGGCAATCAGACGGATAATTTTAGCATTACCTTCCATCAACTCACGCTCGGCAAAGGCAAAGGAGCAGGCGAAGCTAACATAGAAGCGGATGGCTTCAAGGGCGTTAACGCTCATCAGGCAGAGATAGAGTTGCTTTTTCAACACACGCAGATTAACCGTTACGCTTTTGCCATTCACGGTATGGGTGCCTTCGCCCAACAGATGCCAGTAGCTGGAAAGCTCAATCAGGTCATCGTAGTAGCTGGAAATATCTTTCGCGCGTTTGAGGATCTCTTCATTGGTGACAATGTCATCAAAGACGATTGCCGGATCGTTAACGATGTTACGAATAATATGCGTATAAGAGCGGGAGTGAATGGTTTCACTAAACGCCCAGGTTTCCACCCAGGTTTCCAGTTCAGGAATGGAGATAAGCGGCAGCAACGCCACGTTAGGACTACGTCCCTGGATGGAGTCAAGCAGCGTCTGGTATTTCAGATTGCTGATAAAAATATGTTTCTCGTGCTCAGGCAGGGCCTGAAAATCGATACGATCGCGGGAAACGTCTACTTCCTCAGGCCGCCAAAAGAAAGAAAGCTGCTTCTCGATAAGCTTTTCGAAAATGTCATATTTTTGCTGATCGTAGCGGGCAACGTTAACCGACTGGCCGAAGAACATCGGTTCAGAGAGTTGATCATTTTTCGTTTGTGAGAATGTGGTATATGCCATGATTATTATCCCTTTAGTCCTGAGTCCTGCCCCAGGTTAAGCAACCCGGGGCAGAGGCGGTCAAATCTTACAAGCACCGCTTTCGCAGCCATCGTCCTGAATAGAAGGTGACAGATCTTCCTGGGTATCTTCTGCACCATCCCGGGTGTTTTGGTAGTACAGCGTTTTGACCCCTAACTTATAGGCAGTCAGCAGGTCTTTCAGCAATTGCTGCATCGGTACTTTGCCAGAAGCATAACGGGTTGGGTCATAGTTAGTATTGGCCGAAATAGACTGGTCGATAAATTTCTGCATCAGACCCACTAACTGCAGATAACCGTCATTGTTCGGCAGATCCCACAGCAGTTCATAACTGTCTTTCAAGCGCTCATACTCAGGAACGACCTGGCGTAAGATACCGTCTTTTGATGCCTTAATACTGATATGACCGCGCGGTGGCTCAATACCATTGGTGGCATTGGAGATTTGCGAAGAGGTCTCAGAAGGCATCAGCGCTGAAAGGGTAGAGTTACGCAAGCCATGGGTAGTAATTGACTGACGCAGGGTTTCCCAGTCTAAATGCAGTGGCTCATTGCTGATGGCATCCAGGTCTTTTTTGTAGGTGTCTATCGGCAAAATACCTTTAGCGTAGGTGGTTTCATTAAACCACGGGCAGGCGCCTTGCTCTTTAGCCAGCTCATTCGAGGCTTTCAGCAGATAATACTGAATAGCTTCAAAGGTTTTATGCGTCAGGTTGTTGGCACTGCCATCAGAGTAGCGCACGCCATTTTTCGCCAGGTAGTAGGCAAAGTTAATCACGCCAATACCGAGGGTACGACGCCCCATCGCTCCGCGTTTAGCCGCGATGATTGGGTAGTCCTGGTAGTCCAGCAGGGCATCAAGGGCGCGAACAGCCAGGGTCGCCAGTTCTTCAAGTTCATCCAGGCTTTTGATAACCCCGAGGTTGAAGGCAGACAGCGTACAGAGCGCTATTTCACCGTTTTCATCATTCACGTCATTTAACGGTTTGGTTGGCAGGGCAATTTCCAGGCACAGGTTTGACTGACGCACCGGGGCAACCGCCGGGTCAAACGGACTGTGGGTATTGCAATGGTCAACGTTCTGGATGTAGATACGGCCGGTAGAGGCGCGTTCCTGCATCATCAGTGAGAACAGCTCAACGGCCTTAACGCGCTGTTTGCGGATGCTGCTGTCTTTCTCATATTGAGTATAGAGACGTTCAAACTCGTTCTGGTCTGCAAAGAATGCATCATAAAGCCCGGGAACATCAGAAGGGCTAAACAGCGTAATGTCTTCCCCTTTCAACAAACGGGTATACATCAGTTTGTTGATTTGCACACCGTAGTCCATGTGACGAACCCGGTTACCTTCCACACCACGGTTGTTTTTCAGCACCAGCAGGCTTTCAACTTCCAGATGCCACATCGGGTAAAACAGGGTTGCAGCCCCGCCGCGAACGCCGCCCTGTGAGCAGGACTTCACCGCCGTCTGGAAGTGTTTATAAAATGGAATACAGCCGGTGTGGAAAGCTTCGCCACCCCGAATCGGGCTGCCAAGGGCACGAATACGACCGGCGTTAATGCCAATGCCTGCGCGCTGAGAGACATACTTAACAATCGCGCTGGAGGTCGCATTGATAGAGTCCAGGCTGTCGCCACACTCAATCAGCACACAGGAGCTGAATTGACGGGTTGGGGTACGTACGCCGGACATAATTGGCGTAGGCAGCGAGATTTTGAAGGTGGAAATCGCATCATAAAAACGTTTAACGTAATCAAGACGGGTTTCACGCGGGTAGCCAGAGAACAGGCAAGCCGCCACCAGCATATAGAGGAATTGCGCGCTCTCATAGATTTCACCGCTGACGCGGTTCTGCACCAGATACTTACCTTCCAATTGCTTAACCGCAGCATAGGAGAAATTCATATCACGCCAGTGGTCAATGAAATCGTCCATCTGCTTGAACTCTTCTTCCGTGTAGTCTTCCAGCAGATGTTGATCGTATTTGCCTAATTCAACCATTTTGATCACATGGTCATACAGTTTAGGCGGCTCGAATTGACCGTAGGCTTTTTTACGCAGGTGGAAAATGGCCAGGCGGGCAGCAAGATACTGATAATCTGGCGCATCACGGGAGATAAGATCCGCTGCCGCTTTGATAATGGTTTCATGGATATCAGAGGTTTTAATGCCATCATAGAACTGGATATGAGAGCGTAACTCTACCTGTGAAACAGAAACATCGTTCAGTCCCTCTGCAGCCCAGTCGATAACCCGATGGATTTTATCCAGATTGATGCGCTCAGTGCGACCATCACGTTTTGTAACCAGCAGACTCTGATTCATGTGCGTTGTACCTGTCCGTGAAAAGAAAGTATCCCCGTCTTATACACATTCGTTAATCTGTGACTAACTCTGTGGATAAATACTATATGTAGGGGGTTGGCGAAAAACCAATCACAATATGGTGAGTATTCTAGTAAGGAATCTGTTTAGAACAAGTATTGATTTTGACGCCGAATTGAGGTTCACCAGGTGTAAATTTAGGTAAGTCCACGCCACATAAGGCCTGACTCAATTGTCAATGGGATAGAAAAAAAATCAAAAATTTGACCGGATGCTGATTTCTTAAACTCAGGGAGGAAGAGCGCAGTATTTCACTGCGCAATTTTCAGAACGTCTGCTTATATCTCATGCCAAAAATCAGGCTTCGGTATGCAGGATATAATTGACATCAACACCGGCTCCTAGCGAGAAACGGTTGGTCAATGGATTAAAATGTAGTCCGGTGATATGACGCTCACGCAGGGGGGTGGCATCAACCCAGGTGAGTAACTCGGCAGGCTTGATGAATTTTTTAACGTCATGGGTGCCCTTGGGTACCATACGTAAAACGTATTCAGCGCCAAAAACCGCCATTAACCAGGCTTTAGCATTGCGATTTATGGTGGAAAAGAAGACATGGCCCCCGGGTTTGACCAGCCGGGCGCAGGCCTTGACTACCGATTGCGGGTCAGGAACATGCTCCAGCATCTCCATGCAGGTGACCACATCATAATGCCCAGGATGCTGACTCGCATGATGTTCAACTGTCTCCTGAACGTAGTTGACGTTAATACCGTTTTCCAGGGCATGCAGCCTGGCAACCTGTAAAGGCTCAGCCCCCATATCGAGGCCGGTCACATGTGCACCATCCCGGGCCATGCTTTCTGCCAGAATGCCGCCTCCGCAGCCGACATCCAGGACGGTTTTTCCAAACAATCCGCCGGCGTGCTGGTTGATATAGCCAAGGCGCAAGGGATTAATGCGATGCAGTGGCTTGAATTCCCCTTCTAAATCCCACCAGCGTGAAGCTACGGCTTCGAATTTGGCGATCTCAGCAGGATCGACGTTCTGCGTAACGGATTGATTTTCGTCGTTCATAACAGCGGTAACTCCTTGCAGATGTTAATCCCGCCAGTATATCAGGCAAATGAAGTGAATAAAGCGTCAGCATACGCGTTCTGGTTTCCCCACTGTGCGGTGCATGTGTTATAATTTGCGACCTTTGAATCCGGGATACAGTAAGAGGGATAGCGTTTACATGAGCGACCTTGCCAGAGAAATTACACCGGTCAACATCGAGGAAGAGCTAAAAAGCTCCTATCTGGATTATGCGATGTCGGTCATCGTTGGCCGCGCACTTCCTGATGTCCGAGATGGACTTAAACCGGTACACCGTCGCGTACTTTACGCCATGAACGTATTGGGCAATGACTGGAATAAAGCCTATAAAAAATCAGCCCGTGTCGTCGGGGATGTTATCGGTAAATATCACCCGCATGGTGATACCGCCGTTTATGACACCATCGTCCGTATGGCACAGCCATTCTCTTTGCGTTACATGCTGGTAGACGGGCAGGGTAACTTCGGTTCTGTTGACGGTGACTCCGCCGCGGCAATGCGTTATACGGAAATCCGTATGTCGAAAATTGCCCATGAACTGATGGCTGACCTGGAAAAAGAAACGGTCGATTTTGTCGATAACTACGACGGAACGGAACGTATTCCAGAAGTTATGCCGACCAAGATCCCCAATCTTTTAGTGAACGGTGCATCGGGTATTGCCGTCGGTATGGCCACCAATATCCCACCGCATAACATTACCGAAGTCATTAACGGCTGCCTCGCCTACATTGATGATGAAAACATCAGTGTCGAAGGGCTAATGGAACATATTCCAGGCCCGGATTTCCCGACTGCCGCCATTATTAATGGCCGCCGCGGTATTGAAGAAGCATACCGCACCGGACGGGGCAAAATTTATATCCGTGCCCGTGCCGAAGTGGAAGCCGATGCCAAAACCGGCCGTGAGACGATAATCGTCCATGAAATTCCCTACCAGGTTAACAAAGCGCGTCTGATTGAGAAAATCGCTGAGCTGGTAAAAGACAAGCGTATTGAAGGCATCAGTGCCTTGCGCGATGAGTCTGATAAAGACGGCATGCGTATTGTTATTGAAATCAAACGTGATGCGGTCGGTGAAGTGGTGCTCAATAACCTCTACTCCCAGACCCAACTCCAGGTTTCTTTCGGGATTAACATGGTGGCACTCCATCATGGTCAGCCGAAAATCATGCCGCTGAAAGATATTCTCTCGGCTTTTGTGCGCCACCGTCGTGAAGTGGTGACCCGCCGGACTATCTTTGAACTGCGTAAAGCACGCGACCGGGCGCATATCCTTGAAGGTCTGGCGATTGCCCTGGCGAATATCGATCCTATCATTGAGCTGATTCGTCGTGCGCCGACTCCGGCGGAAGCGAAAGCGGGTCTGATTGCTCAATCATGGGAACTGGGTAATGTGTCCGCCATGCTTGAGCGTGCCGGTGATGATGCCGCCCGCCCTGAATGGCTGGAAGAGCAGTACGGTATTCGCAATGGCCGGTATTTCCTCACCGAGCAACAGGCGCAGGCTATTCTCGACTTGCGCTTGCAAAAACTGACCGGTCTTGAGCATGAAAAACTGCTTGATGAGTACAAAGAGCTCCTCGAACAGATTGCTGAATTACTGCATATTCTGGGCAGCGCCGAGCGTTTGATGGAAGTCATTCGTGAAGAGCTGGAAGCAATGCGCAGCCAGTTTGGCGATGAGCGCCGCACGGAAATTACCGCCAACTCTGCCGATATCAATATTGAAGATCTGATTAATCAGGAAGACGTTGTGGTGACGCTGTCCCATCAGGGATATGTGAAATACCAGCCGTTAACTGACTATGAAGCTCAGCGCCGCGGCGGTAAAGGTAAGTCAGCTGCCCGTATCAAGGAAGAGGACTTTATTGACCGACTGCTGGTGGCGAATACCCATGACACCATCCTGTGCTTCTCAAGCCGGGGCCGACTCTATTGGATGAAGGTATACCAATTACCCGAAGCCAGTCGTGGTGCGCGTGGTCGCCCTATTGTTAACCTGCTGCCACTGGAGCAGGATGAGCGAATCACCGCTATTCTGCCAGTCCGTGAATATGCCGAGGGTGTGAATGTCTTTATGGCAACCGCCAGCGGTACGGTGAAGAAAACGGCCCTGACCGAATTCAGCCGCCCACGCTCTGCCGGTATTATCGCCGTTAACCTGAATGAAGGCGATGAGCTGATTGGCGTAGACCTGACGGATGGCCAGGATGAAGTCATGCTGTTCTCCGCCGCCGGGAAAGTGGTGCGCTTTAAAGAAGATGCCGTGCGTGCCATGGGCCGTACGGCGACCGGGGTGCGGGGTATCAAACTGGCGGAAGGGGATAGCGTGGTTTCCCTGATTATTCCGCGGGGTGAAGGTGCCATTCTGACCGTTACCCAAAATGGCTACGGTAAACGTACGGCTGTTGAAGAGTATCCGACCAAGTCCCGCGCCACCCAGGGGGTTATCTCCATTAAGGTTACCGGACGTAATGGCTCCGTCGTTGGCGCCGTACAGGTTGAGGATAGCGATCAGATTATGATGATTACCGATGCCGGTACGCTGGTGCGTACCCGGGTATCTGAGGTCAGCATTGTTGGTCGTAACACCCAGGGTGTGATTCTTATCCGTACTTCGGAAGATGAACATGTAGTGGGGCTGCAACGCGTTGCCGAGCCGGTGGATGATGAAGAGCTGGACAGCATCGATGGGTCTGTTGCCGAAGGGGATGAAGATATTGCCCCTGAGACAGAAACCGAAGATGATGATGGCGCAGAAGATACGGATGAATAATCCGAATTCTTAATATAAACAGGGTGTCAGGCGACACCCTGTCTGCTCACTGAAGAGGAAAACAGGTGTTTTTCCTCTTTTTATTCAGCCAAAAGCGGCGGAACTCCCCCAAAATATGCCATTATCCGCTGGTGCTTACGCGAGATGCTTAGAGATTGCGGCTTACTGATTTTGCAGCTAACTTAAGCCTATTACACTCTTTTGAACCACAGCACAGCGTCCAGGCCTAATTTGAACTATCTCGTCTCCTTTCGTAATACGCTTAAAATATCCCGTTATCTTTTCCGGGCTTTAGTCTTTATGCTCTGGCTGATGATAATGGTGCTTTCCGTTTTCTATGTCCTGAACGTGCTCCATCATCGTGAGTCAGAAATTCGTCATGAATTTAATACTAATTTTGATCAAGCCCAGCGCTATATTCAGCGTACCGCCGACGTTATCAAAGAGCTGAAATACATCACCGAAAACCGCTTTGATACAGCAGATGGCTCGTTGCCGGCGATGGGGGATGAGAATGACAAACCCGACATTCCGACCTTTAGCTCATTTACCGCCCAGTCCGACTGTTCGGCGGTAACGGCCAGCTGGAAAAAATCGCTGCGCTCCCTCGCCTGGTTTTTACGTTACTGGCGGGATAATTTTTCGACGGCCTATGACTTAAACCGGGTCTTTTTACTGGGCGGGGATAATCTGTGCATGGCCGACTTTGCGGTCAGCGATGTGCCCTTTGAACGGGAAAATACCCTTAAAGTGATGCATGATCGAATCGTGAAGTATCACAATGCGCCACAAAATGAACGCTCAAACAGCCTGTACTGGATAACACAGGGGCCACGCCCGGGAATGGGTTATTTCTACACGGTGACCTCGGTTTATCTGGCCAATCGTCTGCAGGAATTATTGGGAATTGAGCAAACGGTCAGAGTCGAGAACTTTTATCTGCCCAGCACTTTGCCGGTGGGGGTTAATATTTTCGATGAAAATGGCCACCCGATGATTGCCCTGACGGGGCCCGAGTCGCGTATTGAAGCTGATAATGAGTGGCTGCAAGCCCATACCTGGTTTGGTTACAGTGCCGGCTATAAATATCTGGTGCTGAAAAAGACGCTACAACCTTCATCGCTGATTGTTGTCTATTCAGTACCCATCGATGTCGTATTAGATAGCATTCGCGTCCCGGCCCTGAATGTTATTGTCTTTAACCTATTGCTGGCAGTGGGGCTGTTTTTCCTTGCCCGTCTTTATGAACGACGTATTTTTATTCCGGCGGAAAGCGATGCGCTTCGTCTGGAAGAACATGAACAGTTTAACCGTAAAATTGTTGCCTCGGCACCGGTCGGCATTTGTATTCTGCGCACCCAGGATGGAACCAATATCCTCAGTAATGAGTTAGCGCATAACTATTTAAATATGCTAACCCGGGAAGACCGGCAGCGATTGACGCATATGATTTGTGGTCAGAGTGTTAACTATGTTGATGTATTGACCAGTAATCAGACAAAGTTGCAAATCAGCTTTGTTCACTCCCGTTACCGAAATGAGAATGTGGCGATATGCGTACTGGTGGATGTCAGTGCCAGGGTGCGGATGGAGGAGTCACTGCAGGAGATGGCGCAATCTTCTGAACAGGCCAGTCAGTCAAAGTCGATGTTCCTCGCCACCGTCAGCCATGAGTTGCGTACTCCGCTATACGGTATTATCGGTAATCTTGATTTATTGAGTGCTAAAAACCTGCCAAAAGGGGCGGACAGACTGGTTACCGCCATGAACAACTCTTCCAGTCTGTTACTGAAAATCATTAGTGATATTCTGGACTTCTCGAAGATTGAGTCTGAACAGCTGAAAATTGAACCCCGTGAATTTTCTCCCCGGGAAGTGATGAACCATATTACGGCTAACTATCTGCCGCTGGTGGTCAGAAAGCAATTGGGACTCTACTGTTTTATTGAGCCAGATGTTCCGTTAACCCTGTCTGGCGATCCGATGCGACTCCAGCAGGTTATCTCCAATCTGCTGAGTAATGCGATTAAATTCACCGATATTGGCTGTATTATCCTGCATATCTCACGTAACAACGAGTATCTTATCATCCGCGTACGCGACACCGGAGTCGGTATCCCACCCAAAGAAGTTATGCGTTTATTTGACCCGTTTTTTCAGGTGGAAACCGGGTCACAGCATAATTTTCAGGGCACGGGCTTAGGCCTGGCTATCTGTGAGAAACTGATAAGCATGATGGATGGTGATATCGCAGTGGCCAGTGAGCCGGGTATGGGTAGCCAGTTCACGGTGCGTATTCCACTGTACCAGGCCCAATATGCCTCGGAGATTAATATTGGCTGCATCGCCGATAAACGCTGCTGGTTGAATATACGCAATGACTCATTAGGGGGCTACCTGATGACGCTGCTAAATGAAAGCGGGCTGCAGACGCAATACTGGGAGGGAGAAACCCCGGGCAGCGATGATATTTTACTGAGCGATGAAGAGGGGGATATCAGCTGGCCTGGCAAGGCGGTCATTGCCTTTAGTCGCACGCATATTGGTTTTCCTATTGAACGCAGTAGCGGTCATTGGGTTCATAGCACGGTTTCACCCCATGAAGTTCTGGCGCTGCTGGGGCGTATTTATCGGGTTAATATTGAGTTACCGGGGGCGGCTCAAAGCTTACCGGTTATGCAGGAGGTCAGTGAAGAAAACGGCGATATGATGATTCTGGTGGTTGACGATCACCCGATTAATCGGCGCTTACTGGCCGATCAGCTATCGTTACTTGGCTATGCCTGTATGACGGCCAACGATGGCGTTGATGCCCTGAATGTATTAAGCAGTAATCATATTGATATTGTTCTCAGCGACGTCAATATGCCCAATATGGATGGTTATCGTCTGACGCAGCGTATCCGTGAGCTGGGTTTGACCATGCCGGTGATTGGCGTGACGGCAAATGCGCTTGCCGAAGAGAAGCAGCGCTGTATTGAGTCCGGTATGGACAGCTGTTTATCCAAGCCGGTTACGCTGGATGTGGTGAAGCAGACCCTGGCGACCTATAGCAGAATAGTCAGAAACAGCAGAAAGAAAGAGGATGATACCCCCAGGCCTTAGTGACAAGTAACATTCCCGTATCCCCGGGGGTTAAGTGGGGAATACGGGATTGTTGTGTGACTTAGTCTTTATCTTCAGGCGTCAGGCTAACCGAAGAGAGATAGTTCAGCAGGGCGATATCGTTTTCCACACCCAGCTTCATCATCGCCGATTTTTTCTGGCTACTGATGGTTTTAATACTGCGATTAAGCTTGCGGGCAATCTCTGTCACCAGGAAGCCTTCGGCAAACAGACGTAACACTTCACTCTCTTTCGGAGAAAGGCGCTTATCGCCATAGCCACCGGCATTAATCTTCTCTAACAGACGAGAGACACTCTCCGGGGTAAAGGTTTTTCCTTTCTGCAGAGCTGACAGCGCTTTAGGTAAGTCAGTTGGCGCACCCTGTTTAAGAACAATCCCTTCTATGTCTAAGTCCAGTACGGCACTGAGGATGGCCGGATTATTGTTCATGGTCAGCACAATAATGGACAGATCGGGGAAATGACGCTTGATATATTTAATCAGCGTTATCCCGTCACCGTACTTATCTCCCGGCATGGAAAGATCGGTAATCAGTACATTTGCATCCAGCTTAGGGAGATGATTAATCAGTGCGGTCGAATCTTCAAATTCTCCCACTACATTGACCCATTCAATTTGTTCGAGTGACTTGCGAATACCGAACAGAACAATAGGGTGATCGTCGGCGATGATTACGTTCATACTATTCATGTAATAGGCTACCTTGCTGAAGCAGACATTTGACGTATGTGTCAATGTCATTGATATTTTTCTGTATGTCCTGGGAGTTGTCCTGAATCTGGCGCTCTAAGTGCTCACAGAGCTGTTTTCCTTCAATCAGGTTTAGCATAGCAAATACGCCTTTAAGGCGATGCGCCGTTTGTGACAGCGCGGTTATATTTTGGGCAGAATACTGGGCGTACAAGCGTTTGATGTCTTCAGGTACGGTTTCAACAAACAGTGCGTAATAACCGCTTTTTGAGAGTTGAACAATGGCGTCATCTAATGTTGCCTGCCCGGTGTCCTGCTCCAAAGAAAGCTGCGTTTCAATAAGCTGTAATATGCCATCCTGCATGGCACGATTAATATTGAAGTTAACACAAAATTGTCCCACGCCCATTTGCCGGACGCCGGGCTCATCATCGCTCAGGAGCAGACCCGATGCAGTAAGCGCAGACGGATTATCTGTCAGGAAAACATCGTAATGATGACCGCTTTGGCGCTCATCAGCAATGCGGCAGGTCGCCCCCTGATTTTCCAACCATCGTGCGACAATTTTACGAATATCACTTGAGGTGATATCCAGCATGGCGACAACATCATCTAATAGCCGCTCGCCCTGGGGTTCATTCCCGGGCACGACAGGCAGGGGCAGACGCAGGTCATAACGAGTGCCAATCTCCGGGGTATTTTTGATAGACATCGATCCCCCTAATTTATTGGCCAGGCGTTCGCACAGGTAAAAGGTAAGACCGTTAGCCTTACCCTGTCTATCTGAGGAGGTTTCATTGAGGAAAGGAAACTCAATGTTTTCAACTTCACCCTGGGACAAGCTGGCACCGGTGTCCAGCAGGCTAAAGCGCAGTTGCCCTTCGTGGTCGGCGTCTTCCCCGACATTAAGGGTGATACGGCCAATCTGTGTCACCGTGATAGCATATTGCAGCAGTAATATTAACATACTGCGCAGTATCTGCGCGTTACCATAGTAATAGGTGTTGACGCTCTGTCGATTATTGACCAGAAGCTGCAAGCCTTTGCGCTTAAGCGCGGGTAGCATCATCACCACCACATCGTCGAGCAAAGCGGCAAGCGAGAACTCATTATTCTGGCTCTCCCAGCTTTCGTCATCCAGACTATTGATTAACCTGATTTCATCAATCCGCTGTACCAGCGTCAGAGCCACATTGACAAAATTCTGGCGCATCTCCTCGGGCAGGGTGGTGGTCAGCGCCATCATATCCTGCGCCGGCTGCTGTAACGTATCGCCGATATGTTTCATAAAAGCACGACGCGCCTGTTGGTTTTGTTCATAGAGCTGCTGTGCCTGGCGCATCTTTTTATTGACCAGAATCTCTCTGTCCTGGTCGCGAATAACAAAAATCTGAATCTGTGGAGCGACCTGGCTGCGGAACTGCTGAATTTCATAGAGTTCATTATTAACCGTGGTCTGGATCACTCCCTGGCGTTGATCCGCCATGGTCATAATCTTATGCAGATTTAAATGGGGCAGAAGCCGGTCGGCGATGGGGTTGCTGATAACCGTCCGTCTCGCATCAAGATCATAGGCCAGAATGCCCAGCGGCATAAGGGTGACAATCTCTTCGTTAAGGATGCGCAGGGTGTGCAACTCATCCTGGAGGGCGCTGGTCTCCGGCACTTTTTTGGGCTGATTGCGAAAGGTGTTCAAGCCAAAAAACGCCAGCACGATAAGGCCTAAGTTCAATAGCAGTGGAAAAAAGATATTCTTAAGGGCTTCAAGTATTAACAGGCTGTAGGGTACCTGCCAAACCAGACGCAACGGCGTGCTGACTATTGGGGCAGTCACTTCAATCCGGGCATGGTTAAAGCCAATGTTGACGCGCGGACCATCGTCTTTATCAACCGCCTCGCTCTTACGCGTTTGCTGGCTGGACTCAAGGCGGAAATTATCTACCGCCATTTGGGCGGGAATAAGATTGTTAATGGGCAGATCGAAAGCCACAACGGTGGGCAAGTGGCCCGGCATATTAAAGGTGGTGCGCAGGGTGAAGTAATAGAGATTCTGCCAGTTGAGTCGCCGTAGCATCGAGAAGCTTTCACGTTCATCGAGGGTATTGGCCTGCTGCAGCATTTCCGCCCGGCGTGAGTCAACAATACTGGCCACCCCCACATCACGAAAACCGGAGGAAAAATCGGTCAGGGGCAGGGTAGAGACCAAAATCATGCTGTTATCCAGCCCATTCAGATAGTACATAGACCAGGGGCTATCTTCAGCCCCCCAGAGCGTATCTAAATAGGCTGAAGTTTGCTGCGCCATACCGAGGGTGCCACTGTCGTGGGAGCCAAAAATCAGCGCTTCGGTTTTCAGGCGCGGTTTTTCAAGATAGTAAACATCCTGACGCAGGCGAGTCTCCTGCAGCAGTTCATCGGCAGGAATCGGGGTCACCGTCACATTGTTATACAGCTGCCATGTCGCGTAGCGATAGGTCTCAACGCGCTTGTTGATGGCATCAGCAATACTCACAATTTGCTCGCTCTTATCCTTAAGCCAGCTATTGATAGAGCTTTGAACCATGACGCCGATGGTCACTAATAGCAGCGCTATCAATAACAGGAAGAAACGTGTGATATTCACAGCAGGTGATGGAACCTTACTGATAGAAGCTTGCTCAGATTGATTCATTATTTTTATGCGGCTCGTCGCTATTTCACATCGTTAAAATGGTTAAACCATGAACTCAATAGGGATAAATGTTGCCGGCTATCCGCTCACTGTCCTGTAAGAAGCATACCTTTAACCGTGAGGCACGTCATCGTTACTCTTTTAAACAGTATAAAGGATTGGGAGAACATTCCGGCAAACTGCGCCTTAGGATTAATCTGTAATTCAGCATCATAATCCGGTTATGGCACACTTTTTTGCACAAACTGAGAATAATTCCTTGCGATTAGCGAAAAATAAACTACCCGAAAACGCCATTTAGATGAATTTAAGGGCATTGCTTTGAATTATGGAGGGAAAAAGGAGATTTATTGATTAATAAGCGATATAAAAATACGAAAAGTATATTAATAATCACTTTGTGTAAAGAATGGTAAAAAAAAACCGGGTGCGAGCACCCGGCAATAAAAAATATTGAAATGACATTCAGGGTTGAATGACGGTAATAAATAAAGTTAATGATGATAGCGAGAACAAGTTTAATCGCTTATTTGGAAAAAAAATTATCATTGAGTGCTAATTCTTGATGGGTTTTATAACTATCTGTTTTTGATGGTTATTTATATTTTTTTGATTATTCATGCGAATATTTAAATATCTGCTAGCTGAAAAAAGTTCCCTCATATTAACATTTTGTTACATCTATATAGATAAATGAAACATCTATTAGATTTTCGTATCATAAACTTATTGGATTATTTTTGATTTGTTTCGGACAATGAATTGCCTACTGGTTAGCCATCTAATCAGTTCGCAGTGGTAAATAAGGCATATAACAATATAGAGGGTTAATAATATGAAAGTTAAAGTACTGTCCCTTCTGGTTCCTGCATTACTGGCAGCAGGTTCAGCCTCCGCAGCAGAAATTTATAACAAAGACGGAAATAAATTAGACCTTTACGGTAAAGTTGACGGCCTGCACTATTTCTCTAAAGACAAAGGTCAGGACGGCGACCAAAGTTATGTGCGTTTCGGCTTTAAAGGCGAAACTCAAATCAATAGCGAACTGACCGGTTACGGCCAGTGGGAATACAACGTCCAGGCAAACCAGGCTGAAAGCTCTGATGGCAACAACTCCTGGACTCGTCTGGGCTTCGCCGGTCTGAAATTTGCTGACGTCGGCTCTCTGGACTACGGTCGTAACTACGGCGTGGTTTATGATGTCACTTCATGGACTGACGTACTGCCAGAGTTCGGTGGGGATACTTACGGTGCTGATAACTTCATGCAGTCCCGTACTAACGGCGTATTAACCTACCGTAACACCGACTTCTTCGGTCTGGTTGATGGCCTGAACTTTGCTCTGCAATATCAGGGTAAAAACGGCAACAGCACCGAAAGCAACAATGGCCGTGGTCCATTGTCTCAAAACGGTGACGGCTTCGGTGGATCTATTACTTATGATCTGGGCGAAGGCTTCAACATCGGTACTGCAATCTCTACTTCTAAACGTACCGCCGATCAGAACAAACTGCAGTTTGGTAACGGTGACGACGCGACTACCTACACCGGTGGTGTGAAGTATGATGCGAACAACCTCTACCTGGCAGCGCAGTACACCCAGACTTACAACGCCACTCGTTTCGGTAGCTACAATAACAACGCAAGCTTCGCCGGTTTTGCTAACAAAGCGCAAAACATCGAGTTAGTTGCTCAGTATCAATTCGACTTCGGTCTGCGTCCATCCCTGGCATACCTGCAGTCTAAAGGTAAAAACATCGGCCAGAGCAACAATGGCGTAGATTACGGTAACCAGGATCTGTTGAAATATATCGACCTGGGTGCGACTTACTACTTCAACAAAAACATGTCTACCTACGTTGACTACAAAATCAACCTGCTGGACAAAAACGACTTTACCAAAAATGCCGGTATCAACACCGACAACATCGTTGCTTTAGGTCTGGTTTACCAGTTCTAATCCCGCGTAAGACAAACAGGCAGCATGCTGCCTGTTTTCAAGTCGATAAAGGCACCTTTTGGTGCCTTTATGCTTTGTGGGCTTTGGCCTGGTTATCCGCGGTCGAAAAATAAACTCCCCTTTAAGCTTCAAGCCATAAACCCAATAAATTTATCTCTCTTTTTGTGGCATAAAACACCGAATGACAAAACTGGATAGGATTCAGGCTTATCATCGGTTCCCGGGCGCTATCATGCGCTTTTTTATGACCTGCTCTTAGCGCGGGCTGCGTGATATTCTGTGGGCAGTGTCTTTTATTCTACCCTGTGCTCACCAGGCATGAGATAACATCATATGGCTTTACACTTTATACGTCGCTGCTGGCTGACGCTTTTGCTGCTGACCCTGGCGGGCTGCGACAGCGGGCAAACAGCGCCTCCCCACAGTCTGGTACTGGAAGGGAAAACCATGGGAACCTTCTGGCGAGTCAGTCTGGCGGGGGTTGACCCCTCGGAGGCCGGGCCTCTGCGCAAGAAAATTCAGGCTCAGCTTGATGACGACGACAGGCTAATGTCCACCTGGAAGTCCGACTCAGCGTTATCCCGTTTTAATCAATATACGGGAACCGAACCCTATCCGGTAAGCGAAGCCATGAGCGATATCGTCACCATGGCGCTGCGTATTGGCGCAAAAACCGATAACGCAATGGATATTACCGTCGGGCCACTGGTTAACCTCTGGGGCTTCGGCCCGCATAAAGCGCCGACAAAAACGCCCGACGACCAGCAAATTGCCGCTGCAAAAGCGCTGACGGGTTTACAGCATTTACGGGTGATTAATGCCTCTGGTCAGCAATGGCTGCAAAAAGACTTAGCCAACCTTTCGGTTGATCTTTCGACCATTGGTGAGGGTTACGCCACCGATCATCTGGCCCGCTTAATGGAGCAAAATGGCATTAGCCGTTATCTGGTCTCAGTGGGTGGGGCGGTGGTGACCCGGGGGATGAGTCCAAAGGATAGCCCCTGGCGTGTGGCTATTCAAAAACCGACAGACACTGAAAACGCCGTCCAGGCCTTGGTGGATATCAATGGACATGGCATCAGTACCTCGGGAAGCTATCTGAATTACTACGAGCTGGATGGGAAGCGCATCAGCCATATTATCGACCCGAATACCGGCCATCCGATAGACCATAAACTGGTTTCAGTCACCGTCATTGCGCCAACGGCCATGGAAGCTGATGGCTGGGATACCGGGCTGATGGTATTAGGGGAGGAGAAAGCCCGCAGGGTGGCAGAGAAACAGGGGCTTGCTGTCTACTTTATCAGTAAAGACGGAAAGGGGTTCCGGACCTGGATGTCACCGCAGTTTAAAAGCTTTTTGCTGGAAGAAGAGAAATAGCAACCCGGCAAAAAAAGCAATGGCAGTGGAGTCAGTACACAATGCATCATGACGGCAATCTGTACTGACCCGATGGCAGATAAGGGAGAAATGCCCCATCAATCAGGAGAGGATCATGCTGGATCTTTTTGCCGATGAAGCGCCCTGGCAGGAGACGCTGGCCGATGGCGCATTTATCCTGCGCCGTTTCGCCTGTCACGATGCCGGACAATTACTGGAAGGGATCACGGCCGTGGCTCAGCAAGCGCCGTTTCGCCAGCTAGTGACCCCCGGGGGACATACCATGTCGGTTTCCATGACCAATTGTGGCTCCCTTGGCTGGCGGACGGACTCTCGCGGCGATTACTGTTATTCCCCTTATGATGGGCTGAGTGGCAAGCCCTGGCCCGATATGCCTGATAATTTTATGCATTTTGCTAGCAGAGCGGCGGCTGAGTGTGGTTATCCTGACTTTCTGCCCGATGCCTGTCTTATCAATCGCTACCCGGTTGCAGCCAAATTATCGCTTCATCAGGATAAAGATGAAGCGGACTTGCGCCAGCCAATTGTCTCTGTCTCTTTAGGGCTAGCGGCTATTTTTCAATTTGGCGGCCTGCAGCGTCATTCGCCAGTTAAGCGGGTGATGCTTGAGCATGGCGATGTGGTGGTATGGGGTGGGGCATCGCGCCTGTGTTTTCACGGGATTTTGCCCCTAAAAGCGGATTATCATCCGGCGACCGGACCCTTTCGCTTCAATATCACTTTCCGCCATGCCTCGAAAAGCGAATAAAAATAATAATAATTCTTGTCATTGCTACATGCTGATAAAGTAGCTGTTATTGTGCTTTTAGATTATTAAGACATGGAACTTTTACGTGTGGTTTACCAGCAGTATCGCTGGCCTTTTTTGATAGTGATGGCGTTAAGCCTGCTCAGTGCTGCTTTGGGTATCGGGCTTATTGCTTTTATTAGCCAGCGATTAATAGAAACCCCGGACCTGTCACTCTCAGTTCTGCCCGAATTCCTCGGTTTATTACTGTTGTTAATGGCGGTTACTCTCGCCTCCCAACTGGCATTAACCACCCTCGGGCATCATTTTGTTTTCCGCCTGCGCAGTGAGTTTATCAAGCGCATACTGGACACCCAGGTGGAGCGCATTGAACAGTTAGGCCATGCCACTTTACTGGCCGGGCTGACCAGCGATGTCCGTAATATTACTCTCGCCTTTGTACGTTTACCTGAGTTAGTTCAGGGGATTATCCTGACCCTTGGCTCGATTATCTATCTCGGTAATTTGTCGCCAAAAATGCTTTCCATCACGGCTATTTGGGTGGCTATTACCATTTTTGGTGGCTATCTGCTGGTGTCGCGGGTGTATCAACACCTGGCGATTCTGCGCGAAAGCGAAGATAAACTGCATCACGATTACCAGACCATCATTGAAGGGCGAAAAGAGCTGGCCCTTAATCGTGACCGGGCGCAGTGGGTCTATAAGCATCAGTTCAGACCCCATGCGGGGGAGTACCGTAGCCATATCATTCGCGCCGATACCTTCCATCTCAGTGCAATCAACTGGTCAAACATCATGATGCTCGGCGCTATAGGCCTGGTTTTCTGGATGGCAAACGGCCTGGGCTGGGCGGATACGCGTATCGCGGCAACCTTCTCCCTGGCCTTACTTTTTCTGCGTACGCCATTATTGTCGGCGGTCGGGGCACTGCCAACCCTTCTCAGCGCCCAGGTCGCCTTTAAGAAGCTAAACTCTTTTAAGCTAGAGCCCTATCAGGACCGCTTTTCTCAGTCCTCTCCGATGCCCCAATGGCTGACCCTCGAGCTGCGTGATGTGACATTTGCCTATGCGGATAACCAATTTGGTATCGGGCCAATCAATGTCACCCTGCGTCGTGGAGAGTCGGTCTTTCTGATAGGCGGCAATGGCAGCGGCAAGTCGACCCTCGCTATGCTGCTAACCGGCCTGTATAAGCCCACTTCCGGAGCGCTCTATCTGGATGGCAAAAGGATTGAGGCGCAAGGCGAGGATGACTACCGCCGGCTGTTTTCGGCGGTATTCACCGATGTCTGGTTATTTAATAAATTACTGGGGGCAAAAGGGGAAGAGGCGAATCCTGCCCTGGTTGACCTCTGGCTGCAACGCCTGAAAATGAAGGATAAGCTGAAACTGGAGAATGGCACCGTGCTTAACCTTAGGTTATCGAAAGGTCAGCGTAAACGGGTCGCCTTACTGCTGGCGCTGGCGGAAGAGCGTGATATTATTTTACTCGATGAGTGGGCGGCAGACCAGGATCCGCATTTTCGTCGTGAGTTTTATCAGGTGCTACTCCCCCTGATGCAGCAAAGTGGCAAAACCATTTTTGCTATCAGCCATGATGATAGCTACTTTACCCATGCCGATCGTTTGCTGGAAATGCACAAGGGTCAGCTCAGTGAGCTAACGGGCGAGTCACGAGAGCAGGCCAGCCGCGATGCGCTGGCCCGTGCCAGCCAGCGCGTTTCGTCTTCATCCCAGGAATAGCGCCTGCCTCAATAGCGTCCTGGGGCAGCTTGCGTTACGCCCCAGGCTTGCGGATTAAAAAATAGCCGCTTTTAGCAGTTTCGACATCATTTTCGGCCGTTTGACTTTAAATTGTCACTCATTTCCCGCAATCTCAGCTAAGACGGCATACACTCAATCTGTCTTGCGGATTGCGAGCGCCGTTTTTTTGCATACTGGCGGACTTATCTTGCCATTTCGGTTAAAGACTGACCATATACAGACGGCTTTCGCCTCGCCGGGGCAGGGTACTCTATAATAAAAGGGCACATTTATTTTTTTATTTATATGGTTACAAGATAAACTACCGCTTCGCCTCCAGGGAATCGCTTATTTATGACAGTTTTGCCTAAGTACACCACCAAACAACGCGACATGGATCGCGCCCGCATCCTTCATCTCCTGTTATTGAATAAAGCCGTTGCGACCTCCATTCTGGCAAAAGAGCCCTTTGCTGAAGACCTGAATGTTGAACAGGATATTGCGGAAATCATCAAACTGGTGGCGCGATTACCGGCACCCGATCTGGCTGATGTATTGGAAGCCTTGCCCACAGAAGAGCGTCTGGCCCTGTGGAGTCTGATAAATGAAGACCGGCGCGGTAGCGTTCTGGTCAAAGCCTCGGAAACCGTCTGGGAAGACCTAACCGAGGATATGAGTGACAAGGCATTGCTTAATGCCATGCGTCCGCTGGATATTGATGACCAGATTTATCTGGCACAGAACCTGCCCCGTGACTTAATGGGCCGGCTCTTGCCAACCTTGCCACAAAGCGCCCGGATCCAGGTTCGCCAGATACTGCACTACGACAAACACAGCGTCGGGGCCATCATGGACTTCGAGACCATCACGGTCCGGGCCGATGTGACACTGGCCGTCGTCCAGCGTTATCTGCGTATTCGTGGCAAAGTCCCGCAGAACACCGATAAATTATTTGTCACCCGCCGGGACAACACCCTGATAGGTGAACTGAAATTAACCACCATTCTGCTGCATCCGCCGCATACCCAGGTGCAAAAGGTGATGGACGATAACCCAGCCTGCTTTGCCCCGGAAGATAAAGATGAGCATGTGGCAAGGGCCTTTGAACGTGACGACCTTATCAGTGCCGCGGTTATCGACAGCACCGGTAAGCTGATGGGGCGTCTGACCGTCGATGAAATCGTTGATTTGGTTTATGAAGAAACCGATACCGATATCCGTCGCATGGGGGGCCTGAGTGCTGAAGAGGATGTCTTCGCCCCGGTCAGTAAGGCGGTGCGTACCCGCTGGGCCTGGCTTGCGATTAACCTGTGTACCGCGTTTATCGCCTCCCGGGTGATCGGTCTGTTTGAACACACCATTTCTGAGCTGGTGGCCCTGGCGTCACTGATGCCGATTGTGGCAGGGATTGGCGGGAATACCGGTAATCAGACGATAACCATGATTGTCCGTGCCCTGGCATTGCAGCATATCCAGGCGGGGAATATCTCATTTTTACTGATGCGTGAATTAGGGGTCGCCTTTATCAATGGCCTGGTGTGGGGCGGGGTAATGGGCTGTGTGACATGGGCGCTATATAATGACCCGGCAATGGGCGGGGTCATGACCCTCGCTATGGTGCTCAACCTGCTGCTTGCCGCCCTGATGGGGGTCATTATCCCAATGACCATGGCCCGGCTTGGACGTGACCCGGCGGTGGGATCAAGTGTGATGATAACCGCCATTACTGACACCGGTGGTTTCTTTATTTTCCTCGGTCTGGCGACACTGTTTTTACTCTAAGTCTGCCAGCCATCTGACTGAAGGCGCGCCAAAAGCCGCGCCAACAGATAACAAAAAACCCGCAAACTCAAAGAGAATGCGGGTTTTTTGTGGGGATTCAGTAGGTAACCAGTACATACTGAATATCGATTTGGTCGGCACGAGAGGAATTGAACCTCCGACCCCCGACACCCCATGACGGTGCGCTACCAGGCTGCGCTACGTGCCGATGGAAAGCTATACTACCGTTTTTAACCCCGATTGCAAGAGGCAAACTCACCAACTGTTTTATAAATAATCAATCAGTTAGCGATAAAGCGCTTTTCATCAATCAACACCTGCAGCAATAAGCCAAGCAGGGGTTTGGTCTCTTTAATCTGCTCACCTTGCAAGTTATACATCCGATAGCTGCCGTTATTCTCAAGAACCAGCGTCATATCAGGTGTGGTCACCGCAAGGGTGGTATTATTGGCGGCAACCACCCAGTTATTTTTGACGGCGGCAAACAGGTCTTCGCCCTGGGAGTAATCGCTGGCCGGGGTTCTGACATGCAGCAGCCGCTGCATGATGGTGGTCATCACATCCTGATGGTCGGTTAATTTATCTATCTTCTGAGCCGGAGTGCCCGGCCAGTGGATAACGAGCGGCACCTGCAGATTGGCCCGGGACCAGGGGAAGGTGTCATTTTTCTTATCAAGCGCAATACCATGTGCGGCGGTAATGATAACCACGGTATTATCCAGCTTGCCGCTGGCCTGCAGAGTGTCGAGTACCCGCTTAATTTGACTGTCTACTTCGCTGGCAGAATGGGCATAACGGGCAGCAAACGCCGCTGAATTATGGCCTGCATCACTACCCGGACCGTCAAACGCTATCCATGAGAACCAGCGATTTTCATCGGTGGTGGAGTTTTTCAGCCAGTTAATCCATTGGTTAGCCGTCTGGCTATCGCTCTGGGCTTTTGGCGGCTG